>JACCDL010425988.1_pt1 | contig 63775 bp, 57 predicted proteins | sample 7441931 | NCBI WGS metagenome assembly JACCDL01 (sample SAMN15323437, study PRJNA562643) | freshwater metagenome | isolation source: river surface water | place: USA:Blue River Watershed | collected 2017-08-16
ATAAAATTGAAACCCGACTGTTGAAGTTTTGAACTATCAACTGTAGTGCTCTTTAAAACTTCTACACTCATCTCTCCCATGATCAATTTAAGCATGAACGAAGGAACATGAATTGGTAGATAGAGTGACCCGTTCATTGCTTTTGCAATACCCAATGTAATTTCTTGGTTGGTGCAAGGTTGAGGTGCTGCCAAGTTATAGGCGCCATTCATCTCTGAAGTTTCAATTGCATGAATGAAAGCGCGACAAAGATCATCGATATGCACCCAACTCACCATTTGTTTACCAGATCCGAGAATTGCTGCTACACCTAATCTTGCAGGCTTTTTAAATTCTACCAAAGCACCGCCTTCATTGCTCAAAGCAATTCCTAAACGAAGTTTCACTAACCTTTTGCCAAGCGATGAAACCTTATCTATACTTTCCTCCCATGCTTTACAAGTCTGTCCAAGAAAATCATTTGCTGCAGGATCATTCTCATTGAATACTTTTCCATTATCTGGTCCGTACCAACCTATAGCAGAAGCACTGATGACGGTTTTTACTTTATTGGGCTGAGATGAAAGACATTGATATAAAAGTTCACTCGATTTTGTTCTACTCAACCTTATTTCCTCTTTTCTTTTCTTGGTCCACCTTTTTTTAGCTACACCTTCACCGGCAAGGTGTACGATATAATCTGCTTGCTTTAGGGCTTCATTATCGATTGTCATTGTCTCGGTATTCCACTTGGCATAAAAGATTTTGCCACTGGGACGAAAACTATTCTGTTGATAAGTAGTTTTATATGCTGAAGCAGTCGCGATGGGATTACGTGATAAAATTATCACATCATATCCTTGTTGAAGAAGATGTCTGCTAAGGGAAGTGCCAATCATTCCCGTACCGCCTGTTATCATTACCGTTGGCATATTGAATTTTTTTACAAAATTAACGTTTCTCCCTTCAAGAAAACATTAAAAAAAACGCCCCGGTAAAAACCGGGGCGGGCAAGCTAATTTTGGTTTTTCATCAATCGGGCTTTTTGCCTTCTAGGAAAGTGTTTATAGTGCTGATTTGCGTTACATTGTTCTCGTCCTTGCCTACTGAATAGCTGCTATAGAACTTTTCAACAGAAGCAAGTGTGGTATTGTGTACTTGCAAATTATGTCTCACGTATGCAGGAATACTTTCATATTCATTATTCGGATCCTGAGCATTGAAATTGAAGGAAAGGTTCCTGAGCTTGTAAAGACGTTCAGCCGCTCTTGCCCTTTGCGCTTCAGCTTCATCAACTGGAGCAGGCTCTTCCATTATTGGTTCAAATGCCACAACTTCTTCTTGCACAGGTAAAGCTGCTGCTGGTTCTTCATGGAAAACAAGCTCTATCAGATCTTCTGTTTCGTTTTCAGCCTTGGGCAATTCCATCAAAGGTTGAACAGATTGTTGTGCAAATTGAACAGGCTCTTCCACCTTAATTTCAATTTTTTGTTCCTGTACCTGTTGAACGGGAGCGGGTTCATTTACATAGATCTGAGCTGGCTTGGTTAAAAATCCAGTAGAAGCAACTGGACTAACTGCTACTTCTTCCATTTTAACAGGAGCGACGAGTTCTTGCTCAACAATTGGCTCAGCGGTTTTTTCAGAAAGATCGAATTGTACTGGAGCAGAAAATGTTTCTACATCCAATTCAAAAACAAGTGGTGCTTCTTCATTGATAGAATCAATAACAAGTTCTTCCTCAATAACTTCATTCACCACTCCAGCAGGTAATTCTTCAACTACAGGTGCTACTACTGTTTCAGCAACAGGCGTTAAGTCAAATACAACTGGTTCCTCTATTTTTTGAAGTTCCACTTCTGCTATTGGTTCTTCTATAACTTCAGCAACTGGTTCAGCAGGCTCAGCCGGAATCAAGTTTACAGGCTCAGGTTGTTGTTTTGGAGCAACATCCAATGTAAACATGATTTTTTCTTCTTTCGCCTCTTGTTTCACTTCTGCTTTGGGTTGATCACCAAATGGAGATTTTTGTTCAAAACCAGTTGCGATGATGGTTATGCTGATTTCATCACCTAAAGATTCGTCATAGCCAAGTCCGAGAATTACATCAGCATCTGGACCAGCTTGTGTCAATAAAAATTCTTGAATTGTTTCAACCTCATCCATGGTAAACTCACTATCACCAGTGCGAGAATTGATATTGATCAAAATCCATTTCGCTCCTTTGATATCATTATCATTTAACAATGGAGAGTTGAGCGCTTGTTCAATTGCAATTTGTGCTCTGTTTTCTCCCTTAGCGCGAGCACTACCCAAGATTGCAACACCACCATTACGCATTACGGTACATACGTCTGCGAAGTCGACGTTGATTTGCCCGGTAGAGTTGATTACATCTGTAATACATTTTGCAGCAGTTGCTAAAACATTATCAGCAGTTGACAATGCAGCACTCATGGTAAGGTTACCAAACTGGTGTCTTAATTTATCATTACTGATCACCAAAAGTGTATCTACATTTTCTTTGAGTTGATTGATCCCATTTTGTGCATGTAATGCTCTTTTCTTTCCCTCATAAGAGAAAGGTGTAGTTACAATACCTACTGTAAGAATACCCATATCCTTACAAATCTTTGAAATAATTGGTGCACCGCCAGTCCCGGTACCCCCACCCATTCCGGCAGTTACAAATGCCATCTTGGTATTTACTTCAAGGATTCTTCTGATTTCATCCAAACTTTCCTCTGTTGCTTGACGGCCAATTTCAGGATTAGCACCAGCTCCGAGACCCTGTGTTAAAGAGGGGCCCAGTTGTACCTTATTGGGCACTTGGCTTGTTGCCAATGATTGTGCATCAGTATTGCAGACAACGAAATCAACGCCGTCTATACCTAAACTATGCATGTAGTTTACAGCATTGCTTCCGCCGCCACCTACTCCGATGACTTTGATAATGGATGATTGTTCTTTTGGGAGATCGAATTGTAACATTGTTATGGGTTTATGGGTTTTAGTAGTAAGTATTGTTTATAGTTGCTTATCACCTTCTTCTTTAAACAGATCAATTAGACCATCTTTAATGGTGTTCATGAAATCAGAAAGTGTTTTCCTGCCTTTTGTAGGAACTGCAGTTACCACAACATCGCCTTCTTCTGTTTGTGCTTCAGTCTCGGCTTTTGCAACAGTTTTATTGGCATGTGGATTAAGCTTATTCTGGTTGTTCTCGTAAACGTTGTACCCCTTAAGAATCAAGCCTATACAAGTTGCATACATTGGTTTTTCTAATTCAGCAATATGATTAGCAGCCAAATGTTCATTAGGATAACCAATTCTTGCATTGAGGCCTGTTGCATATTCTGTGAGCTGTATCAAGTGCTTCAACTGGGAACCACCGCCAGTTAGCACAATACCGCCATTGAGCATTTTGTTATCTAGTCCAACTTGCTTCAAATGGAAAGTAACAAATGCCAAAATCTCACTCATTCTAGCCTGAATGATAGAAGCCAAGTTTTTCACACTGATTTCTCTTGAAGGCATCCCTCTTAATCCAGGTATTTTAATAAATGCATTGGCTTGAGCGGCATCAGAAAGAGCACTACCATATTGAATTTTCATCAATTCAGCCTGTGTTTTGAGAACACCTAAGCCCATTTTGATATCATTGGTAATGTTCTCACCTCCAAATGGAATAACAGCAGTATGCTTCAAAATACCCTCATAGAAAACAGCAAGATCTGTTGTACCACCACCAATATCCAAAATGGCGATACCAGCTTCAATGTCTTGTTCACTCATAACAGCTGCAGATGATGCAAGAGGTTGAAGCATCAAATCCTTTACACGTAATCCAGCTTTCTCTACACTGCGATTAATGTTTCTAATTGCATTTCTATCACCTGTGATGATATGAAAATTTGCTCCAACTTTTACCCCAGTGTAACCAATTGGATCTGCAATATTTTGGTGATTATCGACAGTAAATTCTTGAGGAATCACATCAATAATCTGATCACCTGCAGGAATATAAGTCTTGTACTGATCAGCAATTAGTTGATCAATTTCAAATTGTTTGATTTCATCTTCAGTCGATCTTCTTACAATATCACCACGGGTCTGAAGACTTTTGATGTGATGACCTGCAATTCCAACATAAACTTCATTGATTTCTAGTCCCGGATTTGAAGCATAGCAATTCTTCAAAGCCGTCTCGATGGCTTTAATGGTTTGGTCAATATTCAAGACCATTCCATGTTGAACGCCATTGCTGTTGGCTAATCCAAATCCTAGAATTTCAAGTTTTCCGAACTCATTTTTTCTACCTGCAATTGCGGCGATCTTGGTGGTTCCAATGTCAAGGCCTACAATGATGGGTTGTTCCTGTGTCATAGCGTATTTTTTACTGGGTTTTTTGCGTTGTTTTTAGTTGAATTAAAGTTGAATCAATCAGCTTTGTTGTATCAATTACTTTATAATTGGTTCCACGTTTTATGCACACTGCTTGATCTTTATACTGCAAATCAATTTGTGAGTATTTAGACCAATTTCCTTCTTCATTAATGCGCTTGTACAATACTTTCAATTTTGAAAAAAGTTTCGACCAGTCGCTTCTCACTCCTAGCTGAATAACTTGATCACCCATTTGTGTCATTACTTCGAAACTGAGATCAGGATTGATGTTTACTTGTTCAATTTGTGCCATCCATAAAGAATCTGACTTTATGAAATTGGACAGACTAACAATACGCTTCATCAAAACAGTATCAGCAGCTGAAGGTGTTGATGCGATTTGAGCATAGTTGGTAAACACAGGTAAAGAGACAGCACCTGCTAATTTGACTGGCAGTAAAGCATATTGATCATCGATGTAAAACGAATTACCCGCTGGAGTGAATAGTCGCGCTACTGGATTACGCTGCTCAACCCTCAAGTGTAATTTTCTCACTTGATCAAAATAGATATCTGCATTGCGTATCCATGGATTTTTCTCCAATTGTTTCTCTAATGCATAAATATCTAGCGATGTTACAGGCTTCCCAACAGGATAGGTATTCCGTGCCGCAGGCCAAAGGGTATATACGATTTCATCTTCATCCAACATCCTAAATGGAAGCTGATCATCAAACTCAACAATTACTTCTTTACAAAGATTTTTTTGTTCCTTGTTCACTGCACTGATCAGTAGCAAAGTGATACCCGATCCAATGGATAACCAAAGGATAATGGTCAGTATTTGCTTGATGAGTGGCTTGTTGATCTTCATGATGCTAATAAGCAATTTTTTAAAGGTTCAACCATCTTATCTATATCACCAGCACCTGCCGTAATCAATAATGCTGGTTTAATGCTCTTTATATAATCGACCATCTCCTCTTTTGACAATACACTCACTTTATCTTTCATCTTACTTGCTAACCACTCGCTTGTGATACCAGGAATTGGCAATTCCCGTGCAGGATAGATGGGTAATAAAATCACTTCATCAGCCAGATCCAACATCTCAGCAAAACCATCTACCAAGTCTCTGGTACGTGTAAATAAGTGTGGTTGAAAAACAACTGTAGACTTGCGATTAGGGAACATTGCCTTTGCACCTGTAATCAATACTTTCAATTCCTCAGGATGGTGTGCATAATCATCGATAAAAACAAGTTCATCCGTATGCAGTACATATTCAAATCTTCTTTTTACACCCAAGAAATTAGAAAGTGCTGTTCTGATCAAGTCATCTTCAATTCCAAGGTGTTTGGCAACGGCTATGGCAACAAGACTGTTTTCAACATTGTGCATTCCCCCCATCTTCAAATGAATGTTCTCTATGCTCCAACCCGGACCATTTACAGTATACTGGTATCCACCATCTTTAATTGCTAAAGCTGTAGTATAGATATCAGCAGTATTGTCATTTAAATGATAGCTATAATGCATAGCTGCCTTTAACTCATCTTCACGTTGAATACCCTTTTTTGAAAGCAACAACCCATCTTGCTTCAAATTGGAAGTGAATTGAACAAATGCATCCTCCATTTCACTTGCAGTATGGTAGATGTCGAGGTGATCAGGATCCATAGCAGAAATAGAGATAATATTCGGATAGAGCTTTAGAAAGCTTCTGTCATATTCGTCTGCTTCAATCACTGCAACTGGATTAGGATGACTCCAGAAATTTGTTTGATAATTACTAGCAATACCGCCTAAAAATGCATTACATCCATATCCACTATCCCTCAATACATGGGCAACCATTGTGCTGGTTGTAGTTTTTCCATGTGTACCTGCTATGCAAATATTATAAGTATCCTTGGAGATGATTTGCAGCATATCACTGCGCTTCAATAACTGAATATCATTGTTTTTACACCAATTGAGAATAGCACTATCAGCAGGAATTGCTGGAGTATATACAACCAAATCAGCATCTTGAGGGAACTCTTTCACATCATCATTAAAATGAACATAAATACCTTCAAGTTCAAGTTGCTTAGTTAAGGCAGTGGATGTTTTATCATACCCAGTAACAACTATTCCTTTGCTATTAAAATAGCGCGCTATTGCACTCATACCAATACCACCTATTCCCAGGAAATAGACTTTTTTGATATTTTGTATGTTTGTCAATTCACGCATTGATTTCATTCATTTTTTTAATCATCAATTCAGCAATTGATTGATCTGCATTTTTGATTCCTAACTTGGTAGCCTCAAATCCAAACGATTTACATTTGGTCTCATCCCCAATCAATTCAATGACTGTATCAATCAATTTTAATTCCGCATCTTTATCAGCAACCATTAAAGCCGCTCCCTCTTTAACCAACATTTGAGCATTAACGGTTTGATGATCTTCTGCCGCAAGAGGAAAAGGCACCAAGACAGAAGGTTTCCCGCAAGCACATATTTCTGCTAGTGCAATTGCACCTGCCCTAGACACCACCACATCAGCAGCTTTGTAGGCATAATTCATTTTAGAAATAAACTCTGTAACACAGACCTCTTTTCTATTTTTATACTGCGCATCAACAGATGCAAGGTTGCCTTTACCTGTCTGCCAGATTACTTGAATGCCTTTATCAAGAAGTTTATTCAAATCTTTGTTGAACGCAGCATTAATACTTCTTGCACCTAAACTACCACCCATTACCAATACTGTTGGTTTGTTAGACTTCAATCCAAAAAACTCAAATGCTTCTTCTTTTAATACAGTGGATTCTACAATTTCACGACGTACTGGATTTCCTGTATATACCAATGTATTCGTTGGGAAGAATTTTTCCATCCCATGTGTCCCCGCCATTATCAACTTGGCTTTTTTACTGAGCATTAAATTTGCTTTCCCAGCAAATGAGTTGGCTTCATGGAGGAAGCTTGGTATATCTTTTTGCTGAGCATATTTCAATACAGGAAAACTTGAATACCCGCCTACACCAAAAACAGCATCAGGTTTAAAGTTTTTGAAAATGGAACGCACCTGCATAAAGCTTTTCAAAAGCTTGTAGGGTAGTTTCCAATTTTGCAATAAGCTAGAACGATTAAACCCTGCTATATCAATACCCTCAATACTATAACCGGCTTCAGGAACTTTTTCCATTTCCATTTTACCCTTAGCACCAACAAATAGAATATGTATAGAAGGAATCATCTGTTGCAGTGCTTTTGCAACAGCAATGGCAGGGAAGATATGTCCCCCTGTGCCTCCGCCTGCGATGATGATTCTATTTAATTTCATGCTACTATTCTTCTGTGCTTACTGTTTCTGTTTTTCCTTCTAAGCTCTCAACATTTCTTGCTACACTTAAAATGATGCCAATTGCCAAGCAGGTAAATAAAAATGAACTACCCCCCATACTTACCAATGGTAAGGTTACTCCTGTAACAGGAAATAGACTCACGTTTACTGCCATATTGGCCATTGCCTGAATAACCAAAGTAAAACTCAATGCCAAAGCAAGGAATGCTCCAAAAGCATACGGGCAATTTTTGACGATTCTGATGCACCTGTAGAGGAACAAGAGATAAATCAAAAGGATAACTGCTCCACCTATTAAGCCATACTCCTCGATGATTATAGAATAAATAAAATCTGAATATGGATGCGGAAGGAAGTTTCTTGCTTCACTGTTACCCGGACCTAAACCAACCCAACTTCCTTTTGCAATAGCAATTTTTGCTTGTTGCACCTGATAAGATGCCTCTTGCTTATCCGCATACATAAAATTTTGTACACGTTTCACCCAAGTTTCTACCCTTCCTTTTGTTAAGAAGGATGGCATTGGCTCTGCCTTACCCTCCGCTTCATTGTAATACATTTTTGCAAACCCAATCAGCATAACCAATGGAACAGCTGCAACCAAAACAACTAAACCAATATGCTTGATGCTGGCTCTTCCAATGAATAATAAGATAAGACTTGTGGCACCTGTGAGTAATGCAGTAGATAAATTGGCAGGCGCAATGAGTCCGCATATTAAAAATACCGGAGCTATAACAGGCAGGAATCCTTTTTTGAAAGATTTAATTGTTTCCTGACGCTTACTCAATTGTCTACTCAAGTACATGAATAAAGCAAGCTTAGCAAGATCAGATGTTTGAAAGGTTAGATTAATAATAGGCAACTTAATCCACCTGTTTGCATCGTTAAGATTCGTACCAAAAAATAAGGTATAAATCAGCAAAGGAATTGAAGCTATAAATAATACTAATGCAATTCTTGAATAATGGGTGTACTTAATTAGATGAGCAAAATAAATGATGACTACACCTACTGCTATAAATACAATCTGCTTGAACAAATAGGATTCAGTGCTTTTTGATAGTTTATAGGCAAGCGTTCCAGTACTGCTGTATACAGCAAGCAAACTCATCATGGTGAGCAATACCACAATCGCCCAGATGACTTTATCACCTTTGGTGCGACTGGTAATGCTTCCCAGCGTGTATTTCTTTATATCGATTCCTTCACCTTGCATTAAGTTAGAGTTCTTTTACTGCTTTTTTAAATTGATCTCCTCTGTCTTCATAGTTCTTGAACAAATCAAAACTTGCACAAGCCGGACTCAACAAAACCACGTCTCCTTTTGCAGATAGCTCATATGCTTTCTTTACTGCCTCATCTGCACTTACAGTATCCACAATTGTTCCAACTACATCTGAAAATGCTGTATGTATTTTTGCATTATCAACCCCCATACATATAATCACTTTTACCTTTTCAGCAACCATGTCTTTTAATAAATCGTAATCATTTCCCTTATCAACACCACCTAAAATAAGCGTCACTGGTTTTTCCATACTCTCAAGTGCAAACCATGTACTGTTTACATTTGTCGCTTTTGAATCATTAATAAACTCAATACCACGAACAGTAGCCACTTTTTCCATTCTGTGCTCAAGACTTTCAAATGATACAACAGCATCTCTGATTTTATCTTTACGAATACCCACAACAGAGGATGCTACTGCAGCTGCCATTGTATTGTACTGATTGTGTTTGCCCTTTAAGGCAAAATCAAAAATGCTCATGCTAAACGGCTCAGCTTGTTTTACATGCATGGTATCGTCCTTGATGTAAGCGCCTTTTGGCAATTCTCTCTGCATACTAATCGGTAAAGGTTTAGAATGGAATGGATATTGATCTATGTATTGCACGGTAACAGGATCATCTGCATTATAGATGAAGAAATCCTGCTCAGTCTGGTTTTTTACAATCTTGAATTTTGCTGCGATATACTTTTCAAAATCATGTTCATAACGATCCAAGTGATCTTCTGTAATGTTGGTGAGCACTGCAACATCTGGTCTAAATGAAATAATGTCATCCAATTGAAAACTACTGATCTCTACAACATAAAGAGGTCTTGGATCGATGGTAATTTGGCGAGCAATTGAATTGCCGATATTCCCCACCAAAGCACAATTGAATCCTCCTGTCTTACAAATCTGGTAAATCAATGAAGTAGTTGTTGTCTTTCCATTGCTACCTGTAATTCCGATTATCTTACTATCCCCTTTATGGCGATAGGCCAATTCCATTTCACTGATTACAGGAATTTTTTTAAGTTGGATTTCTTTAACCACAGCAGATGAAGAAGCAATACCAGGGCTTTTCATGACTTCATCAGCTGACAAGATCTTTTCTAATGTATGTCCACCTGATTCAAATGGAATATGATTGGCTTCTAACTCATGCTGGTAATGAGGTTTGATAACACCACCATCACTCAAGAATATATCATATCCCTGCTGCTTGCACAACAATGCAGCTCCAACACCACTTTCACCGCCTCCTAGTATGACCATTCTTTTCATCGACATCTTTTCTTATCTGATTTTTAAAGACATTACAGCAAACACCACAAACAATAATGTAACAATCCAAAAACGAACAGCTATTTTACTTTCATGGTAACCCTTCTTTTGATAATGATGATGCAGTGGACTCATCAAAAACACTCTCCTACCTTCTCCATATTTCTTCTTTGTGTACTTGAAATATCCTACTTGAATCATCACACTTAAATTCTCAACTAAGAAGACTGCACAGAAAATGGGAATGAGTAATTCTTTTCTAATAATAATTGCAAGCGCTGCAATTATTCCTCCTAAGGCAAGGCTTCCTGTATCTCCCATGAATACTTGTGCAGGATAAGTATTGTACCATAAGAACCCGATACATGCTCCAATAAGAGCAGCAATAAAGATGGATACCTCACCTAGATTAGGGATGTACATTATATTGAGGTAATCCGCTAAAATTAAATTTCCACTAGCGTAAGCAAAAAGTGCAAGACAAACACCAATGATAGCAGAGACGCCTGTAGCTAAACCATCTAAGCCATCGGTAATATTAGCACCATTTGATACTGCAGTAACAATGAAAATGATGACCAACATGTATACAACCCAACCATACTCTCTTAATGAAGCTGGTAACAATTTTGCATAGTTAAATTCATGGTCTTTGATAAATGGAATTGTTGTAATTGGCTCATCAGCCTTTACAAAATACCTGACTCCACCTTGATATTTAACTTCACTAGCATTAGGAGGTTTCACTGACCCTTTATATTCTCTCATCACTTTCACATTATCATTAAAGAGTAAGGTGATACTGATGATTACGCCAAGTCCAACTTGACCCAACACTTTGAACCAGCCAGCCAAACCATCGTCGTTTCCTTTTTTATAGGCAACCCCTTTTTGCTGAGCAATTCTTTTTGCACGAAGCTTGAGATAGTCATCAACAAATCCAACAAGACCAAGCCATACTGTACTCAGTAGCAGCAACTTGATGTAAACCTTATCGAGATTTGCAAAAAGCAAAGTAGGAATCAAAATACCCAACAAGATGATGAAACCACCCATGGTTGGAGTTCCTTTCTTTTGTTCTTCTCCTTGTAAGCCAAGTTCACGAACACTTTCACCTACTTGTAGCTTGCTGAGCAGGTTTATAATCTTCTTACCATATACCAAAGTAATAACAAGAGATAGTAACACAGCGAGCATTGCTCTGAACGTAATGAACTGAAATAAACCACTTCCCGGTATCCGGATCTGTTCATTTTGTAACCATTGAAAAAAATGATACAACATGCTCGTTTATTTATTTAGTTCATTTATCACTGAGGTTAAAACTGCCTTGTCATCAAAAGGAAAACGTTCACCTTTGATTTCCTGGTACTTTTCATGCCCTTTGCCTGCTACCAAAATGATATCACTTGGTCTTGCCAACATTACTGCTGTACGAATAGCTTCACGACGATCTTCAATTGTTAGCACTTTTCTTTTCAACTCATCATCCAACCCCACATGCATGTCTTGAAGTATGTCAGTTGGATTTTCACTCCTAGGATTATCGGCTGTAAAAATGGCTTTGGTACTAAACTCCGCTGCAGCAGCTCCCATTAATTTTCTTTTAGACTTGTCTCTATCACCACCACATCCTACAACAGTTATCAATTGTTCTCCACCCTTTTGAAATTTCTTAATGGTAGATAGTACATTCAATAAAGCATCTGGCGTATGTGCATAATCAACAATCCCTATAATGGAATCCTTTGGCGAGACGATATAATCGAATCTACCTTCTGCGCCAGTAAGGTTACTCAGGCTTTGTAAAACATCTTGTTTGTCTTCTCCCAAACAAATTGCTGTAGCATACACTGCCAACAAATTATACGCATTGAATTCTCCAATTAACCTGAAATGGACATCCATTTCATTGATCATCATTTGTAAGCCTGTAATAGCATTGTCGATGATCTTACCTTTGAAATCTGCAATAGACTTAAGACTATAGTAAAATTTATCTGCTTGTGTATTTTGCAACATAACAGCTCCATTTCTATCATCCATATTGGAAATAGAAAAAGCATTTGATGACAACCCATCAAAAAATTGTTTCTTCACCCTGATGTACTCATCAAATGTTTTGTGGTAATCAAGATGATCATGTGTGATGTTAGTGAATATGCCACCCGAAAACTCTAAACCAGCAATTCTGTTTTGGTGAACAGCATGACTGCTTACCTCCATGAAAGCATGCGTACAACCATTATCCACCATTCGTTTCAACAACTCATTTAAGGTAACAACATCTGGTGTAGTATGAGTCGCCGGAATTGTTTCCTCACCTACCATATTGTTGACAGTTGATAAAAGACCTGCTTGCACATCTATAGACATGAACAACTTGTACAAAAGAGTAGCAACTGTTGTTTTACCATTTGTGCCGGTTACACCCACAAGCTTAAGTTGTTTGCTAGGCTCCCCATAAAATGCATGAACCATGATACCTGCAGCAATTGCAGCATTATCTGTCTTTATATAATTAACCCCTTCACGAATCACTTCTGGCAATACTTCACATATAATGATGGTAGCTCCATTATTAATTGCAGCATCAATAAATTGATGTCCATCTTGCGCAACACCACGAATAGCAAAAAAACAACCTCCAGCAACAACTTTACGAGAGTCAATAGCTACGCCATTCACCTCAACATTAGTCTTGCCAATGATGGCTTGTATTTTTACCTTATATAATATGTTTTGCAACAATGGCATCTTATTCTATGGTATTGGCAAGGTTTAAATACACGGTTTGACGACGTTGAACTGGTGTTCCTGGAAGGATAGATTGACTTACCACCTTTCCCTTTCCAGTTGCAATCACCTGTAACTGTTGTTTCTCTAATAATTCAAGTGCGTCTTTCAGTCCAAATCCTTTGAGATCAGGCATCGTTCCATTTTCCACTCTCCATGCTTCTGCTTGTACAGTCTTTCTATTGGCCTGCACTGTACTCCAATCACCTTTCTTGCCCGAATCGACAATCTTGGCTTTTACTTGTTTTGCGATGGTTTTAAAATCAGCTGCAGATCCTTTCCAAACAGCATTTGTGCTATCTGCAAAAACATTATGCTTATAATTAGCATAGAGTTCAGCATCTACAGTGAAGAGCTTGTTTGCTATCTCTTTGAAAACCGGACCAGCAACGAGCGCTCCATAATATCTTGCAGCGAATGGCTTATTCTTAATGACAACTATGCATGAATATTTAGGATTATCAGCAGGAAAATATCCAGCAAATGATGCCTGATAAATATGTTCGGTATATCCCTTGTTTCCATTGGCTACTTGAGCAGTGCCTGTTTTACCAGCAAGAGTGAAATAAGGACTTTGTAAACTTTTGGCAGTACCCGCTGTAACAACTCCTTCTAAACAAGTTTTTAACTGATCAAGTGTTGTTTTGCTGCAGATAGAATCCATCACAACCGCAGGTTTGAATTCTCTAATCATTTTACCGTCCTGCATTACTGCATTCACCAAATAGGGTTTCATCATTTTACCACCATTGGCAACAGCATTGTAGATGGTCAAGGTTTGAAGTGGACTAATAGCAAGGTTATAACCAAAACTCATCCAAGGCAATGCAACATTACTCCAAGTCTTACTTGCTGGATTGGGTATAGCTGGTTTTGACTCACCTACAAGATCAATTCCAGTAGGTTGATCAAGTCTTAACCTTTTGAGATGAGCAATAAATTTCTCTGGTTGCTTATAATAATGATTGACAGCCAACTTCGCCATTCCTACATTTGAGCTCAATTCAAAAGCTTGTTGGTAAGTAACGTCTGTACGATGATGACGCTCACTGTCCCACACAGTTCTATTACTAAAACTCCATTTACCTCCTTCAAGATTGACTGTAGAATTGAGGTTGATATACTGATCTTCTAAACCCGCAAGCATTGTAATCAACTTGAAAGTAGATCCAGGCTCAGATCTTGTAATTGCATAATTGAAATCCTCTGAATAAGTACCATCAGGCTGACGACCTAAATTAGCGATAGCCTTAATTTTTCCAGTCTTCACTTCCATCACAATACAAGTACCATTGGTACACTCATTTTCTTGCATCACTTTTAGCAATGCTTGCTCAGCAACGTCTTGAATATTGATATCGATAGTTGTAATAATATCTGATCCATTCTGTGGCTCAATCTCAGAACCTTCAACTGGCACAAATGCACCACCAGCAACCCTTCTCACCAAACGCTTTCCAGTAACCCCTTTCAATAAACTATCATATGTTTTTTCTAATCCTACATTCTTTGTAACAAGATTACCGTTACTGTCAGTATACTCCCTTGAAAGTCCTATTGTTCTATTTGCCAAGAGTCCAAATGGAGCAAGACGTTTTTCTTTTTCGACAAAAATGAATCCATTTTTATTTTTGTTCTTCTTTATAAAACTAATATCTCTTAATGCTTGATATTGTTTGAAACCAATATTCTTGTGTAGTAGGTAGTAACGATTTTGACGCTCAAAAACATCCAATAATTCTTTCTTGTATGCAGCGGGTGTTCCTTCACCCAAAATAGCAGCTAAATAGATAGAAACACTATCGATATTTTCTTTTAACCTTTTGCCATTTTTTTCTTGGATACCTTCAGCACCAAAATCCAAATAGATATCAAAAAAAGGAATTGAACTACTTAACATTCTTCCATCTTCACTGTAAATGGTTCCACGTTCTGCATCCATTTCGCGGTACTCCAAATGCAAGCTGTCACTCAGTGATTTCCAATAAGCTCCTTCTACACGCTGAATGTAGAAAGCCTTTGCAAATACAAAGACACCAAAAATCAGCATCCCCATGTAAATGAGATAACTACGCCACAGTATGTCCTTCTTCGTGTCCACTTATTTTATTATCTGGTTTTTCTTTCTTCGTTTTCAGTTGAATCCTGGATTGCGATTGGAGGCTCCAGGATTTCCTTAATCCCGGAGGCCTCAACCGCTTTTACTACTTCGGATTGTTTGGTCATGAACATCCATTCGCTCCTGACCATTTTGAATTCATATTGCTGGTTTTTCAAGTCTCTTGTTGTCTTGTTTATATCCTTTATCGCTTTTTCTGCATGGTGTACATTGTAGATGTAAGCAACAGCCAAAACCGATAAATAGAGAAAGAAAGGAACATTCTTCACTAACCAAACTTGGTTAACAAACAACCACTTACCATCATTCTTTTTTTCTCTCATAAAACGCGTACCTATTTTTTTATACCAACACGTAATCTTGCACTACGTGATCTTGGATTACTTTTCACCTCATCTGCAGATGGCTCAATTGGTTTTTTGGTCATCAAAACAAACGGCGAGGCTTGTCTCGTTCCATATACCGGATCAGCTTCCTGCTCTTCAACTGAACCAGTCTTGAAAAAATTCTTCACTAACCTATCTTCAATGCTATGAAAGGTGATTACTGAAAAATGACCGCCTGGCTTTAATACGTCAGCTGCCTGTTGCATCAAGTCGGCTAAAGAACCTACTTCATCGTTCACTTTCATGCGCAATGCCTGAAAGACTTGAGCAAAATATTTGTTTGGATTACCCTTGACAATTGGGGCGAGCACAGTTTTGAGATCATTTACCGTGTTGATGGATTGTTGTTGAACATGTGCAACAAGCAGATTGGCTAAGGTCTTGGCATTGGTAACTTCTCCAAATTCCTGGAAAATCCATTGTAATTCCTCCACCGAAGATTGTTTGATTAGCTCTGCTGCAGTTATGCCATCCGTATTGTCCATTCTCATATCCAATGGAGCATCAAAACGAATAGAAAAACCACGAGAGGGTTCATCGAACTGGTGGCTACTTACACCAAGATCTGCTAAAATACCATCCACCTGTTGAACCTGGTAAAGTCGAAGAAAACGAGCGAGATGACGAAAATTATGGGGGACAAACACCAAACGTGTATCAGCAGTCAGGTTGGCTTTTGCATCAGGATCCTGATCAAAAGCATAAAGCCTTCCGTTTTCATTAAGTCTGGCTAAAATCTCCCTAGAATGTCCGCCACCACCAAATGTACAATCAACATAAACGCCATCAGGTTTGATCGACAAGGAATCGACCGCCTCTTTGAGCATCACCGGAATATGATAGGTCCGGTTTCCCTCTGCACCATCCCTATCCCACTTTTGCTCGTTTGGCATCTCGTTTTGTTTTTATCAGTGTTGCTCCTTCTTTGTCATCACTTCAGCAGCAAGATTGCTGAAGGATTCGGGTGAAAAGTTTTCAAAGAACTGCTGATACTTATTTTTATCCCATATTTCCATTTTGTTAACCGCAGACACCAACACGATATCCTTTTCTAATCCGGCATGCTCCATTAAACTTTTAGGAAGCAAAAGACGACCGGCACTGTCCACCTCAATCTGCATAGCCCCGTTCAAAAAGTAGCGTCTGAATTCCCTGACCTTAGGATCGAAGTCGTTCAACGAACTGATACTCTCATACAAAGGAGCCCAACTTTTAATAGGATACATCGAAAGGCATTTTTCGAAACCACGGTTGATAACAAAAACAGGAAGCTCTCCCTCTGGCAGCTGTTTTTTTATGCCTGCCGGGAGAAGAAACCTACCTTTGCTGTCGATGGTAGCCTCATATTCGCCGATGAATCCTATCATTTACAATGTTTTAAACGAAATAACATTTATTGACACAAAATAACACAAAATCCCACTTTTGTACTCCAAATTCCCCTTCTATATTTATCCACAGCTGAAACTGGCTACTGCATTGGTTTTCAGCGAAAAATGTCCAATTTTGTGTGCGTATGAGCAAAAAGCATGTGCATAACCTGTGAATTACCTGTGAAGTATGAAAAATAGACCTCAGATACCCCAAATAAATGTTCAGGAATTCAGCTATGAATTGCCGCAAGAAAGGATTGCACTTGAACCAACAAAACAAAGAGATGGATCACGTTTGTTGGTCTATAAGGATGATGCCATTTCGCATAGCAATTACACAGCAATTGCTGAATTTTTGCCTCCTAATGCGCATTTGTTTTTTAATGACACCAAAGTGATTGCAGCAAGATTGTTGTTTAAAAAAAACACAGGTACAACAATTGAAATATTTCTACTGGAGCCATTAGACGGCAACTATGAACAGTTACATTTAACACATGCTACTAGCTGGAAATGTTTAGTAGGTGGAAGTAAGAAATGGAAACAAGATGAAGCACTCACAATAGAAATAAATACAGATCAACATAAAACTGTTTTAATAGCAAAGAGAATTGAGAAGGCTGAAAACTATACTGCCATTGAGTTTACATGGGATCAACCGATTTCGTTTAGTGATTTAATAAAGGCAACCGGACAAATTCCTTTACCGCCTTACATTAAAAGAGAAACAAAAGAAGAAGATAAAACAAGATACCAAACGGTGTATGCGAAAGAAGAAGGGTCTGTTGCTGCTCCAACAGCGGGACTACATTTTACACCAACAATATTTGAGTCATTAGCAAGTAAAGGAATCAAGAAATCATTTCTAACACTTCATGTTGGCGCAGGCACATTCAAACCTGTAACAGCCTCATCTATTGCAGAACACCAAATGCATGAAGAATATTTCGAAGTTGAAAAAAGCACCATCGCTATTTTAGCTGATGCCGAGAGCACGAAAGTTGCAGTTGGTACAACTTCTTTAAGAACCTTGGAAAGCCTTTACTGGATTGGACTACAGCTTATGCATGAAAAAGGGGATCCTAACCTTCATGCACTTCAACTTCACCAATGGGATCATTTTCAATGGGAAGAAGAGGAAATAAAAAAGTCTTCAATTGTATTTGAATACTTACATCAGTTGATGGAAGAACAAAATGTAAACAAATTAATTGGACATACTGGTATTTGTATTACTCCAGGTTACTCCTTTAAAGTGATTGATGCACTAATCACTAACTTCCACCAACCACAGTCAACATTGCTATTGCTGATAGCTGCAATCGTTGGAGATGAGTGGAGAAAGATCTATCAAATAGCACTTGACCAAGGCTATCGTTTCTTGAGTTATGGCGATGGATCAATGCTATTTCTAAATAAGCACTAGGCAAGTATAGGAATAGTAATCTTAAATTGACTTCCCTGTCCCAATGTACTTTCAACATGGATTTTTCCATTGTGGGCTTCTACCATTTTCCTGGTGTAATTGAGACCAAGGCCAAAACCTTTAACATTGTGTACATTACCGGTATGCGCACGATAGAACTTATCAAATATTTTTGATACAGTATCTTTTGTCATACCAATACCATTATCCTTAACTGTGATAACAATATTGTTGTTGTGGTTGTATGTTGCTACTTCAAGAACTGGATCAATATCTTCTTTGGAATACTTAAGTGCATTATCGATTAGATTGCTGATCATGTTGACAAAATGGACAGGATGTCCAAATACTTTATCATCAGTAGCTTCTAGTAAATAGGTAACCGTAGCATTTTTCTCTGCGACTTGTAAGGCAAATTTGTCTTGCATTTTCTTCATCACCTCGTGCACATGCAATTCTACTTTTCCTTTCAATACTTGGTTGATATCCAACTGAGCAGCCTGTAAAATTTGCTCTACCTGCGTATTCATACGCAGGTTTTCATTTTTGATAATTTGTCCTATCGACAACAGCTGTTCTTTATTACCAATTATTTTTTCGTTTTTTAATGTATCAACAGCAATAGCAATTGTTGCCAAAGGCGTTCGCAATTCGTGTGTCATGTTGTTGATGAAATCTGTTTTCATCTCACTTAGTTTTTTTTGCGTGAGGATGGTGCGAACAGTTAAGTAAAAAGCAGTAATGAGTATCAAGGTAAAGACGACTGCAATGCCAATCATCCATCCAACGTAACGCATTACAAAATCTTGCATATCATAGATGATCAATACAAGCTTCTCATTGGGCATTAATGCTCGGCTGTCGTCACTCTCAAGAGAAACCAATGGCCATACATGAATCCAATAATTAACGGAGTCTTTTAGTCCAAGCTCATAATGCTTCTCATAATCGGGGGAAGCCAAATCAGGACCAAGATTATTGGCATCATTTAAAACTGCAAATTCAAATTTTGCTCCTTTGAGTCCGTTTGCCTCAAATGCTTTTTCGAATTTTTTTTGAATATCTGCAACTGAAAATCTTTCTGCAATGGTTTGTGGACCAATTAATTCAAGCAACTGCTCTTGTGCACCTTTCGGTAAAACATCAACCGGTAACTGCGGTGCATACTGCATTTTTTCATCTACCAAGGCTTCTACTACCTCAAACTCAACCATATCAACTTTACTTGCAATCTGGTCTTTACGGATAGCAGCAACATTCTTTAGCCAAGAATATTGAATGATGATGATACCTATCAATGAAATGGTAATCAACACCGTTATAATAGAAAAAGACTTTTTCATGTAAAGACAAAAATAAGTTTGCGTCTTGATGAAGATACGGATAGGTAAATTATTTAACTTAGGTTTATGAAGATGCCATCAACAGGCGATTTTTTAATTGCAGAGCCCTTTATGCAAGACCCCAATTTTCAGCGGTCTGTGGTATTGCTTTGCCAAAAGCAGGATGATGGTTATGTAGGCTTTACAATTAATAGGCAAATTGACTATTCAGTAGGTGACTTAGTTGAGGAATTGGCCGACTGCACAATGCCATTATTTGATGGTGGACCAGTGGGCAAAGAACAAATGTTCTTTCTTCACACCATGCCAGAACTAATTCCAGGAGGCATCATGATACAAAAGGATGTATATTGGGGTGGAGATTTTGAACAAGTAAAACATTTGGTTCTATCTAATACAATCGACCCAAAACGTATAAAATTTATTGTGGGATATTCAGGATGGGAAGCAGGACAACTAGAGGATGAAATGAAGGAAAAAAGCTGGTTGATTGCTCCTTCAACCAAAAAGCTAATCTTTCAAGAACAAACCCAGGATATCTGGAAAAATGCTGTCAAATTGCTTGGAGAAGAATATCGACCAATTATCAACTATCCAAAAGATCCTACATTAAACTAGTCAGTATTTCTTAGCAATAGCTAACCGCAAGCAGAACTAGATTCAACTATTGCTTTCGCGCTAATAAATAAATAAAGGTCCCAAGCAAGACCACTGCCATCAATGCTGAACGAAGCCCCACCCCTTCTGCTATAAAACCGATAACGGGTGGTCCAATCAAAAAGCCAATAAACCCAATGCTGCTCACTGCTGCTAATGCCGCGGAGGGCAGCATTGATTTTTCCTTGGATGCAAGAATATAAACTACAGGAAAAATTGAACTCACTCCTAGTCCCACTAATGCAAAGCCCACCATCACCAAGGCTGGTATGGTAGATACCAATGCGGTGATCATACCAATGGCTATTAATATGCCATTCGCTTTTAAGATAGTCCCATGCCCCCAACGTTCAATCAGTGGGTCTCCCACAAAACGACCAATCGACATAAATAAAGCGAAAGCCGTATAACCAAGCGCACTCACTACATGAGGCTGGTTAATCACCTGACGATAATAAAGTGAACTCCAATCCGCCATCGTTCCCTCAGACATGGCGCCACAAAAACAAATCAACCCCAATAACAAAAGTGCTTTTGTAGGCCAAGCAAATATTTTTTGGTTTTCATTTGATTGCACCGGATCCTTTACTAGTCCAAAAAATAGAGGAACAACTAAAGTGACCATCACAATAGCAATCAGTAAATAATGCTGCTGCATAGTTTTCTCCTCTTCCATCATCCAATCTGTAAATGCAGCTGCAGTAAATGCACCAACACTCCACATGGCATGGAGACTAGAGAGTATCGATTTCTGAATATAGTGTTGAATAGAAATACCTTGTGCATTCAAGGATATATTTCCAAAATTTCCAAACATGCCAAAGAGAAATAATACAATAGACAGTAGAAAGGTTGTGGGTACCAATGAAATGGCTAACAATGACAAAACATAGCTTACTAAACTGATTACACTCATCCACCTGCTTCCAACTTTCGCAATTAAAAGTCCAGAAAAAGGAAGCGAACACAAAGCACCCAAAGGAAGCATAAACAAAATGCTACCCAATTCAGCATCATTCAATGAAAATTTATCTTTTACATCAGGTATATGAGACGCCCATGATGAAAAAACAAATCCGAGAAAGAAAAAGTAAAGTGTAATGATTATGCGGGGCGAGGGCTTCATATTGTATGAAGACAAATATAGAATATGTGCAACAAGACTTAAACAAAAATTTAATGAGGCGTAAAATTTTAATATCTTGAGATGACTAAATACCAAGAATGAGACATAGTTTTTTATCACTAGTAGCAGCTACACTATTACTTGTTGGATGCGACAAAGAAAAGACAACTCCTATAACTTCAGCTAATGTTTCGATAGACGACATTACCATGAATGAAGGGAATGGTGGAACCAGTAACATGGAGTTTACGGTAAAATTGAGCACTGCCTTATCACAAGAAGCATCGGTAAAGGTTACCACAAAAGATGGTTTCGCCAAGGCTGTTGAAGATTACCAAGCCCTCACCCAGACAGTTATATTTAAAGCAGGTGAAACAAGTAAGAAAGTTACTGTGGTTATTGTAGCAGATGATTTGAAAGAAGGAATGGATGAGTTTCAGATTTTACTTTCAGAAGCAAGCAATTGTAATATTTCGGATGGTGTTGGCTTAGGCGTTATCAACAATGACGATACAAAAATTCCAGTAACAGATATTGGCTATACTACACCCGACAATTATCCCGGTAAAACTTTGGTTTGGAGTGATGAATTCAATGCACCTGAATTAAATACTACCAATTGGGGCTTTGATGTTGGTACTGGTTGTCCGAATTGTGGATGGGGAAACAATGAATTGCAATATTATACCGCTGGAGAAAACTTATCATTCAGTCAGGGTAAAATGATCATTGAAGGAAGAACTGAACAAAGAGAGGGAAAGAATTATACATCCACCAGATTAATTTCCATGGGGAAACGTGAATTCAAATTTGGAAGAGTTGATATTCGAGCAAAACTCCCTAGGGGACAAGGTATCTGGCCTGCTTTCTGGATGCTAGGCGCTAACTTCAAAACGGTTGGCTGGCCATCTTGCGGAGAAATTGACATCATGGAGTTTCTTGGACATGATGAAAAGAGAGTACACTCAACTATACATTTCAAAGCGGGTAACAATGCAACGAACAGAACATCTTCTTTGTTAAATGATACGCCCCTTCCAGATGAATACCATGTTTATTCTTTGGATTGGCAACAAGATAAAATCAGAATGCTCATTGATGATAAATTAATCAATGAATTTAACCCAGCCACATTAGCAGGTGCAGGTCACCCTTTTAATGAATCATTTTTCTTTATCATCAATCTAGCAATTGGCGGCAACTGGCCTGGATCACCAAATGCTACAACCTATTTCCCACAGTGGTTGTACGTTGACTACATCAGAGTATTCCAATAAACTTTTGAAAGCATTGCTATAATAAAAAAGGGGACCAATGGTCCCCTTTCAAATTTTATTGTTAGGCTATTATAATTCAACAGCTCCTTCTACCAAAACGGAAACTTGATTATTGAGCACCTCTACAAAACCACTGTTGATTTTGAAAGAATTGCTTTTACCGCTCTTGTCTAATAGAATTTTTACTGCACCATTTCCCAAGGCACTCACCATTGGAGCGTGCTTTTCCAACACCTCAAAAGAGCCGCTGATGCCAGGTAGTTGAATTCCATAGGCATCTCCCGAAAACAACTTCTTCTCTGGTGTCAATATTTCAATTTTCATACTAGTTGCTTTTGGTAGATTAAGCTTTTGAAGCTTCCATCATCTTCTTACCTTTCTCAATTGCATCTTCAATAGTACCAACAAGGTTGAATGCTGCTTCTGGATACTCATCCACTTCACCATCCATAATCATATTGAAACCACGGATAGTGTCTTCGATATTTACGAATACTCCCTTCAAACCTGTGAACTGTTCTGCTACGTGGAATGGTTGCGACAAGAAACGCTGAACCCTTCTTGCACGTGATACAGTGAGTTTATCTTCATCACTCAATTCATCCATACCCAAGATTGCGATGATGTCTTGCAACTCTTTGTAACGCTGAAGAATCAACTTCACTCTGTTTGCGCAATTATAGTGAGCTTCACCAACAATCATTGGTGTAAGAATTCTTGAAGTTGAATCCAATGGATCTACCGCAGGATAGATACCCAAGTCGGCAATCTTACGGCTCAATACAGTTGTTGCATCCAAGTGAGCAAATGTTGTAGCTGGCGCTGGGTCAGTCAAGTCATCCGCAGGTACATAAACCGCCTGAACAGATGTAATTGAACCATTCTTGGTTGAGGTAATTCTCTCCTGCATCAATCCCATTTCAGTAGCAAGTGTTGGCTGGTAACCTACCGCAGAAGGCATCCTTCCAAGAAGTGCTGACACCTCAGAACCTGCTTGTGTGAAACGGAAGATATTATCAACGAAGAAAAGAATATCCTTTCCTTTACCCTCACCATCTCCATCACGGAAATATTCTGCAATAGTCAAACCACTCAAAGCAACACGAGCACGTGCTCCAGGAGGCTCATTCATCTGACCAAATACGAAGGTTGCTTTTGAATCTTTCAAACCATTCATATCAACTTTATCCAAATCCCATCCACCTTCTTCCATGCTGTGTTTGAAATCATCACCATATTTCATGATGCCCGCTTCAATCATTTCTCTTAATAGATCATTACCCTCACGAGTACGCTCACCCACACCAGCAAATACAGAAAGACCACCATAACCTTTGGCGATATTATTGATCAACTCTTGAATCAATACAGTTTTACCTACACCCGCACCACCGAAAAGTCCGATCTTACCCCCCTTAGCATAAGGCTCAATCAAATCGATTACTTTAATACCAGTGAAAAGTACTTCAGTTGCGGTACTTAATTCTTCAAACTTAGGAGGCTTAGCGTGAATTGCACGTCCTTTCTCTTTTGAAACTGCAGGAAGTCCATCAATTGGATCTCCAGTTACATTAAACAATCTACCATTGATACCATCACCTGTTGGCATTGCGATAGCTTTTCCTGTATCAACTACAGCTGTACCACGCACCAAACCTTCAGTACCATCCATGGCAATACACCTAACACTGTCTTCACCCAAGTGCTGCTGTACCTCAAGGACAAGCTTGTCGCCGTTCTCTCTTTGCAACTCAAGTGCATTATAAATTTCTGGAAGTTGGCCATCAAAAGCAACGTCTACCACCGCTCCGATTACCTGTTTAATTTTTCCTGTATTAGCCATGTTCAATGATTGATTTTGATATGAAATCAGTTTCAGGCCGCAAAGGTAAACAGGAAGGGGGGATCAAAAAAATTGCAAAAGGATTTTTTTTACAAAAGGCCGATCTATAGGTAAGAAAAGAGGAGTCCCGCTAAAATTGCCCCTATAATGGGACCAAAAACAGGAATAGCAGCATAATTCCAGCCACTTTCGCCCTTTTCTGGGATGGGCAATAGGGCATGCATGATTCTGGGACCCAAATCTCTGGCTGGATTAATGGCATAACCTGTTGGACCACCCATTGAAAGGCCGATTCCCAAAACCAATAAAGCCACCGGCAAAGCGTCTAGTGAACCTAGCTTCATCTCTCCTTTTTGTATGAACAATATGGCCAACATGAATATAAAAGTGGCTATTACTTCTGTCAACAAGTTATTGAAGGGCTTGTTTATAGCCGGACTATTGCAAAAAACCGCAAGTTTAAGTGATGGATCTTTTGTTGCAGAAAAATGATCCTTATACATCAAGTAGGTTAATAGTGACCCAATAAATGCTCCTAAAAACTGAGCCAAAACATAGCCTGGCACATCAGACCAAGCAAATTTACCTGCCATAGCTAATCCAACTGAAACCGCAGGGTTTAAATGAGCGCCACTTGCCTCAGCAGAAATAAACACGCCAACAAATACTGCAATCGCCCAACCAAATCCAATCACAATCAAACCTGCATTATTGCCTTTTGTTTTATCCAACAATACATTGGCTACAACACTGGTGCCGAAAGCAATTAAAACGGAAGTACCAATAAGTTCTGATACAAATGGGCTCATAGCAAGTTGTTTTGGTTTACATCATCAAATTACGATTTTACGGCAAGATAACCATTGGCCACTGCCAAAAAAGAAGAGACCTGTTCTTCTTCCCATTGCTGATCCTCTTTCAACAACTTAGCCATTTGATGAGCAACAGCAGGAGCTGCTTCAATTGCAGCTTGAGCATCTACGAAGAGTAATCGACTCCTTCTTGCGAGAATATCTTCAACAGTCATAGCCATCTCATTTCTGACAGAAAACTCTAACTCAGCTTGACAATAATCATACTTAACATGAACAGATTTGGATAATTCTGGACGTTCAGTGATCATTGCTAGAATCAACTCTGCATCGCTGCCGTATGCAGAAAATTTGTCGCCATACTTTAGTGAATTCGTATAGCCGTGTAGTTTTAATTTTCTTGTTGTGCATTTTACAATTGGCAGCTTTGCAACAAATGCAGCGTTATTCACAGCATCCTTTGCCATTTTACGATAGGTAGTCCATTTACCACCAGTTATGGTTATCAAATTTGACTTTGATACGATAATGGTATGATCTCTAGAAGCCAATGAAGTGCTGGTTTGATTGGATGTTTTAACCAATGGTCTTAGTCCCGCAAAAACGGACAAGACATCTTTTCTTGTAATTTTTGAAGTTGCATACTCATTAAAATGCATCAAAATAAATTCTATCTCCTCTTCCAATGCGATGGGCTCCTCATTGATAATATTTAATGCTGTATCTGTTGTTCCAATAACTACTTTACCATGCCAAGGTAATGCAAACAAGACTCTTCCATCTTTTGTTTTGGGAATCATCAATGCATCGGTACCAGGAAAAAATTTTTGCTCCACCACCAAATGAACTCCTTGTGAAGGCATAACCATTGCAGGTGCATCTGGATCATCCATATCTAAAATGGTATCTGCAAATACACCTGTAGCATTGATTACCACCTTGGCTTTCAACGAAAATTGATCACCTTTCAATTCATCCTCAACAACCACTCCTACAACTTTGTCATGCTCTTTAATTAATCCTGTTACCTGCATATAATTAATAACAACAGCTCCTAAGTCGTGCGCAGTCATTGCCAATGCAATTGCCATGCGGGCATCATCAAATTGTCCATCAGTATACAACACACCTCCTTTCAACCCTTTAGGTTGAATCATTGGCATTTTTTTTAAAACCGATTTTCTGGACAACAAAGCAGGATGACCAAGACTTAGTTTCCTAGATAACAAATCATATAAAAACAATCCAATGCCGTAAAACCATTTTAAGAAATAAGAATAAGCAGGAATAACAAAATGCTGTACCCGTGTGAGATGAGGCGCATTGGCCAACATAAACCCTCTTTCTCTTAAAGCCTCTATAACTAATTTTATATTCCCCTGTGCTAGATAACGCACCCCTCCATGCACCAATTTGGTACTTCTACTTGAAGTACCCTTAGCAAAATCATGTTTTTCTAACAGCAATGTTTTGAATCCTCGCTTGGCTGAATCAACCGCAATACCCAATCCAGTTGCACCACCACCCACAACGATGATGTCCCAATGATTATCACTTTTCAATTTTTCTATTGCTGAACTTCTATCCACTTACATCATTATTTACTCCATGCCAAAACAGCTGTAACTGCTCGCTTCCATGCAGCGAGACGTTTCACTTTATCTTCATTTGTCATTTGAGGAGAGAAAGTAGCGTCAACTTTCCATTGTGCTGCAATACTATCAATGTCTTTCCAAAATCCAGTTGCAAGTCCTGCTAAATAAGCAGCCCCTAAAGCAGTCGTTTCAATTACTTCAGGCCTCAATACTTGTACAGATAAAATATCACATTGAAACTGCATCATTAAATCGTTGACAGTCGCTCCACCATCTACTCTTAATTCTTTTATTGGCAATCCCGCATCTGACTCCATTGCTTTTAATACATCATAGGTCTGATAGGCAATACTTTCTAAAGTGGCCCTTGCAATATGCGCATCTGTTGTTCCCCTTGTTATTCCGAAGATGGTGCCTCTGGCATAAGCATCCCAGTGTGGTGCTCCTAGTCCCGAAAATGCAGGCACCACAACAACACCATCGGTGTCGTTGACTGAAGCAGCAAGCTTTTGCACATCTGCAGATTGCTTGATGATTTTCAATCCATCTCTAAGCCACTGAACAGCAGCGCCAGCAATAAATACACTTCCTTCTAATGCATAGTGCGTGGTGTTACCAATTTTCCAAGCTATAGTTGTCAAGAGATTATTATTGGATCGAACCAGTTTAGTGCCTGTATTCATGAGCATAAAACAACCAGTCCCGTAGGTGTTTTTGACCATGCCGACCTCCTTACACATTTGTCCGAATAAGGCTGATTGTTGATCACCAGCCATTCCTGCAATAGGTACTTCATGCATATTGATGGCCGTTGCATATCCATAAATTTCACTATTGCTTTTTACCTGTGGCAATAGAGAGGACGGGATGTCAAACAACTGAAGCAATTCCTCATCCCATTGCATCGATTCAATATTATACAACATGGTTCTAGATGCATTGCTCACATCAGTTGCATGCACTTTGCCTTCGGTCAGTTTCCAAAGCAGCCAGCTATCGATTGTGCCAAAAGCCAACTCTCCTCTAGAAGCCTTGTCCCTAGCTCCTTCTACATGATCAAGGATCCATTTTATTTTGGTGGCTGAAAAATAAGCATCGATGATTAACCCTGTTTTTAATTTGATTTTTTCTGCATGTCCCTTCGCCCTCAGACCATCACAATACTCAGCCGTTCTTCTATCCTGCCAAACAATTGCGTTATAAATTGGCTGACCAGTAGACCTATCCCAAACTACAGTTGTTTCCCTTTGATTGGTGATACCAATTGCAGCAACAGCATCAGCTTTGATGTTTAATTTAAGCATCACTTCTTTTGCAACAGTAGCCTGACTCACCCAGATTTCCATGGGATCATGTTCTACCCATCCAGCATGTGGAAAAATCTGCTTGAATTCCTTCTGAGCCACTGCAGCGATGGAACCATCTTGAGCAAATAGGATGGCTCTTGAACTTGTGGTTCCCTGGTCGAGGGACATGATGTATTTCATTGAAATTGAAATTTGAGGGTTCAATATGTAATTTAAAACTAGTCCACCTATGAATCAAATAAAAACTATTCCACATCACTTCCAAAGCGCTAAACCTTTTCTTATCTTGCATCCGGATGGAAAATTTTGTTGTATCAGCAAGGAAATACAGGCCCCAACATTTCTCAACAGTGGTGGGACAAGCGCATATTACTACAACATTAAAAAATGCCATCCTTCAAAATCACCTTGCACATGCTTTCTTGTTTTGCGGTCCGCGTGGTGTAGGTAAAACAACCTGTGCGCGTATTTTGGCCAAAACCATCAATTGTGAAAATGTTGGAGCAGATGGTGAAGCGTGCGACAAATGTGGTTCTTGCGTATCCTTCAATACTGGATCAACCTTCAATGTACATGAACTGGATGCTGCCAGCAATAACTCTGTAGATGACATCAGAGAGCTTATTGACCAGGTAAGATTTGCTCCCCAATCAGGCAGATACAAAGTATACATCATAGATGAGGTTCATATGCTAAGTGCATCTGCCTTCAATGCTTTTTTGAAGACTTTGGAAGAGCCTCCTGCACATGCCATTTTTATTCTAGCTACTACTGAAAAACATAAAATTCTTCCCACTATACTTTCAAGGTGTCAGATTTTCGATTTCAAGAGAATAACACCAAATGACATCGTTGAACACCTGCAAGAAATCACAACAAAAGAAAGCATCCAAGCTGAAACAGCAGCTTTGCAAATCATTGCTCAAAAAAGTGATGGTTGCATGCGAGATGCGTTGAGCATGTTGGATAAAATTGTCAGTTTTACCAATGCCTCTCTCACTTACTCAAATACCTTAGAGCACCTCAATGTACTCGACGAAGATTATTTCTTCAAGATGTTGGACATGCTCTACAACCAAGATCTACCGGGCGTTTTATCGCTTTTCGATGAAATAGACAAGAAAGGATTTGAAGGCGATATGGTATTGAATAGCATGACTGAATTTTTCAGAAATCTTTTGATCAGTAAGGATGCAAGATCTATTGGTTTGCTACAAGTGATGGATGGCTTCAGAAATAAATACATTGCAAGTGCAACTGAAATTTCAACATCCTACATCATAGGTGCAATGAATATACTTACAGAAGCAGAAGCTGGTTTTAAACAAGCCAGAAACAAGAAGCTTCATGTTGAATTTCACCTCATTAAACTCAACTACCTTAAACAGGCAGTAAGTCTCATTGAAGCAGATGGGGTAGCAAAAAAAAAACGACTTGACGAAGTAAAGTCAGTTGCCTTCCGCCAGCTTGATATCAGACAATACAAGTCGACTTCCCTTAAAAAAGAACCAACCCCAGCAACAAAGACAACAGAAAATAAAGCATCTGTTTCCACGACAGTACCAACACCCCAACAGGAAACAAAAACTACCGATAACAGTCCAGCTCAACAAAAAGAGGTTAGCCAAGCATTCAATACTCCGCCAACAGGGGGACTAGGAGCGTTGAAAAAAATCAGGGACCAGATACAAACCCGAAAACAGGAAAAATCAATTGCACATACGCTCGAATCTGAAAAACTACAGGAAGCTTGGAATATCTACCTTGAGCGACTAGCAGCTAACAACCAAGTTACCAGTCACAGCAACCTCAAACAAGCAAAACTTAGGGTTATCGATGATCTTAATTTTGAGGTGGAAGCAGATAGCAAGATACAACTGCAGTTCATTGAAGGAGAAAGGCTTGGTATGACCCTACATATCCAAGAGTTTTTCAATAACCATCAAATTCAGTACAAGGTGATTTTGGATCCTGCAGCCGAGAACCAAGAACCACTTACAGAGCAGGTTTTATCTAGAAAAGACCAATACCTCAAAATGGTTGAGCTCTATCCTATCATCAAAAATATGCGCGACCAGCTCAACCTCGATCTGGATTACTAATAAAGGGTGCAAAACTTTGCGAATTCTTGGCTCTGATTCTCCATTTTTGCCGTAATTTCGGGCTCTCAATTTTTTTTAACCAAAACGGATTAGGGCTATGGCCGAAGTGATCAGAATGCCGCTCCTGAGTGATACCATGACTGAGGGCAAGATCGTAAAATGGAACAAGACTGTTGGCGACACAGTTAAGAGTGATGATGTATTGGCAGATGTAGAAACCGACAAGGCTACTATGGAAGTAGTAGGCTATGCTGATGGCACCCTCTTGTACATTGGTTTTAAAGAAGGAGAAGCTGCTAAAGTAAACGAAATCATAGCCATAGTTGGTAAACCAGGTGAGGACATACAACAGTATTTGAGTCCCGCTGCCCCAACAACCCCTGCTGCCGCTGCACCCGCAGCACAACCTGCTCCAGCAGCGCAGACAGCATCTGCTGCTCCATCTGTCACCCCAGAACAATTGGGTGTGACTGTAATCAGAATGCCATTGTTAAGTGATACCATGACAAGTGGTAAGATTGTACAATGGAACAAACAAGTTGGTGATAAGGTAAAAAGTGATGACAACCTAGCTGATGTTGAAACCGACAAAGCAACAATGGAAGTAGTTGGTTATGCCGAAGGTACCCTACTGCATGTAGGTGTTCCAGCAGGTGAATCAGCTAAAGTAAATGATATCATCGCCATCATTGGTAAACCAGGAACTGATGTTTCAGGTTTGCTCAATGCATTAAACAATACTTCAGCAGCACCAGCTGCTACACCGGCTGCAAGCCCTGCTGCAGCCCCTGCTCCAGCTGCTGTTAGCACAACTCTTGCACCTGCTGCTTCATCTGATGGAAGAGTAAAGGCTTCGCCATTAGCCAAAATGTTGGCGAAGGACAAAGGAATCGACTTGTCGCAAGTAAGAGGATCAGGTGATGGTGGCAGAATCGTAAAAAGTGATGTAGACAATTTCACTCCAGGCGCTGGTCAAGTTTCAGCACCTTCAGCAGCATCTGCTGCACCAACTCCAACCTTTGTTGCTGGAGAGGAAGGTTATGCAGACACCCCACTTACTTCAATGCGTAAAACCATTGCAAGAAGATTAGGCGAAAGCATGTATACAGCTCCACATTTCTATCTCAGCATGGAAATCTGCATGGATAATGCCATTACCGCTAGAGCTGCCATGAATGAAGTTAGTTCTACCAAAATATCATTCCAAGACATGTTGATCAAAGCATCAGCTTTGGCCTTGAAAAAACATCCAGCAGTAAACAGCAGTTGGATGGGCGAATTTATTCGCACCTATAATCACGTTCACATTGGATCAGCAATTGCTTTACCAGAAGGATTGATTGTTCCAGTTGTTCGTTTTGCAGACCAAAAATCACTTTCTCAAATTGCATTAGAAGCTAAAGAGCTTTACGACAAAGCGAGAAACAAGAAAATACAACCACAGGACTTCACTGGAAATACATTTACCATTTCCAACCTTGGTATGATGGATATTGATGAATTCACAGCCATCATCAACCCACCTGACAGCTGTATTCTTGCTGTAGGTAAAATCAAGGAAGTTGTTGTGAAGAAAGGTGACGGCTTTACTACTACACAGATGATGAAAGTGACCTTGAGTTGCGACCATAGAAGTGTAGATGGTGCAGTTGGTGCTGCTTTCTTACAAACACTTAAGAAATACATGGAGAATCCAGTTGTGATGCTGGTATGACACCCAAAAAAACACTTGTCTTAGGGGCTTCTTCAAAACCAGAGCAGTACAGCAATATGGCTGTTAGAAATCTATTGTCAGCAGGACACCCTGTGGAGGCAATTGGAAGGGAACCTTTTTCCATTGAGTCAGTTCATGTCAAGTCCACAACCGAATCATTTACCGATATCCATACGGTCACCCTATACCTCAACGCCTCCAGACAGGCAGATTATGAAGATTATATTCTTTCCCTGCATCCCAAAAGAATTATTTTCAATCCCGGTGCCGAAAATCCGTCTTTAAGCGAAAAAGCACGGCAAAATGGTATAGAAGCCACAGAGGCTTGTACCCTGGTTATGCTATCTGTTGGCACCTACTAAGAGGTGATTTACCGTAAATACTGCAATTTTCCCTTTGTTCAGATGGGTAGTAATACTCAATCTACCTGAATAACTACGTGAAATATAATAGCGCGTACAATATCGTCGTTATAGTGGTGTACCTCTATGAAACTAAACAGAAACTAGAGCCCGTTTTTTAATCCGTACCCTATTTTAATTAATCCAACTTCCTAAGAAACAAACTAAAAGTTTTAAGCCTCCCCTCCTAAAGGGGAGGCTTTTTTTTGCAAGATGAACAGCTGGATTCCTGCTTATCTTTGCAGCATGGCAACAAGAAATGTGAGAGTCCGTTTTGCTCCTAGTCCCACAGGAGGCCTCCACCTTGGAGGAGTAAGAACAGCTTTATTCAATTATTTATTCGCCAAGAAACATGGCGGCACTTTTGTATTGAGAATTGAGGACACTGATCAAACCAGGTTTGTACCAGGTGCAGAACAATATATTATTGACTGTTTGAACTGGTGCGGAATTTCCCCCGACGAAGGTCCGCATGCGGAAGGTGCATTTGGCCCCTATCGCCAAAGTGAGCGAAAAGCGAATTATAGAAAATATGCTGAACAGCTTGTAGAAAAAGGTTTTGCGTATTACGCATTTGACACTCCAGAAGAATTGGAGAAAATGAGAGAGGAGTTCAAATCTGACACCAACCCATCTCCACAATACAACAGTAAACTGCGTATGCAGTTGAAAAATTCATTGTCGCTCGACAAAGCAACTGTCGATCAATTGCTTGCCAACAATACCCCTCACGTCATTCGCATCAAAATGCCAAATAACACCGAGGTTAAACTAAATGATTTGATCAGAGGTGAAGTCACTTTTAACACAGATCAAGTAGATGATAAAGTTTTACTCAAGGCCGATGGTATGCCAACCTATCATCTTGCTGTGGTAGTAGATGATTATGAAATGCAGATCACACATGCATTTAGAGGTGAAGAATGGCTACCCTCCTCTCCTGTCCATGTGTTGCTTTGGGAATACCTTGGATGGAAGGACAGTATGCCAGCATGGGCGCATTTACCTTTGATACTCAAACCAGACGGACAAGGTAAATTAAGTAAAAGAGATGGCGATAGACTTGGCTTCCCAGTATTTGCAATGGATTGGAAAGACCCCAAAACAGGCGAACTCACAAAAGGATTCAAAGAAATAGGCTTTATGCCTGAGGCATTCATCAATATGTTGGCCCTGTTGGGGTGGAATGATGGTAGCGGAGAAGAGTTATTTGATCTAGCAACATTAGCGAATCGTTTTGAAATAGAAAGAATCCATAAGGGTGGAGCAAAATTTGATTTTGAAAAAGCCAAGTGGTTCAACCAGGAATGGATAAAAAAATCAGATAATAAAAAACTACTTCCCTACGTGGTTGCATTGTTATCATCCGCAAATGTGACTCCTGCCGAAAATGAAGTAATAGACATTATATCAATGGTGAAAGAGAGGTGTCAATTGTTGAATGATTTCCTTCCTCAAATGTTGTATTTCTTCCAAGACCCTGCAATCATTGATACAGAAGCCATTCGAGCAAAATGGGATGAAAACAAATCTTCCTTCTTTGCTGCATGGTCGGTTTTGCTTGAAGCCCTACCTGAATGGAATGCCATTGAAATTGAAAACTCATTTAAGACACATGCCGCTGCTGCAGGTATAAAGCCAGGTGAACTACAATTACCCTTTAGAATCATGTTGGTTGGAGGAAAATTTGGACCACCTGTTTTTGAAATTGCAGCCAAAATTGGAAAAGCAACCACACTGCGCAGAATCAGTCACGTTTTGAAAATGCTTTAACATGAAAAAAACCAATCCATCACTTCATTCACGTCCAATCAGGGTACTGATTGCGAAAGTAGGTTTAGATGGTCACGATCGTGGAGCAAAAGTTATTGCAACATCCCTCAAGGATGCAGGCATGGAGGTTATATACACGGGACTCAGACAAACCCCAGAAATGGTTGTAGAAGCCGCTCTTCAAGAGGATGTTGATGCAATTGGCATAAGTATTTTATCTGGCGCACACATGACTGTTTTTCCAAGAATCATCAACTTGATGAAAGAAAAACAAATGCATGATGTGTTGCTTACAGGTGGCGGCATCATTCCTGAAGAAGATAGAACAGCATTAGAAGCAATGGGTGTAGGAACACTATTTCCACCAGGAACTGCTTCTACAGCAATTGCCACCTACATCAGCGAGTGGGTAAAAACCAATCGATCATTTTAAAAACTTATCCTATGAGTGATAATGTAATGCTAACTGAACAAAAAGAAGCTATTCTTTGGATCACCATCAACAGGCCAGAGAAATTAAATGCATTAAATGCCAGCGTACTTGATGCTTTAGAAACAACAATAACAATGTTCCTGAATGACAATAGCTTGAAAGGAGCTATCCTAACAGGTGCTGGTGAGAAGGCTTTTGTTGCGGGAGCAGATATCAGTGGTTTTTTAAAAGGCGATAGAAACAAAGGATCAGTATTTGCAGAGCGAGGGCAAACTCTTTTTTCCAAAATTGAAAATGCGCATAAGCCTATCATTGCTGCCGTCAATGGATTTGCACTGGGAGGCGGTTGTGAACTTGCTATGAGTTGCCACTTTCGCATTGCATCAGAAAATGCCAAATTTGGTCAGCCTGAGATCAACCTCGGTATTATTCCAGGTTATGGTGGAACCCAGCGACTAACACGTCTTGTTGGAAAAGGAAGAGCGATGGAATTGATGATGACAGGAGAAAACATTGACGCAAATGAAGCCTACAGAATAGGTTTGGTTAACCACGTGTGCAAGCAAGAAGATTTAGCAGCAATAGCAGAAGCCAAAATGAAAACAATTACTAGTAAATCTGCTGTTGCATTAAGCCAAGTCATCGAGGCTACAAACGCAGCAGATGGAGATCCAATGCAGGGCATGAAAACCGAAGCAGTTTGTTTTGGGAAAAGCTTTGCCAGTGATGATATGGTAGAAGGCGTTACTGCATTTTTAGAAAAAAGAAAGGCCAATTTCAAATAAGAAAATCATCTCGATATAACATTCATTAATTTTGCAAGCAAATTTTAAACATGGAATACAGGATTGAAAAAGATACAATGGGTGAAGTGAGCGTACCAAGCAACGCCTATTATGGAGCACAAACACAAAGAAGCATTGATAATTTCAAAATAGCACAAGACACCAATAAAATGCCAAAGGAAATCATTAAGGCATTTGCTTATTTGAAAAAAGCTGCAGCCATTACCAATTTTGAAGCAGGTGTTTTGTCGGAAGAGAAATCAAAATTAATTGGTCAGGTTTGTGATGAAATCCTTGAAGGTAAACTTGACGACTACTTCCCATTGGTTGTTTGGCAAACCGGTAGCGGTACACAAAGCAACATGAACGTAAATGAAGTAGTGGCTTACCGCGGACATGTTATTAAAGGTGGTAATTTGACTGATAAGGATAAATTCCTTCATCCAAATGATGATGTGAACAAATCACAATCATCTAATGACACCTTCCCTACAGCAATGCATATTGCTGCATACCAAATGCTGATTTCAACTACCCTTCCTGGTATCGAAAAATTAAGGAACACACTTGCTGCAAAAAGCAAGGCTTTCATGCATGTGGTTAAAATTGGAAGAACACATTTCATGGATGCAACGCCATTAACAGTGGGACAAGAATTCAGCGGCTATGTTTCTCAATTAGATCATGGAATCAAAGCCATAAAAAATACATTGGCACACCTTTCTGAACTTGCGTTAGGCGGAACAGCAGTCGGCACCGGCATTAATACTCCAGACAATTATGCTGAAAACGTAGCCAAGCATATTGCTTCACTCACTGGCTTACCATTTGTTACGGCAGAAAATAAATTTGAAGCCCTAGCAGCGCATGATGCTATTGTTGAAGCGCATGGCGCTTTGAAGACAGTAGCAGTCAGCTTGATGAAAATTGCAAATGATATTCGCATGCTTTCATCCGGACCAAGAAGTGGTATTGGTGAAATTTTTATTCCGGACAATGAACCAGGTTCTTCAATCATGCCGGGTAAAGTCAACCCAACCCAATGTGAAGCACTCACCATGATTGCAGCACAGGTTTTGGGAAATGATGTGGCTATCAACGTGGGTGGCGCTAATGGCCATTTTGAATTGAATGTATTCAAACCCATGATGATCTATAACTTCCTCCACAGTGCTAAATTAATTGGTGATGGTTGTGTTAGCTTCAATGATAAATGTGCTGTGGGTATTGAACCCTTGCATGATAACATTGAGAAGCACCTCAACAATTCATTGATGTTGGTTACTGCATTGAATACAAAAATTGGATACTACAAAGCAGCAGAAATTGCTCAGAAAGCACACAAAGAAGGAACTACACTCAAAGAAATGGCTGTGAAACTAGGCTACTTGAGTGAAGCAGAATTTGATCAGTGGGTTGTACCATCTGAGATGGTAGGAAAATTGAGCTAAGGTTATCCTAAATCAATTTCAGTATTGTCGCCTATATTCAAGGTGCGCGTCTCTCCTTTGATAACAGTATCAGAGCCAATGAGGGAGTCGTGCAAGACTACGTCGTATAGTTTTGTGAACGAACCCACAATGGATTCTTTTACAACAGAATAACTGATGACAGATTTTTCTCCAATGGTTACATTGGGACCAATAATTGCATTTTGAATTTCACAATTAGGTGCAATGCTGACTGGAGGAATGATGATGGTATTGAGAAAAGTATCTTGATTAGCAATCTCTCCGCCCCATTTTTTCAAGAGAGTAGCATTACTCTCAAGCAGTGTTTCTTTTTTACCACAATCAAACCAATTGGCCACTTTCATAGTTGTGAAAACAGCTCCACCACTCACCATGCAATCCAATGCAGGCGTTAAACCCATTTCACCTTCCTCTGCAATGGTTTTATCCATAAGTTGTTCAATACATTTGAACATCAAACTCGTCTCTACAATTTTATAAATTCCCACCAAAGCATTATTGGTTCTGGGTATTTGCGGTTTTTCTACCAACTTGGTAACAATGAAATTTTCATCTGTTTCTGCAACACCAAAATCTCTTGGATCATCAACTTTCTTTACACATAAAACAGAACCAGGCGACTCCATCAATGAGGCTACATTGTACTCACAAATGGTATCTCCTAAAGCAATAATCACTTCATCATCGCCTACTATATCCTTACACAAGTAAATAGCATGACCCAATCCCTTACGCTCATTTTGATAAATAATGGTAATATTTAAATCAGGATATTTTGTTTTGGCATAGTCCATTATTTTATCACCGAGATAGCCAACAACCAAGATAAAATCTTTGATTCCTGCTTCTGCTAATTGATCAATAATGATACTTAGTATAGTCTTTCCAGCCAGTGGAATCAAGGCCTTAGGTTGCGTATAGGTATGCGGTCTAAGTTTAGTGCCGGCGCCGGCTACAGGTATGATCGCTTTCATTATTAGTTTTGGTTAACGCTGACTTGCAATCAGCAGATTTAAATCGGTATACTTCAAATTAAAACGCTGACTCAAATGAAAATTAGTCAGTGACCCTTTGAACATATACACTCCATTTCTGATATTACTTTGGTGCCAAATCAATTCTTCCAATCCACCTTCATCACCAATTTTCAGCAATAAAGGCATCAATACATTACTCACTGCTTGAGAAGCTGTTCTGGCAAAACCAGACGGGATATTGGGAACACCGTAGTGCAAGACGCCAAATTTTGAAATCACTGGTTGTTCATGCGAAGTAACTTCTGATGTTTCAAAACATCCACCTCTATCAATACTCACATCCACAATCACACTTCCAGGCCTCATTTGCGCAACCATTTCTTCTGAAACAACAACAGGAGTTCTACCACTACTAGATGTAAGTGCCCCTACAGCAACATCGCAGGTCTTCAATTGTTTCGCCAGAATTTTAGGTTCAATTACTGATGTCCACAAACGAACACCCATATTATTTTGCAAGCGCTTCAGCTTATAAATATTGTTATCAAAGATCTTTACACTGGCACCCATAGCCAATGCAGTCCTGGCTGCATATTCACCTACAATTCCAGCTCCAATGATAATTACTTTGGTTGGTGGTATGCCAGAGATACCTCCCAACAAGGCTCCTTTTCCGTTATTGGCACTACTCAAGTATTGACCAGCAATCAACATCACAGCACTGCCGGCAATTTCACTCATACTCCTCACTATCGGATTGTGACCAGATTCATCCTTCAAGTTCTCAAAAGACAAAGCGGTTATTTTTTTCTCCATCATCTTCTCCAGAATATGTGTTTTCATTACTGGAAGATGGATTGGTGAAATAATGGTTTGTCCAACCGATAATAAAGGCAACTCCTCATCGGAAACAGGAGCTGATTTCATGATCAACTCATGCGTAAAAATCTCTTTTTTATCATGCGCAATTTGAGCACCTGCTTCCGCATAATCCTTATCTGAAAAATGCGCAGCTTCACCTGCCTTATGCTCTACCACCACTTGATGACCATTGTTGATCAATACGCCAACAGCATCTGGTGTTAAAGCAATTCTATTTTCCTGAAAGGCATTCTCTTTGGGAATGGCAATTTTTAATGCAGAGGATGAAGGCTTTACATCTAGTGTCTCCTCCAAAGGTTCATAATGAATACTAGAACTTATGAATGGTTTTCTGATTGCCATGGGTTAATTGTACTACAAGTTAATCAATTTTCAGCTGATAGCACCTGGATATGACGTTGATCTGGACTGATATAGGTTATTTCCACGCGTAATGCGTCTTCAGGAATAATTCCTTCTGCTTTTTCAGGCCACTCCACTAAACAAAGATCGCCGCTGTATAGATTGTCTTCGATACCAGCATCATAGGCCTCTTCTTCATCCTTTACGCGGTATAAATCAATATGATAAATTAATGAAGGCTGGTTTCGGTTGTTAATTTGATACTGGTTCACAAGGGAGAAAGTGGGACTACTCACAGCATCTTCAACGCCCCACAATTGACAAAGCGTTTTAATGAGCGTTGTCTTTCCAGCACCTAAATTTCCCGAGAAAGTAACCACCTTAAAACGGCTGATCACTTCAGCCAATTCAGCTGCAATAATGGGCATTTCTGCGATTCCGTAATTTTTATCCATCCACATCATAACACTGCGAAGATAAATTAATCAGTAAATTCGTAGTATGGAAACCGTAAAATGGAAAGTTGAGGGAATGACCTGTGCAAATTGTGCGCTGACCATCAACAAGTACCTCGACAAAAAAGGCATGCAGAACATCAGGGTCAATCCTATTGATGCAGAAGTTACCTTTGAAACAATTGAGGGTACTGAAACCAAATCTTTGAAAAAAGGAATCAATGATTTAGGATACCATGTAGTTGATCAACAACAAGACGCGGAAGCCAAACAACCATTTTTCTCCAATCAACGCAACAGATTACTTTTTTGTCTTCCATTTACTTTAGTGCTGATGTTGCACATGTTGGAAAACTGGATACATATTCATTGGTTGATGAATCCCTGGATACAATTAGTACTTTGTCTACCTGTCTATATTGTAGGAATGTCATTCTTTGGAAAGAGTGCATGGATCAGTTTGCGCAACAAGATGCCAAATATGAATGTATTGATTGCACTTGGCGCAACCGCTGCATTTGCATATAGCTTGATTGGCACACTAATGGGTCAAGGAGAGCAGTATTTATTTTATGAAACTGCTGCAACTATCATCACTTTGGTTTTTCTTGGCAATTATCTAGAAGATGCTTCAATGCAGTCGACACAAAGAGCCTTAAAATCTTTGGTGAAATCACAAAAGGTAATGGCCAATATGATTGCGTTTGACGAAAATCATCAGGAAGTAATTTTTCCCATTGAAAATACCCAATTAAAAGTAGGTGATCTGGTTTTGGTTAGAAGTGGAGAACAAATTCCAATAGATTGTAAAATTTTATGGGGTGATGCACACGTAAATGAATCCTTGCTCACGGGCGAAAGTATCCCTGTGCATAAAGTTGCAAAAGATAAAGTTATTGGCGGCAGCATAGTTGAGTCAGGTTCTATCAAAGCACAAGTAACTGCAACAGGTGACGATACAGTTCTTTCAGGTATCTTAAATCTCGTAAGACAAGCCCAGGGCGAAAAACCACCCATTCAACAAATGGCTGATAAAATCAGTGCCATTTTTGTACCATTGGTTGTAGGCGTTGCCTTGCTCACCTTTATTGGCAATTATATTTATCTCTATAACACGCCTGATTCAACGGCTGTATTTACGCAAGCACTCATGAGGAGTATCGCAGTACTTGTTATTGCTTGTCCCTGTGCAATGGGCTTAGCAACTCCTGCTGCAATAGCAGTAGGATTAGGAAGAGCAGCAAGAACAGGAATTCTTTTTCGCAATGCAACCAGTCTTGAAAATTTCAAAAACATCAAACAAATTGTTTTTGATAAAACTGGTACTTTAACTACTGGCAATTTTACATTAGCCAAATACGAACACAAAACCCTGTCTGATGAAGAGTGGAAAACCGTTGTTTATTCACTTGAAAAATATTCCAATCACCCCATTGCACAATGTGTTGCAGCATCTTTCAAAACAAAGGATGAAATAAAATGGAAAAATATTGAGGAGGTAAAGGGTCTTGGTATGAAGGGTGAGGACAAGGACGGGAATATCTTCTGGGCAGGTTCTTTTAAAATTGCGAATACCCAGACCAATGAAAGCTTGCATAATGTTTATGTCCTCAAGAATAACGAGCTCATTGGTTGGATTGATGTAGAAGATGAATTAAGACCTGAAGCCAAGGAAGTAATCACATACCTAAAATCAAAGGGCATTAAAACAGTTCTTTTGAGTGGCGACAAACAAGAGAAATGCGATCATATTGCAAAAATCTTAGGTATTGATGAAGTGTATGCTGAACAGAGTCCCGAAGAAAAATTAGTTAAAATAGCCGAGCTCAATGCTGCTTCACCCGCTGCAATGGTTGGCGATGGCATCAATGATGCACCTGCTCTAGCAAAAGCAACAATTGGCATCTCACTCAGTGAAGCCTCGCAGATGGCAATTCAAAGCGCACAAGTAGTGCTGATGCATGCTGGCTTGAAAAAATTACCAACTGCATTAGGTCTAGGTAGACATACCTATCTCACTATCAAACAGAACTTATTCTGGGCCTTCTTTTATAATATCATTGCTATACCTATTGCTGCATTTGGTTTCCTTACACCAACTTTTGGTGCAATGGTAATGGGACTCAGTGATGTTGTGTTGGCGATCAACTCAGTTAGACTCTTTATCAAAAAAGTAATCTAGTATACTTGCACATGACCCCACATCAAATCCTGAAGACCTATTGGGGACATGATCAATTCAGACCTGCTCAACTTGAAATTATTCAATCTATTCTGGAAGGAAAAGATACGCTAGCAATCCTACCCACAGGAGGTGGTAAATCCATTTGTTTTCAGGTACCCGCAATGGCACAAGATGGTCTTTGTTTGGTGATTTCACCTTTGATTGCCTTGATGGAAGATCAAGTAAACCGACTTAATGAAAACAATATGCCCGCTGCAGCACTTGTTTCAGGAATGAAACTTCAAGAACAAGAAGAAATTTTAGCTGCAGCAGAAAATAATGAATTAAAATTTCTTTACGTTTCTCCTGAAAGATTACAATCCAGAAATTTTATTAGATCACTTCATGAACTACCAATTGCATTGATTGCAGTGGATGAATCGCATTGCATCTCACAATGGGGTTATGATTTTAGACCCGCATACTTAAATATCTCAACTATAAGAGAGCAGCTTCCCAATGTTCCTGTAATTGCATTGACAGCATCAGCAACCGGAAAAGTGAAAGAAGATATTCAGGAGAAATTACTGATGAAGTCTCCCAGTGTCTTCATGACCTCATTCAGCAGAAAAAATCTATCTTATTGTGTTGAAGAAAGTGCTGACAAAATCAGCAGAATAGTTTATTGGATCAAGAAATTGAATGGCAGTGGAATTGTCTATTGCAGAACAAGAAGAAGAACCAAAGAGATCAGCGATTTGCTCAATGGATATCAATTAAAAAGTGATTTTTACCACGCTGGACTAGATCAGGACACCAGAAAAGAAAAACAACAACGCTGGATCAAAGGAACCACACCTATTATGGTCTGTACCAATGCATTTGGAATGGGTATAGATAAGGGTGATGTAAGATTTGTCATACATGCAGATGTTCCTGATTGTCTCGAAAATTATTACCAAGAAGCAGGAAGAGCTGGAAGAGATGGGAATCAGGCACATGCTATTCTTTTGTATCGAAAAGAGGAACTAGAAGAACTGAAAGCATTGCCAGATGTGAAGTTTCCAAATTTAGCTACACTCAGGAAAGTATACCACGCACTAGGAAATTATTTTCAACTTCCTATTGGCATAGGAAAAGGTGATTGCTTCCCATTTCACTTGGAAGATTTTTTACCAAAGTTTAAACTGGAAACCAACGAAGTAGTCCATAGTCTACAAGCATTGAAACAAGAAGAAATCATCTCTTATTTAGAAAAAACATTTACGCCATCAAGCGTACAATTCATATCTGACCGAAGTAGAATAGAAGACTTTGAAACAAAGCAAGGAGATCTTGAGCCAATCATCAAAGCACTTTTAAGAACATATGGCGGGGTCTTTGATGGACCAGTAAACATCAATGAAACACAATTAGCCTGGATATTAAAACGTGATATTATCAGCATCAAAGAACAATTAATTGCTTTGCATCAAGCTGGTATCATAAACTATCTGCCGAAAAATGATCAACCACAAATATGTTTCTTACATGATAGGGTTCGAACAGATGAACTAAATATCAATCATGAAAATTATTTGCGGAGAAAAAAAGAATACGCAAGCAGAATTATGAATATGATTGATTACATCAATGCTGACAATTGCAGATCTGTAATTATTGGAAACTATTTCGGTGATTCTGAAATTATCAATTGTGACATCTGTGATAATTGCACTGAAAAAAAACTTCAAAAAAAAAGAGAGCTACTCGTTCCGGAGATCATGGAAATAATCTTGTCTGAAATAAAAGATGATCCCAAAGAGTTAGAGACCTTGAAAGCCATGATAAAAAAAGATGATACCTCGGTTATGAAAGCAATTTCATTCTTGGCTGATGAACAAAAAATAAAGATTTACCAAGACGGCAGGATTGGCTTAAAATAAAAAAGGGCTGGATAGAAATCCGCCCCGTAAAAATCCAATATCCTATGAAAAACCAAGGCAAAAGTATCTTTCGTTAAGGATAAGTCAAAGTTTTTAGCCCAATAGTTATTCACATTTTAGGCTATTAATTGACTACTTTTTTAGATTTTTTTTAAAGTAGGGGGCTAAATTTTAGAGATCTTCCTCCCGCTCTAGCATAAGAATGGCGCTTTGAGGAACGATGTAGTATTTAAAGCCTTCATAAACCACTTCGGTGGCTCCACTAAGCAAGAAGATTGCCAAGTCGCCTTCCTTGGCTTGTAGAGGCACGTATTTGACTTTTTCCTCATCAGACTTCCAAATTTCTTCCTCAACTGGCATTGGAATGACAAAACCTGGTCCCGTTTTAATGATAACACCTTGCTGCACTTTCTCTTTCTCCTGTACCCCAGGAGGTAAATAAAGTCCGCTTTCTGTTTTTTCATTAGGCTTAGACGGTCTGATAAGTACCCTATCGCCAATAACGATGAGTTTTTTGAAGGTATTGTCGGATGTCAAATGCATAGAGTATAAAATATGAAATGAGAGCAAATTTCAAAAATCAGTGCTGTTTAACAAAATTTTATTCGGTATCCGTTCCTAATATGGGACTTTATATTTTTATTTGTTAAAAGCATTAATTTATGTCAGCTACCACTAAACCAAGAATTTTACTTTGTGAAGATGATCCGAATCTTGGACTTGTACTAAAGAACTTCTTGGAACTAAACGACTTTGATGTCACTTTGGAAAGAGATGGTCGCTTGGGACTCGCAGCTTTTCAAAGAGAAAAGTTTGATATCTGTCTTCTCGATGTAATGATGCCAAAAATGGATGGTTTTGCATTGGCAGAGGAAATCAGAGACATCAATGCTGACATTCCTTTGTTTTTCCTTTCTGCTAAATCAATGAAGGAAGACCAAATCAAAGGATACAAACTAGGTGCAGACGATTATATCACCAAACCATTCGATTCTGAATTGCTTTTGTTTAAAATCAAAGCAATTCTTAAGAGAAATGAAGAGCAAAACAAAGAACAAGAAAACATAGAATACGATCTTGGCATCTATCATTTTATTCCCAAGCTAAGAGAGTTATCTTCTGCAAATGGAAAAGTTACTTTGTCGCCTAAAGAAAACGAGCTACTCAAAATGTTGAGTGAATACAAAAACGATTTACTACAAAGAGAACTCGCACTTAAAAAGATTTGGGGCAACGATAACTACTTCAATGGTAGGAGCATGGACGTTTACATCGCGAAATTGCGCAAATACCTCAAAGACGATCCTAATGTTGAAATAGTCAACATTCACGGAAATGGCTTTAGACTGATTGTTAAGTAATTGAATCTCTACTGTTAAAAAAGTAGGTTATCCTGAGATTTTATTGGCTTTCTACCCAAGTGCTCATAGGCACGAGCGGTGACTTCCCTACCACGCATAGTGCGTTGTAGAAAGCCCTCCTGTATCAAAAAAGGCTCATACACATCTTCTATAGTACCCGCCTCTTCACCAACAGCTGTAGCAATCGTTCCGAGTCCCACTGGACCACCCTTAAACTTATCGATGATGGTTGAAAGAATTCTGTTGTCCATTTCATCCAGACCATGTTCGTCAACCTGCAAGGCATTTAAGGCATGCTTGGTAATTTCCAACGTGATATTTCCATTACCCAATACCTGAGCAAAATCTCTTACTCGCTTCAAAAGACCATTGGCTATCCTAGGTGTAGCACGACTTCTTCTGGCTATTTCCTTTGCAGCATCTGGTGCAATTTTTGAGTTTAAGATACCAGATGATCTGATGATGATTCGCTCTAATACTTCGTTAGGATAATATTCTAGTCTAGATTTAATAGCAAATCGCGAAAGCAAAGGTGCAGTAAGCAAACCACTTCTTGTTGTTGCACCAATCAAAGTAAATGGATGAAGATTGATTTGAATGGTCTTTGCATTGGGACCACTATCAATCATGATGTCAATCTTGAAATCCTCCATTGCAGAATACAAATATTCTTCAACTACTGCGCTCAAACGATGAATTTCATCTATAAATAAAACATCGTTTGGTTCAAGACTGGTAAGTAAACCAGCGAGATCAGCTGGTTTTTCAATAACCGGACCAGAAGTTTCTTTTATGCTCACACCCATTTCCCTTGCCACAATTCTAGAAAGGGTTGTTTTACCTAAACCAGGAGGGCCATGAAACAAAACATGATCCAATGACTCAGATCGCATTTGTGCAGCCTTGATGAAAATACCCAGGTTTTCGATGATTCCAGGCTGGCCTGAAAAATCATCTAAGCTGGAAGGGCGAATGCTGTTTTCAAATTCAGCATCTCCACTATTTCCTGTATTGCTGGATGGATCTAAATGAGGATTCATGAACTGTAAATTACGCCATTAGCCACTAAGAAAAAGATAATCTTTTCTAATACTACAGCACTACATTAATCATCTTGTTTTTGACATAGATTATTTTCTTGGGTGCATTTCCTTCAAGCCACTTGATCACAACTGGATCCTTCATCACCAATTCCTCTACCTGTGCTTGTGTAAGATTAACATCCAAGTTGATAGTAGTGCGTGTTTTACCATTAATTGCAATTGGATACTCTTTTGTACTCTCTATCAAATACTTCTCTTCAATAGCAGGATAAGTTGCATCCAATACAGAGCCTTCATTTCCTATTGCATGCCACAGCTCTTCGCAGATATGTGGTGCATAAGGAGAAAGGATAATGAGAAATTTCTCCAATAACTCCTTAGAGTGGCATTTTAAATCAGTCAATTCATTCACCCCAATCATAAAACCACTGACAGCTGTATTGAAAGAGAACTTCGACGTATCGTCTTCAATTTTTTTGGCAACCTTATAAAACACTTTCCATGCTGCGTCTGAGGCGGGTTCATTTGTAAATACCTTTCCCTTTTCAGCATCAAAAAATAATCTCCAGAATTTTTTGATAAAGCGATGAACACCTTCAATTCCTTTGGTATCCCATGGCTTATCTTGTTCAACAGGACCTAAGAACATTTCATACAACCTAAATGTATCTGCGCCATATTTTTCTACAATGTCGTCAGGATTAACAACATTAAAATAGCGCTTACTCATTTTCTCTAAACGACCTCCACACTTATAAATTCCATTTTCAGTAATAAATGTTGCATTGGCAAAATCAGGCTTCCATTTTTTAAACGCCTCCATATCCAAATCAAACCCATCTACTAGACTAACATCCACATGAAGCTCATCTGTTTCATACTTTTCTTTTAACCCAGCAGAAACAAACTCTTGCGTTCCACGAATTCTGTAAACCAATCTTGAATCACCGCCAATTTTCCCTTGGTTCAATAACCTTTTGAAAGGCTCATCGAAACCTATATAACCGAGATCATATAAAGCTTTGGTCCACATTCTACTGTAAAGCAAATGTCCAACCGCGTGTTCAGTCCCACCGATATATAAATCTACCTGCCCCCAATAATCACTCGCATTTCTGCTACAAAATTCCTGATCATTTTTAGGATCCATGTAACGCAGAAAATACCAGCTACTACCTGCATAACCAGGCATGGTATTGACTTCTCTCACGCCACCATCATAGCTTGTCCATTCAGGTAAATTGGCCAAAGGACCTTGAGCATCAGGACCAGGCTTGAGATCACTTAATTCAGGTAGTAAAACAGGTAGTGATGAGATTGGTAATGGAATAGCCATATCATTTTTCCAAACAATAGGAAAAGGCTCACCCCAATAGCGTTGGCGACTAAAAGCAGCATCACGCATTTTATAATTGGTCTGACGTTTACCTATACCCAATGCCTCTAATTTATCGATGGCTACTCCAATTGCATCAGCCATCAGTAAACCATTCAAGAAACCACTGTTTTGCAACACTGCTTCTTTGGTGGGGTTTGCTGCTTGTCCATCAAAATATTCGCCAATAATATTGGTGACAGGAATATTAAAATGAGTTGCAAATTTGAAGTCGCGTTCATCCCCACAAGGAACCGCCATAATTGCTCCAGTTCCGTATCCTGCTAAAACATACTCACTGATCCAGATAGGAATTTGACGTTCCTCAAAAGGATGCTTACAGTATGCACCACTAAATACACCAGTAATTTTTTTCTCAGCCATGCGTTCGCGTTCGCTACGGCTGTTTACATAGGACAAATAATTGTCTACCTCGGTTTGTTGTCCGGATGATGTTATTGTAGCTACCAATTCATGCTCAGGGGCTATCACCATGAAATCAATACCAAAAATGGTATCAGGTCTGGTAGTATATACTTTCAGTTTATGAGCTTGTCCAACAATATCAAAATCTATTTCAGCGCCAAAACTCTTGCCAATCCAATTGGATTGCATCTCTTTCATGCTATCACTAAAATCAACAGTTTCTAAACCCAACAACAAACGCTCAGCATATTCAGTAATACGCAAATACCATTGACGTAATTTTTTCTTGACTACTGGATGTCCTCCTCTTTCACTAACACCATTGATTACTTCATCATTTGCCAATACAGTCCCCAAGGCTTCACACCAATTCACCTCTCCTATCCCACAATAAGCCAATCGATAGTTCATCAAAATATCTGATTGCTCCTTTTCAGAATAGCTTTTCCATTCGTTGTTGGAGAAGATTAATTTTCGGTTACCCGGACAAACATGATGTGTATTTCCCTCAGCTTCAAATATGGCAATCAAGTCAGCGATTCTTCTGGCTTTTTGGGCTTTGCGATCCAACCAACTATCAAACAATTGTAAGAATATCCACTGGGTCCATTTGTAATAATCAGCGTTTGATGTCCTTACTTCCCTATCCCAATCATAACAAAATCCAATTTTATTCAACTGCGACCTGAAAGTATCGATGTTTTTATCCGTTGAAATAGAGGGAGCAATTCCATGTTCGATGGCATATTGTTCAGCTGGCAAACCGAAAGAATCGTATCCCATTGGATGCAATACATTGAAACCTTTTATGCGTTTATAACGACTAAACACATCACTGGCAATGTAGCCTAAGGGATGGCCCACATGCAACCCTGCTCCACTTGGGTAAGGGAACATATCGAGCACGTAATATTTGGGCTTGTGGCTATCATTAGACACTTTGTACGCATTATTCTTGATCCATTCTTCCTGCCATTTTTTCTCAATATCCTTAAATGCGTATTCCATCTTAAAATCCTTTGTTGAGTCTGTTGAAAATTAAACCTTTATTGGGAAGCGCAAAAATACACAAACGCTTTAAAATTGTTATTTTTGAAATCTAAACCCAGATCTAAACCTATAATCAATCCAAGGCGAACATGGCAGCACAGAGCAAATCTTCAATGAAACGCAGTAAACCCTCTTATTTTATGGCTATTTTGGGTGTTGCACTTGTACTTTTCATTTTAGGCATGCTTGGATGGTTGGTCATCAATGCCAGTAAATTGGAAAGCTATTTCAAAGGCAGTGTACAGGTAAATGCCTTCATTCGTGAAGGTTCTCCTCAAAGAGAAGTGGATCTGGTAAAAAAATCAATTACTGCTAAGCCCTATGCCAGAAATGTAGAATATACCAGCAAAGAGGCAGCCAGGTCAAAGTTTATAGGAGATGGCAACGAGGACTGGAACAAAGTATTGGACTACAATCCACTTCCAGCAAGTATTGATTTTTACCTAGAACCTGAATATGTTAACAAGGATAGCCTTAAAAAAATAACAGCCGAAATCACTAAAAATTTCATCATCAGCGAAGTAAAATACCCTGATGCAGTGGTAAGCAACTTGAACAATATCGTTAAAAAAACAGGGTATTTCTTACTAGGACTTGCAGGAGTTCTTGCATTAATTGTGATCATCCTCATTGACAATACCATTAAATTGGCGATGTTCTCTAATCGCTTTTTGATCAAAACCATGCAAATGGTAGGTGCAACAAGGTGGTTCATATCCAAACCTTTTGATCAAAAGGCTATCATAAACGGATTCATCAGTGCAGTTTTGGCTATTTTCGCTATGCTGATCATTGTGTATGGTGTAGAAAATTGGTGGCTACCAGAAATTAAAGCTTTACACGACAATACGATGTTGTTTTTGCTTTTCCTTTTACTCATTATCATTGGAATCAGCATAACCTTTATTAGTACACATAGAAGTGTGATCAAGTATTTGAAAATGAAACTTGACGATCTCTATTAAAAAAAACAAAATGGAAACAAATAAGAATACATTATTTGGAAAGCAAAATTTGCTTTGGATGTTGATTGGTGCAGTTGTAATCATTCTAGGGTTCTTACTCATGGCAGGAGGCAAAAGCGAAGATCCTACTGTTTTCAATGAGGCTGAAGTTTACAGTACAACCAGAATTACAATAGCTCCTTTGTTGATAGTAGCGGGACTCATCATTGAGGTTTATGCGATCATGAAAAAGGACAAATAAGCAAGCCTTTATTTGGTGTTAACCTCTACCATGAACACATTTCAAGCCATAATCCTGGCCATTATTGAAGGCATCACAGAATTTCTGCCTATCTCATCAACTGGTCATATGGCAATTGCATCAGCGTTCTTCAAGATTGAAGATGATGCCTTTACAAAACTTTATCTGGTAGTCATACAACTCGGCGCAATTCTTGCGGTTACCGTTATTTACTGGAGAAAGCTTTTCAACTTCATCAATTATAAATTTTACTTGAAGCTTTTCATTGCTATGCTACCAGCAATTGTTGCCGGCATAGGTTTAATTGACTTTATCAAAGATGCGCTAGGAAATACACTGATGATTTCAATCATCATGGTTATTGGAGGCTTTATCTTGTTAGGAGTAGACAAATGGTTCAAAGATGGCACAGTGGATGAAGAACCTAAAATCACTTATAAAAATGCTTTTTTGATTGGTGTCTACCAAGTTTTGGCAGTCGCTTTCCCTGGATTAAGCCGCTCTGCAGCCACTATTATTGGTGGGATGCAGCAAAAGCTTACAAGATCCATTGCAGCAGAATTTTCCTTTTTCTTGGCAATTCCAACCATGTGTGCTGCAACTGCAAAAAGCATCTATGATATTTACAAAGAACAACCCAGTCTGCTCAACTCAAGTGGTATTGAAATGATTTTAATAGGCTCAGTAATTGCTTTTGTTGTGGCACTAGTTGCTATAAAATTCCTTATTTCCTTCCTCCAAAAAAATGGATTCAGGTTGTTTGGATGGTATAGGATTATTGTGGGGACTATCCTAATATTGCTTATCTTGAATGGTAAGCTTTAGCATATGAGCAGTAATAAAAAAATTCAGCGGGCCTGGACGATGTACGATTGGGCAAATAGCACGTACAATCTTGTCATTACTTCCACCATCTTTCCAGCCTATTATGTTGCAATCACAACTAGCAGCGATCCAAATGAGTTATCGTATGTTGATTTTTTCGGTATAAAAGTCATTAATACTGCATTACAAAACTATGCCCTTGCGTTTGTCTTTTTGATTGTTGCCATCGCCTCACCTATCATGTCTTCAATTGCAGATTACAGAGGCAATAAAAAAGCATTCATGAAAGCCTTTACGCTTATGGGATCATTATCCTGTGCAGCGCTTTTCTTTTTTACCCCAGATAGAATAGAGTATGGCATCATTTGTTTTTCTCTTGCTGCCTTAGGATTTTGGAACAGCTGGGTATTTTACAATTCATATTTGCCAGATATTGCAGCACCCGAAGAGAGAGACAGGCTTAGCGCTCGTGGATTTGCTATGGGTTATATTGGCAGTGTAATTTTACAGTTGATTTGCTTTGCCATTATTTTACAGCCTGCACTATTTGGACTTGATACAACAGATAAAACACTCGGACCAAGAATATCTTTTCTATTGGTAGGTTGCTGGTGGCTTGGCTTTGCGCAAATCCCTTTCAAGCACTTACCCAACAATACAGAAATCAATAAAAAACTAAAAAAACACTTGCTTGTAAATGGCTTCCATGAGCTCAAACTTGTATGGAACCAAGCAAAACAAATACCTGCATTAAAACGATTCCTGGGTACCTTCTTTTTACTCAGTGTAGGTGTTCAGACAGTGATGTTGGTAGCAGCAGGCTACAGTAAAAAAGAAATCTTCCCAAAACCAGAAGACGAACCCAAATTATTGGTAACTATTTTACTCATTCAAATCGTTGCAATATTTGGTGCGATTATTTTGAGCCGTTTATCAAAACTAATTGGAAACATTGCCACTATGGTTATTGGCATTGTTATTTGGATTGCGATTTGTATTTGGGGATATTTCATTACCTCGCAAACCGAGTTTTATATACTCGCAGCTTGTGTAGGTTTGGTCATGGGCGGAATACAATCCATGAGCAGAAGCACCTATGCCAAATTACTTCCAGAAACAAACGATACAACAGCTTTTTTCAGCTTCTATGATGTTACAGAAAAAATAGCCTTAACCATAGGTCTATTTCTTTTCGCCTACAATGAAGAATTAACAGGTAGCATGAGAAACTCTATTCTTGTGCTAATGGGCTTCTTTATTATGAGTCTAGTTTCTTTACTCTACACCAAAAAAGTTGTAACAAGAGAAAACTATGCAAGTCTATTCAGTTGATACCGGTAATTTCAAACTAGACGGAGGCGCCATGTTTGGAGTGGTACCCAAAGTGATTTGGAATAAACTCAATCAGGCAGATGAGAACAATCTTTGCAGCTGGGCAATGCGCTGCATGTTGGTTGTAGATGGCGACCAACGAATTTTGATTGATACAGGATTAGGCAACAAGCAATCAGAAAAATTTTTCAGCCATTACTACCTTCATGGTGAAGGAGAATTGCTTAAATCTTTGAAACAACTGGGATTTGTTGCTGATGATATTACTGATGTGATTCTTACTCATTTACATTTTGATCATTGCGGAGGCGCTGTTAGTCGTGTTAACGAAACGCTTCAACCCACATTTTCCAAAGCAACTTATTGGAGTACAAAAAAACATTGGGATTGGGCAATGAACCCAAACAGCAGAGAGAAGGCTTCTTTCTTAAAGGAGAACTTTGTGCCTTTGCAGGAATATGGACAACTGAAATTCATTGAAGAAAATGAAACAGGTCTGACGAAATTTAACGACAAGATAGATATTCTGTTTGCACATGGACATACACAATCCATGATGTTACCAATCATCCAGTACAAGAACAAAACCATCTGTTACATGGCTGATTTGATTCCATCATCTGCACATGTTCCACTCCCCTATGTGATGGGCTATGATATGTTTCCCATGACAACCTTGATTGAGAAAGAAAAATTCCTGAATAACGCGTGTGAAAAGGATTATATACTATTCTATGAACACGATCCTGTTGCTGAATGTTCTACTATAGAACTAACGGAAAAAGGTTTTAAAAGAAAAGACTTATTTAATCTTGATGCAATTTAACATCAATTGAATTTCATCATTGATTTCATCGGATAACGTAAGTTCTTGTAGCCCATCATGTCTACTTTTACGCTGCCTACTGTAATGGGACTTTCAATACGCAATGGAACACGGTTAAGATCATCTGATACCCATACAGTCATAAGTTCTCCTCCTTCAAATATGGTACCCTTAATCAGCATAGGTTTGAATTTAATGGCTCTGAATTTACCGTAACGCGTCTTTATGATCTCTTTGCCTAAATAACGGATGTAGATATTATGAGCCTCATCATCAAGAAACATACTAAAATTGATTTTGTCACCAATTTTATACTTCGAGAAGTCAATATTGCGAGCAAAATATATTGAACTCAACACGTCTTGCATGCAATTGTTAATAGCATACGTACCTCTTGTGCTGACAGCCTTGAGATCATCATGATAAAAATTCACCAACTCATCTTTTCTATAATTACCCTCTTCTACATGTCGAACAAAGCGATATGGTTTCAATGTTGTAGTATCAATATAAGTTTCATATCTATCACGTACCCTAAAAATCCAGTCATAGGAAGGATTTGATGTACCTAAACCTACAATGTGATAAACTGGCTTGTTATTTAATTTTGTGTTCGATACAGTAAAAGATGCAGTTCCAGCGTCCACATACAAACCAATCACATTATAAAAGATTTTGAATGTAATCACCTCACCTGTAGAGAAAGAAAAATTTGTGACCCCACAGAAATCATTACCAGCACTTAGCTTGATAGTGCTGATAGAAAAAGTGACAATCAGTATGAATCTTTTGATAAATGACATAGAACAAATATAAAACCAATGAACATTGAATTTTGTTCTATAAATAAAAAGAACAATAATTTTTTCTTAAAACTTTGCAACAATCAATTCTTTGAAAAATTCTTCCCTAAAATCAACACTGCCCCAATACCAGCCGGCAAAATTATATTCAATAGCCAAATCAACGTAACACCCATGGTTAGTCCAAATACATTGGCTGTAAACGGAGCAAACACCAAAATAGATACTTGCCATCTCAATCCCAATTCTACAAGAGAAATGGTCGGCAAAATTGACAGTAACAGTAAAACTGTGCTAACTCCAATTGCCGTCTGATAGATATCCACCTCCAAACCAATTGCTTTAAACATTAGCCAATATTGCAGCAGAAAAACGGAGTAACGCAAAAAAGACCACAACAAAACATGCAATAAAAGTGATGAAGAGAGCACTGAAAGTTGCGTCAATTTATCCTGCCAACGCTGCAAGAACTTTACGCTCGACACCCACCTAAAAATAACGCCCGCCTTGAAGAAGACGAATAAAAGAAGTAAAGACAACACTGGAGTGAGATAGGCTAATAAAAAAACGATACTCTTGAATTGTGCAAGATTACCTGCTACCAAATCATCCATAATTAGTCCAATTCCAACGCTACCTGCAATACAGGTCACAATCAATTGCGCAAAATTCCCAACAAAAGTATACCCAGTGGCCTGTAGGCGCAAGTCTTTCGGAAGGTGTAACACTCTTCCAATAAATTCACCAATTCTATTGGGAGTAGCAATTGAAAAAGAAATGCCGGAAAAAATCATACTCATCGCCTTCGCAATGGACAAATCAATATGTTGCCTAAGCAGTAATTGCCATTTAACAGCCTCAAACATCCATTGTGCCAACATGAGCAAAACTATAAACAACAGCAAAAGAAAATCATACGCATCAATATCCAGATACAATTGATTTAGATAAGCAGGAAGATTTTTCTGTGCAGTAATCTCTTGGTATACACTGAATAGTAGCCATGCAAAGAGCAATGGTCCGATTACATAGTTGATGAATATTTTGATACTTTTGTTCAATCAGTTTACTTGAACCCAAAAATAAACCCAGTTGGTCCAGAAACATAAAATTATTTTAGGTATCGATCCTGGAACCGTCATCATGGGTTACAGTATTTTGTCTACACAGGGCAATAAAATGGAAATGCTGGAGATGGACGTTGTGAAATTGAATGGGAAAAAGGACATGTTTGAACGATTAGGTATCATTAATCAAGTGATTCAGTCGTTAATTGACAAATACCATCCTCAGGCCATGGCTATTGAGGCACCTTTTTTTGGCAAGAATGTCCAGAGTATGCTAAAACTCGGTAGAGCGCAAGGCGTTGCCATAGCAGTAGCCATGTCCAATAAAATTGAAGTGGCAGAATATTCGCCCAAGAAAGTAAAACAATCCATCACCGGTAATGGTAATGCAGATAAAGAGCAGATATGGAAAATGCTCAACAACATCATGCCACTAAAGCATACTTTAAAGTATTATGATGCTTCCGACGCTTTAGCAGTGGCGGTTTGTCATCATTTTAATGCTAATGGAGTGAGCACAAGTAAGACAACTAAAAAGAAGATAGCATCCAAAACTTCGAATAGTTGGGATACCTTCATCAAGAAAAATCCAGACCGCGTCAAAGAAAAATAAGTTCAGATAAGCCTATCGCTTTACAACAAAGAAATAAATCGCAGGGACTAGCAACAAGAGCTTCAATGGTTGAAAACCACCAACGAGAAGATCTAATCCAAGATGTGCAAGAATTACACCAAGAAATAACCAATTGGCCCATTTTTCACGGGACCAAATAAATGAAATTGCTACAAAGCCAATGATATTGAGCAAGACGTGTGCTGCAGGATATAACACTCCCAATTGAGCAGATGCACCGGTATACGTATAAATGATATCGAATAGTCCGAGTACCGACAAAACAGCAATGAAAGTATTAAAGACTACCTCTTGCTTCAACATATAGTTATTTACTGATTGTTTTTAACTGATCAAGAATCTTGGTTTGCGCTGCCAACAAATCTTCCTGAGTAGGCTTCATTTTCTCACGTGTAAAATTGAGATCATCTGCAGTATTAATAGGCACTAAATGTAAATGTGCATGAGGCACTTCCAAGCCAATGACAGACATACCACAACGCTTACAAGGAAAGGCCTTTTCAATGGCTCTTGCTAATGGCTGTGCAAACTGCAATAATGCTGCTAAATCATCATCGCTTAATTCATAGAGTTTATCTACTTCAGTTTTGGGCACTACAAGTGTATGTCCATGCACCAAAGGAAATACATCCAAGAAAGCGTAAAACCTATCGTTCTCTGCAATTTTATAAGATGGTATTTCTCCCGCAATGATTTTTGAGAAAATAGATGCCATGGTATCAAATGGATATGTTATCTATTTGGAATACAATCTTGCCGTTTGGCGCTTGGATCTCTGCCACATCACCCACTTTCTTACCTAAGAGGCCTTTACCGATTGGTGAGGTTACTGAAATTTTTTGCAATTTAAGATCAGCTTCTTTTTCAGACACAATCTGATAAGTCATCGATTTTTTTGTCGCCTTATTGGTAATGGTCACTTTTGTCAATATCGAAACCTTACTGGTGTCAATTGTAGTTGCATCTAAAATTCTTGCTGTAGCAAGCTCAGCTTCCATTCTGCTGATTTTAGCCTCTAATAAGCCTTGTGCTTCTTTAGCAGCATCATATTCAGCATTTTCCTTCAAATCCCCTTTCTCTCTTGCTTCTGCAATTGCTTTTGAAGCAGCTGGACGTTCTACTGCCTTCATGTGTTGAAGTTCAGCACGCATCTGCTCTAGTGTCTCTTTGGTTACATACATTACACTCATACGGTAGGTAGTTTTTCAGTTGCTTGATTTGAAAAAAATAGCAACGCCCCAGAAAAATCTGAAGCGTTGCTGTATTGCAAAGTTAATCAATTTTTGAAATCAGCCTATTTTAGCCTCATCGAGCTTGAAAATCAGCACTTTAGCCATTTTTTCAAGGGCTTCTTTGCTATATCCAGCAATATGGGGAGTAACCCAAACATCCTCCCTATTTGCCAACTGCAGCAGCTCATCCATTTGTGCTGGAGAATAAGCTTCAATATTTTCATCTTCAATCACATCTAATCCAGCTGAAATAACCTTCCCATTTTCCAACCCTTGCAACAATGCATTTGTATCAACAACTTGACCTCTGCTTGCATTGATCAAATAAATTGGGTTTTGCAGTGCGGTAAAAAAATCATCATTTGCATAATGATGTGTTTCTTGGGTCAATGGCAAATGGAAACTAACTACATCTGCAACACTCAGCACTTCATCTAATGATGCCTCTTGAACATTTTGTGTTGCAAATCCTTTCTTGTATTTATCATGAGCCAAGACTTTTACACCAAATGGTGCCAATAAAGCAGCAAAAGCTGAACCGGTATTGCCATAACCTATGATGCCAACGGTTTTCCCGCCAAGTTCAAGACCGCGATTTGATTCTCTCAGCCATTGGCCTTTTCTTACTTGTAGCCCTGCCCTAAAAACATTGTGCATCATTGAAAGTAGTACACCGAGACATTGTTCAGCTACTGCATCTTTGTTGCCTTCCGGACTACTCATGCATATGATATTTTTTTGTGTAGCATAGTCAACGTCGATGATTTCCATACCACTGCCTAATCGCCCAATCCATTTGAGTTGCACTGCAGCATCAATTAATTGTTGATCTACTTTGATCCTCGTTGTAACAACCATTCCTTGATAAAGATGAATTTGATTGATTAATTCATCATAGGTGATCTTTTCCATCACATCTACTGCAAAGCCTCGCTGCACAAGGGCTTCCTGCAGATAAGGATGCGCATAGGCTGTTATGATTACACGAGGTTTCAATTCATTAGGTTTAACAAGTCAACAAAATCCTGGACAGAAAGTTGTTCTGCTCGCTTGGTAAAAATTGGATCTTGTAACACCTCTGATTTAAAATAGGGTTTTAGTGGATTTCTTAATTGCTTTCTTCTTTGCCCAAAAGCTGCCTTCACCAATACCAGAAATTTTCTGTGTTGTTGAATCCCATATGGATTGCCGAGATAATCAAATTGAATAACACCACTTTTAACTTTGGGAGGAGGATTAAACGCTTCTTCGTCCACATCAAAAAGATAGGTGGTTTTAAAATAAGCTTGAGAAAGTACACTGAGAATACCATATTCTTTGTTACCCGGACCTGCGCAAATTCTCTCAGCTACTTCCTTCTGAAACATACCAATCATTGTCTCTACTTGCTCACGCCAATCAATTACCTTAAATACAATTTGAGTAGAAATATTATAAGGGAAATTACCAATCAAGGTGAATGGCTTATCAAATGGTATGTTTACATCCAATATGCTTTCTTCAGTAATTTTTCCAACTAACTGGGGGTAGGTTTTATGAAGAAATTCTACTTTTTCCTTGTCTATCTCCACTAATTTGAAATCGATATTAGGTAGCTGAATCAAATACTTGGTTAAAGCACCACCACCCGGACCAACCTCCAATAACCGCTGAAACTGCTTTTGTTGCAGGGCTTCAACAATCCTATGACAAACGCTTTCGTCTTTGAGAAAATGCTGTCCCAGTGATTTTTTAAGTGTATACATGTGCCCCAAAATTAAGACAAAGATCCCCGTTTTCATTGTACCTTTACACTTTGAACAAATGTTGAAGCGATGAGTGTAAAAAAAGGACCAGTTATTGGTATTTCTGTAGGCGATCTTAACGGCATTGGTATTGAGCTTATCATCAAAACCTTCGCAGATAGTCGCATTACAGAATTTTGCACCCCAATTGTATTTGGATCTAACAAAGTCATCAACTTTTACAGAAAGTCGATGCCCGAATTAAACATCAACTACAACAACATCAAAGAAATTGCTAAAGCCAACCCAAAACAACTGAATATATTTTCAGCCTGGGAAGAAGATGTAGAGATTCAACCTGGACAAGCAGACGCAAATGGTGGAAAGTATGGAGTAATTTCATTACAAGCAGCAGTCAAGGCCTTAAAAGCCAATGAAATTGATGCGCTCGTTACAGCACCACTCAATAAACACACCATGCAAAGTGGTGACTTCAATTTTACAGGCCATACTCCTTATTTAAAAGAGGCTTTTAAAGCCGATGATGTTGTGATGTTGATGGTTGCGGAGAACATGAAAGTCGCTTTGCTCACCGAACATGTAGCCATTGGTGAGGTTGCAAAAAACATCACGAAAGAACAAATCATCAAAAAGATCACTCTGCTCAAGAATAGTCTCAAAAAAGATTTTGGGATTGATAAGCCAAAGATTGCAGTACTGGGACTCAATCCTCATGCAGGTGACGAAGGATTAGTGGGGAAGGAAGAAAAAGAAATCATCAGACCTGCAGTCTTGGAAGCCAAGAAAAATGATTGCGTGGTAATGGGCCCCTATAGTGCTGATGCTTTCTTCGCAAGAGGTAGTCACGAAAAATTTGATGCTGTACTTGCCATGTACCACGACCAAGGACTGATTCCTTTTAAGTCGCTTGCATTAGGAGAAGGCACAAATTTTACTGCAGGCCTTCCAGTAATCAGAACATCTCCTGATCATGGAACTGCGTTTGATATAGCGGGTAAGAACCAAGCTGACGAAGCATCATTCAGACAAGCTATATTCACCGCCATCGATATCTATGAGACAAGAATGGGTTATGCAGAAAGAACAAGAAATCCACTCAGAAAAATATCTGCCCAAGTAGTTGCCAACGCCGTGGATGAAAAACTAGAAGAATAGTTAGCTTAAAATTTAATGACATGAAAATCGTTAAGCTCTTCATCGCATGTTTACTGCTAGTTCTACAAAGCGCTAGCGCTCAAGAAATCAAAATAGATTCTGCTCAAAAGCTAAACAAGAATATTGTCAAAATCAATTTAATAGCTTTTTCCATCAATGGCCAGTATGAAAGAATACTGAGCAAAAGAATATCCATATCACTGTCCTACAAACTTCTTCCATCAGGTAAATTTTTATTCAGGGGTTTAATTCCTGTAGCAGACCCTCAAGCAAGACAAGAACTTAATAATTTGACTGTTACAAATTCTGCCCTAACTCCAGAAATAAGATTTTATACAGGAAAGAAAGGATACGGACAAGGCTTCTATCTAGCCCCTTTTTATCGTAGTGCAAAATTTGGAGGTAAGGGAATAGGAATTGATTTTACAAGAGACAATGGTCAGACTGCTGCCTTCAACATGGAAGGAAACATCAAAAGCAGCACTTTCGGTTTACTAATAGGTGCACAATGGAAATTGGGAAAACGCTTCTGGTTAGATTGGCAAATTCTTGGACCGCATTATGGTAGGGCAAAGGGTGATATTATTGGTAATACCTCAGTATCGCTTAGTGCTGCCGAACAAACAAGTTTGAGGAATGCATTACTAGATATTAATTTACCTTTCACAAACGAAAATGTAACAGTAGCGCCTAATAAGGCTACATTATCATTGGATGGCCCTTGGGCTGGACTAAGAACAGGACTTTCGTTGGGATTTGGTTTCTAAATTAATTTGTTGCAGTAAACACTTCCGGCTTTAAGCCTTTATTTACCTCATAGGTCTGGTAAATGATTTCAATTCGCCCTTTGTTGCTAAGTGGCTTAGGCGACTTTTGTTTATTCCCAACTCCTGCGTCGTATTCAAAAGTGATCCCCTTAGGAAGTTTATAATCTTTGGTATTAAATATCATGATGGCTTTATCAGGCAAGCCCCATTTGGCATATTTACCATAATCCATTTCCATCTCGTAGGTGCCGTTTTCTTTTGTTGATGTGATAGACTTACGAATAAGCATCGCCTTATCATCAACATATAGAGTTGTTAATACAACATCCGAGTTCATGTCATTCGGAATCAATTTTACCATTGCTAAATCCTGATCTTTCCACTTGATTCTTCCCGCCAATAAAGCAGTATAATTTCCATCTGCAATCATGGCACTCATATTCACTTTGATGCCACCTTTGGGAAGCACAGAAATACCACCATCTTTTTTGATGCGAAACAAATCAGGGTATTTGTAAAATATTCTTACAGCAGAAATAGGAATTTTTAAAAAAGCAACATCTGTTTTGAGTTTACCAACTGCTTCATAATCTTTTACTGAAACCAACTTGGCCCTGAGCTTTGTTACAATTTCATCAGCGGTCTGCGCAAATGAAATTTGCACAGTAAATAGTAAAATAAATGCCAATAACTTCCTCATGTACTAAAAACAACAAGATGATTTAATTGTTCAAGTCGCTTTGCTAAAAAGCATCTGACTCGCGGTAGGCCTTTATCAAAGCGATTTCACCTTCTTTCCCTTTAATTGAATTTCCGTGTTCCATACCCATCACTCCTCTGTAACCTTTGTTGTAGATATGCTTGAAAATATTCTTGTAGTTCATCTCTCCTGTGGTAGGTTCATTTCTACCTGGATTGTCACCTATTTGAAAATACCCAATCTCATCCCATGTACGATCAATGTTAGCGATAATATTACCTTCATTGCGTTGCATGTGGTACATATCGAATAGAATTTTACAAGATGGGCTATTTACAGCTTTACAAATCATGTAGGTTTGTGTAGAATAGCGAAGGAAAAGATCTGGATTATCACTCAATGGCTCCAATACCATCACAAGTCCGTTACGTTCTAAAATTTCAGAACCTCTCCTTAATGCATCAATGACGTGTGCGGTTTGCATATCGATAGGTTGTGAACGATCAAAATTACCAGGAACAACTGTCATATGTTTTGCATTGCACCTCTTAGCTACCTCTACAGCCCTGTTGCAATCCTTAACAATCAAATCTTTGAACTCTTGCTTACCCGTTGCCAAACTCATCTTCCAATGCCAAGCATTACTGGTAATTACAAATACACCCATTTGCATTCCCAACTTAGCAAGTGTATCACCAATTTTGGCTTGCATTTCAGGAGTACGGTCCATCATACCATTGTCTTCAATGGAACGAAAACCATGCTCATGGCCAAACTTTATTTGATCAATAAATTCTTTGCCAGCATGTGCAGCAAACATACCATCATGAAAACCATAATTCAATTGAAAAGGCTTGTTTTCATTGGGTTTGGTTGTTTGTCCGAAAAGTGAAAATCCAGGTAAAACAGCTGCTGTTGCTAATGAAGTATTTTTTAAAAAACCTCTGCGTTGCATAATTGAAATTTAAGATTGATAAAATGGCAATTGATAAGTACAATTTAACTAAAATTGCATGAAATAGACTGCATTGAAAAGATTAATCTTTATTTCATTGTTTGCTGTATTCATGATAGGTTCAAGCACAGCACAAACCTCAACCAACAAATCAGAGCTCATTACTTTACCTGGATCTAGCCAGCAACTTAAACTTGTCCATATACCTGCTGGTAATTTTAAGATGGGTAATGCAAATGGAAAAGCAAACGAACAACCTGTAAAACAGGTACAAGTTTCTGCATTTTGGATGGGCGCTTATGAAATTACACATGATCAATACAATGTGTTTTTCAGAGATGAAAATTTATCGCAAGGCTCCAAAGTGGATGCAGTAACGCGACCCACAGCTCAATACATAGACCTTAGTTGGAACATGGGAAAAGAAGGTGGATTTCCTATGAACAGTATGAGCGTTGATGCTGCCATGATGTTTTGTAAATGGCTTTGGCAACAAACCGGTGTATTTTATAGATTGCCTTCCGAGGCAGAATGGGAATATGCCTGCAGAGCAGGTTCTAGTACCAATTATTTCTATGGAAATGATCCAAAACTACTTAGTCAGTTTGCATGGTTCAAAGGCAACAGCAAAGAGAAATACCAAAAGGTTGGCACCAAAAAACCAAATGCGTGGGGACTCTACGACATGTTGGGTAATCTGGCAGAATGGACATTAGATCAATATGATTCAGCTTATTTAATGAAATTAACAGAAGGGCAATTGGACCCCATTACAGTACCCACTACAAGATATCCAAGAAGTATAAGAGGAGGATCTTATCTCGATGATGCAAATGCCCTTACTGTTAGCAGAAGAAGCAATTCCTTGCCAGGCTGGAACAAAAGAGACCCGCAAATTCCCAAAAGCAGGTGGTGGCTGACTGATGGCATGTTTGTAGGTTTTAGAATAGTTCGACCAGAAAAGCAACCTAGTGAGGAAGAAGCTGAAAAATTCTATAAATTGTATCTAGAATATTAATCTCAAAACAACAACGATGCAACATCCCAAGCCATTGAACAGTAATCAACGTCGCGAGTTTGTAAAAACTGCGGGCCTAGCCTCAGGTGCAATTTTAGCAGCACCACTATTAAGTAATGCTAATTTTTATTCAGGTGCATCAGAAGCAATCAAGATAGCATTGATTGGCTGTGGTGGTAGAGGGACTGGCGCAGCAGTGCAAGCATTGAGAAGCAAGCAAAATGTAAAGCTTGTAGCCATGGCTGATGCATTTAAAGATAGAATTGACAGTGCATATAAAGCCATAACCGGTGATTTATCTGAAGCGGGTGTTACAGGCGATATTAAACAATTAATTGATGTACCTGAAGAAAGAAAATTTGTTGGATTTGATGCCTACAAACAAGCGATAGCTTTAGCAGATGTTGTTATTCTTACAACACCTCCAGGTTTCAGACCTATTCATTTTGAAGAAGCGGTAAACCAGAACAAGCACATCTTCATGGAGAA
>JACCDL010749512.1_pt1 | contig 63435 bp, 71 predicted proteins | sample 7441931 | NCBI WGS metagenome assembly JACCDL01 (sample SAMN15323437, study PRJNA562643) | freshwater metagenome | isolation source: river surface water | place: USA:Blue River Watershed | collected 2017-08-16
AAATCCGCACTTGCATTGACACGCCAGGTTGTGGCAGACTAGTCAGGTTGTTCATATGGCGCGCTTTCTGGCGCACCTCACTGCAGGCAGTGTGAACTGGTTGATTCAGCCAGGTCCGGCCGCAGCAACAACGAAATGTATCCGATCGCAACCTGCGAGCGTCTGCGTGTAGATCACGCGACACGCCCGACAGCGTGGGTCGGAGGAGCAGTACCCCACCGGGCCATGCCCTCCAGGCATCCAGTGGGTTTTGTAAAAGAACAGTGGTGCAACATCAGTAGTGCTACTAAGCGTCCGCGTCTAAACAACGCGGTGTGAACGAGAGCGAGTCAACATGGCGGCACAGAAAATCCGCATTCGACTTAAGTCGTACGACCACGAGGTCATCGACACTTCGGCGCGCAAGATCGTCGACACGGTTACCCGTGCCGGCGCTACCGTCGTCGGTCCTGTACCTCTACCTACCGAGAAGAACGTGGTTTGTGTAATCCGTTCGCCTCACAAGTACAAGGACAGCCGCGAGCACTTCGAGATGCGCACCCACAAGCGTGTTATCGACATCATCGACCCAACTCCTAAGGCAGTTGACTCGTTGATGCGTCTCGACCTTCCTGCAGACGTCAACATCGAGATCAAGCTCTAAAAGGATTAAAGATGTCAACTCCAAACAAGACTGTTAAGGGCCTGCTGGGCAAGAAGCTCGGCATGACTCAGGTCTGGGACTCGAACAACAAGCTTGTTCCTGTCACCGTGATCGAGGCCGGCTCGAACGTAATCACTCAGATCAAGTCGATCGAGACCGATGGCTATGCAGCCATCCAGCTCGCATACGGCGCGATCGACCCTCGCAAGGTCAACAAGCCAGACGCAGGCCACTTCGAGAAGGCAGGCGTGAACCCACGTCGTCACATCGCTGAGGTCCGCACCGCAGACGCAGCCGACTACGCAGTCGGCCAGGAGCTCGGTGTTGAGGTCTTCGAGGTCGGCGCAAAGCTCGACGTCGTTGGCACCTCAAAGGGTAAGGGCTTCGCCGGTCACATGAAGCGCCACGGATTCGCTGGTGTTTCGGCTTCGCACGGTGCACACCGCAACCACCGCAAGCCAGGTTCGATCGGTATGTCGTCGACCCCGGGACGCGTGTTCAAGGGTATGCGCATGGCTGGCCGTATGGGCGGCGCTCGCGTTACCACTCTCAACCTCACCCTGCACGCAGTTGACGCCGAGCGCGGTCTGCTGCTGGTCAAGGGTGCTGTACCTGGCCCTAAGGGCCAGCTCGTATTCGTCCGCAACGCAGTGAAGGGAGCGTAACCAAATGGCTGAAAGCACCAAGGTTGACGTTCTCGACGTCGCAGGCAAGAAGGCTGGCTCGGTTGAGCTTCCTGCTGACCTGTTCGACGTCCAGGCAAACGTTCCACTTATCCACCAGGTAGTCGTCGCACAGCTGGCAGCCGCTCGTCAGGGCACCCAGTCGACCAAGCGTCACGGCGAAGTATCGGGTACCGGTAAGAAGCCGTTCAAGCAGAAGGGCACCGGTCGTGCTCGTCAGGGTTCGCTTCGTGCTCCACAGATGCGCGGCGGTTGGGTCTCACACGGTCCTACCCCTCGCACCTACGAGCAGCGCACCCCAAAGAAGATGATCGCCGCAGCTATCAAGGGAGCCGTCTCGGACCGCGCCCGCAATGGCCGTCTGCACATCATCTCGGAGTTCGCAATCGGCACCTCGCCTTCGACCAAGGCAGCCGCAGCAGTTCTTAGCCAGCTCACCCAGCGTCGCAACGTTCTCGTTGTTCTCGACCGCTCGGACGAGGTCAGCTACAAGAGCCTGCGCAACCTGGCAAACGTTCACGTTCTGCCGGTTGACCAGATCAACGCATACGACGTTCTGCTGAGCGACGACCTGGTGTTCACCAAGGCCGCTCTGGACGCTTACATCGCAGGTCCTGCAAAGGGTGCATCGGCTAAGGCCGTCGCTACCTCGGCAGAAGCTGCCAAGGAGGCATAACAATGGCTGCTCTGAACAAGGACCCACGTCAGGTCATCCTCAAGCCAATCGTTTCTGAGAAGAGCTACAGCTTGATCGACAACGGCAAGTACACCTTCGAGGTGGCTCCGAACTCGAACAAGACTGAGATCAAGCAGGCGATTGAGAGCATCTTCAAGGTTGAGGTGGCTTCGGTCAACACCCTCAACCGCGCGGGCAAGACCCGTCGCACCAAGTTCGGCCTTGGCAAGCGCAAGGACACCAAGCGCGCCATCGTCACCCTGAAGTCCGGCAACATCGACATCTTCACCAACGTCGGTTAATCGGGAATAGAGGAACCTAATCATGGCAATTCGTAAGTACAAGCCAACGACCCCAGGTCGCCGTGGCTCGTCGGTCTCAGACTTCGCTGAGATCACTCGCTCGACTCCTGAGAAGTCGCTGCTCCGTCCACTCACCAAGACTGGTGGTCGCAACGCATCAGGTCGCATCACCACCCGTCACATCGGTGGTGGCCACAAGCGCCAGTACCGTCTGATCGACTTCCGTCGTAACGACAAGGACGGCGTTCCAGCGACCGTAGCTCACATCGAGTACGACCCAAACCGTACCGCTCGCATCGCCCTTCTGCACTACGCAGATGGCGAGAAGCGCTACATCATTGCTCCGAACAAGCTCAAGCAGGGCGACCGCATCGAGCAGGGCCCGGGTGCAGACATCAAGCCAGGTAACAACCTGCCTCTGAAGAACATCCCAGTGGGTACCGTTATCCACGCCATCGAACTAAAGCCAGGCGGCGGTGCAAAGCTCGGCCGCTCGGCCGGTGCAAGCATCCGTCTGGTTGCTAAGGATGGCGCTTACGCACAGCTTCGTCTTCCATCGGGTGAAATCCGTAACGTAGACGCACGCTGCCGCGCAAGCATTGGCGAGGTCGGCAACGCCGAGCAGTCAAACATCAACTGGGGTAAGGCCGGCCGTATGCGTTGGAAGGGCAAGCGCCCAACCGTTCGTGGTGTCGCAATGAACCCAGTCGACCACCCACACGGTGGTGGTGAAGGCCGCACCTCTGGTGGTCGTCACCCAGTATCGCCTTGGGGCCAGGCTGAGGGTCGTACCCGCAAGCCAAACCTTCCAAGCGACAAGATGATCGTCCGCCGTCGTCCATCGGGCAAGCAGCGCTAGTAGGAGTCTGAAGAATGCCACGTAGTTTGAAGAAGGGCCCATTCGTTGACGAGCACCTTTACAAGAAGGTTGTAGCTCAGAACGAGGCCAACACCAAGAACGTGATCAAGACCTGGTCGCGCCGCTCGATGATTGTTCCAGCCATGCTGGGCCACACCATCGCTGTGCACGACGGTCGTAAGCACGTCCCTGTATTCGTCACCGAGACCATGGTTGGTCACAAGCTCGGCGAATTCGCACCTACCCGCACCTTCCGTGGTCACGTGAAGGACGACAAGAAGGGTCGCCGCAAGTAAGCGGCGCCTAGAAAGACGAGAGGAAAGACAATGGAAGCAGTCGCACGTGTGCGCCACATCCGCGTCACCCCAATGAAGGCTCGCCGCGTCGTCAACCTGATCCGCGGAAAGCAGGCCACCGAGGCCCTCGCCATCCTGAAGTTCGCCCCACAGGCAGCTTCGGAGCCGGTTTACAAGCTGGTTCAGGCAGCCATGGCTAACGCCAAGGTAAAGGCCGACGCAAGCAACACCCTGTTCAACGAGGACGACCTGTTCGTCTCGAAGGCATTCGTCGACGAGGGCACCACCCTCAAGCGCTTCATGCCTCGTGCCCAGGGTCGCGCGTTCCAGATTCTCAAGCGCACCAGCCACATCACCGTGGTCGTTGCAACTCCAGACGAGCTCGTTGCTCAGAAGGCGGGTAAGAACTAATGGGTCAGAAAGTAAATCCATACGGTTTCCGACTCGGTGTTACCACCGACCACGTATCGCGTTGGTTCGCAGACTCAACCAAGAAGGGTCAGCGCTACCAGGACTACGTAGCCGAGGACATCAAGGTCCGTTCGCTCCTCACCGAGCGTCTTGACCGTGCCGGCGTTTCGCGCGTCGAGATCGAGCGCACCCGTGACCGCGTCCGCGTCGACATCCACACCGCCCGTCCGGGTCTGGTTATTGGTCGTCGTGGCGCCGAGGCAGAGGCCATCCGTGCCGACCTCGAGAAGCTCACTGGCAAGCAGATCCAGCTCAACATCCTTGAGGTTAAGAACCCAGACCTAGACGCACAGCTTGTTGCGCAGGGTATCGCCGAGCAGCTCAACGCACGTGTGGCTTTCCGCCGCGCAATGCGTAAGGGCATGCAGGGTGCGCTCCGCAGCGGTGCAAAGGGCATCCGTGTTCAGACCTCGGGTCGTCTCGGTGGCGCAGAAATGAGCCGCACCGAGTTCTACCGTGAAGGCCGTGTTCCACTGCACACCCTCCGCGCCAACATCGACTACGGCTTCTACGAGGCCAAGACCGTCTTCGGTCGCATCGGTGTAAAGGTTTGGATCTACAAGGGTGACATCACCAACAAGGAGCTCGCTGCTCAGCAGGCAAACGCACCTAAGCGCCCAGAGCGCCCACGTCGCAACGCCGCTCCTGCAGCTGCAGCCCCGGTTGCAACTGAGGCAGCTCCAGCAGCAGCAGAAAGCGTTGAGGCATAAATCATGCTGATTCCACGTCGCGTAAAGCACCGCAAGCAGCACCACCCATCGCGCTCGGGCGCAGCAAGTGGTGGCACCAAGGTCTCGTTCGGTGAGTACGGCATCCAGGCACTAACCCCTGCATACGTAACCAACCGTCAGATCGAGGCTGCTCGTATCGCAATGACCCGTCACATCAAGCGTGGTGGCAAGGTTTGGATCAACATCTACCCAGACCGTCCACTCACCAAGAAGCCTGCCGAAACCCGCATGGGTTCGGGTAAGGGCCACGTCGAGTGGTGGGTAGCAAACGTCAAGCCAGGCCGCGTCCTCTTCGAGGTAGCCGGTGTTAGCGAGCAGCTCGCTCGCGAGGCTATGACCCGCGCAATCCACAAGCTGCCGCTCAAGGCCCGCATCATCAAGCGTGAAGAAGGTGACGCATAATGTCGATCGGTTCGAAGAACCTAACCCCAGCTGAGCTCGACAAGATCGAGGACTCGGTTCTCGTCGAGGAGCTCAAGAAGGCTCGTGAAGAGCTGTTCAACCTCCGCTTCCAGTCGGCTACCGGCCAGCTCGAAAGCCACGGACGTCTGCGTGCCGTAAAGCGCGACATCGCCCGTATCTACACCATCATTCGTGAGCGTGAGCTCGGTATTCGTGCAGTTCCTGCTGCCGCTGCCAAGCCAGCTACCAAGGCTAAGAAGGCTGAGTCGAAGGACGCAGCTGCCACCGAGGAGGCATAACCATGGCTGAGAAGAAGGCTAAGGCCGTAGAGGCTGCACCAGCAGTCGAGCGCGGTTACCGCAAGACCCGTCGTGGCTACGTGGTGAGCGACAAGATGGACAAGACCATCGTCGTTCAGCTCGAAGACTTCGTGAAGCACCCGCTGTACGGCAAGGTTATTCGCCGCAACAGCAAGGTCAAGGCTCACGACGAGCTCAACACCGCAGGCATTGGCGACCTCGTTCTCATCAGCGAGACCCGTCCACTGTCGGCCACCAAGAACTGGCGCCTAGTCGAAGTTATCGAGAAGGCCAAGTAACAAATCCCGAGGTTATCCGTCGGAATGGATAACCACACAACAAGGAGTAAGCAATGCTTCAGCAGGAGTCACGACTCAAGGTAGCCGACAACACCGGCGCCAAGGAGCTCTTGGTCATCCGCAACCTGGGCGGATCGCGTCGTCGTTACGCGGGTCTAGGTGACGTAATCGTCTGCACCGTAAAGGATGCAATCCCTGGCGGCAACGTCAAGAAGGGTGACGTAGTCAAGGCGGTAGTAGTCCGCACCAAGAAGGAGACCCGTCGTCCAGACGGCTCATACATCAAGTTCGACGAGAACGCAGCTGTGATCATCAAGAAGGACGGCGAGCCTCAGGGCACCCGTATTTTCGGCCCAGTCGGCCGTGAGCTTCGCGACAAGAAGTTCATGAAGATCATCTCGCTAGCACCGGAGGTTATCTAATCATGGCAAGCATCAAGAAGGGCGACCTGGTACAGGTCATCACCGGAGCCAAGCAGGACCGCGGCGGCGACCGCGGCAAGCAGGGCAAGGTCCTCGCTGTTAACAAGGAGACCAACCGTGTCATCGTCGAGGGTGTAAACCTCGTCAAGAAGCACGTCAAGGCTGGTCAGGACTCGAAGGGCGCCGTTACCGGTGGCATCGAGACCGTTGAGGCACCTATTCACATCTCGAACGTCATGATCGTTGACCCATCGACCAAGAAGCCGACTCGCATCGGTGCTCGCGTCGAGACCGTAGTCAAGAACGGCGTAAAGAAGACTGTTCGCGTTCGCATTGCGAAGAAGTCGGGTAAGGACATCTAATGGCTAAGGCAAACACCAATGCGGCCGGCCGTGCACTGCCACGTCTGAAGGCTCAGTACAAGAACGAGGTCGTCAAGGCTCTCGTCGAAGAGTTCGGTTTCAAGAACCCACACCAGGTTCCTAACCTGACCAAGATCGTTGTCAACATGGGTGTCGGCGAGGCTTCAAAGGACGGCAAGCTCATCGAGCACGCCATCAAGGACCTCACCGCAATCACCGGCCAGAAGCCACAGGTTAACCTGGCCCGCAAGTCGATCGCTCAGTTCAAGCTTCGCGAGGGTCAGCCAATCGGTGCCCACGTGACTCTTCGTGGCGACCGCATGTGGGAATTCCTAGACCGTCTGCTGAACCTTGCTCTTCCTCGTATCCGCGACTTCCGCGGCCTCAACGGCGAGCAGTTCGACGGCCGTGGCAACTACACCTTCGGCCTCACCGAGCAGACCATGTTCCACGAGATCGACCAGGACAAGATTGACCGCCCACGTGGTATGGACGTAACCGTCGTTACCACCGCAGCGAACAACGAAGAAGGCAAGGCGCTGCTTCTAGCCCTTGGCTTCCCTTTCAAGACCAACAACTAATCGGATAGGTCCAGTCGCTCTGTAAAGCGGCTGGAAACCGCCGAGGAAAAGGTGCAACACAATGACAATGACAGACCCGGTAGCAGATTTCCTGACCCGGCTGCGCAATGCCAATGGCGCTTACCACGAGACCGTTAGCCTGCCTTACAGCAAGCTGAAGGCCGGTATCGCCGAGATCCTCAAGTCAGAGGGTTACATTGCTTCAGTAAAGGTTGAGGCTGCAGAGGTAGGTAAGACTCTTACCATCGACCTCAAGTACGGTCCAAACCGCGAGCGTTCGATCGCAGGCATCAAGCGCGTTTCGAAGCCAGGCCTCCGCGTTTACGCGAAGTCGACTGAGCTTCCACGTGTTCTCGGTGGCCTCGGCATCGCAATCCTGTCCACCTCATCCGGTCTGCTCACTGACCGTCAGGCTGCCAAGAAGGGAGTAGGCGGAGAAGTCATCGCCTACGTTTGGTAATCACAGATGTCGCGTATTGGTAAGTTGCCGATTCCGGTTCCAACCGGAGTCGAAGTAAAGATCGATGGCAGCAATGTCGAGGTCAAGGGTCCTAAGGGCACCCTCAGCCTCACCGTTGCATCGCCAATCACCGTTGCACTCGAGGATGGCAACATCGTTGTCACCCGTCCAGACGACGAGCGCAACTCGCGTTCGCTGCACGGTTTGACCCGCACCCTGATTGCAAACCAGGTCACCGGCGTTACCCAGGGCTTCTCAAAGGGCCTCGAGATCGTTGGTACCGGTTACCGTGTGACCGCAAAGGGCTCGGACATCGAGTTCGCGCTTGGTTACTCGCACCCAATCCTGGTGCAGCCTCCTAAGGGCATCACCTTCACCGTCGAGGGCAACACCAAGGTCACCGTGTCGGGTATCGACAAGCAGGCCGTCGGTGAGGTTGCCGCAAACATTCGCAAGCTGCGCAAGCCAGAGCCTTACAAGGGCAAGGGTGTTCGCTACGCAGGCGAGGTTGTCCGTCGCAAGGCCGGAAAGTCAGGTAAGTAATCATGGGTCTCACTTCAAAGACTCGCGGCAAGAGCAAGTCAGCCGCACGTGCACGTCGTCACTTCCGTCTTCGCAAGAAGATCGTCGGAAGCGCCTCGCGTCCACGCCTCGTGGTAACCCGCTCGGCTCGCCACGTATTCGTCCAGGTAGTAGACGACAGCAAGGGCATCACCCTGGCTTCGGCTTCGACCATGGAAGCAGAGATGCGCAAGTTCGCCGGCGACAAGAGCGCCAAGGCTAACAAGGTCGGTCAGCTTGTCGCTGAGCGCGCCAAGAAGGCTGGCATCGCCGAGGTCGTCTTCGACCGCGGTGGCAACCAGTACGCCGGACGCGTTGCGGCAGTTGCCGACGGCGCTCGTGAAGGCGGGCTGGTCCTCTAATGGCTGAAATCAAGGAGCAAGAGTTGTCCACTGAGTCAACCGCAACCGCAACCGCAGTTGCCACCGAGACCACCGAAAGCACCGAGCGCGAGGCCCGTCGTGGCAGCCGCGACCGTGCACCACGTGGCGAGCGTCGTGACCGCGAAGAGACCAAGAGCCCATTCCTGGAGCGCGTTGTCACCATCAACCGTGTTTCGAAGGTAGTCAAGGGTGGTCGTCGCTTCAGCTTCACTGCTCTGGTTATCGTCGGCGATGGCAACGGCCTGGTTGGCGTTGGCTACGGCAAGTCGAAGGAAGTCCCAGCTGCGATCGCAAAGGGCGTAGAAGAGGCCAAGAAGAACTTCTTCCGCGTTCCACGTGTTGCAAGCACCATCCCACACCCTGTTCAGGGTGAGGCCGCTGCCGGCGTAGTACTACTTCGCCCAGCTGCCCAGGGTACTGGTGTTATCGCCGGTGGTCCTGTTCGCGCCGTACTCGAGTGCGCTGGCATCCACGACGTACTGAGCAAGTCGCTCGGTTCGTCGAACACCCTGAACATCGTCCACGCCACCATCGACGCACTGAAGCGACTCGAAGAGCCTGCAGCAGTTGCCGCACGTCGTGGCCTGAGCATCGACGAGGTTGCCCCTGCGGGTCTCCTCCGTCAGCAGAAGGCAGGTGCCTAATGGCTGCGCGCCTCAAGGTAACCCAGATCAAGAGTGAAATCGGTGGCAAGCCGAACCAGCGCGAGACCCTGCGCACCCTCGGACTGAAGCGAATTGGCGACATCGTCGTCAAGGACGACAGCCTGTCGGTACGCGGCCTCGTACGTACGGTTGCACACCTCGTAAAGGTTGAGGAGATCAACTAATGGCTGAAGAGAAGAAGACTCCAGCGGCAAAGCCAGCAGCCAAGGCTGCAGCTAAGCCTGCCGCTGAGAAGAAGCCTGCTGCTCCGAAGGCTGCTGCCAAGCCAGCTGCCGAGAAGAAGCCAGCTGCCGCCAAGGCTGCCCCAAAGGCAACCGAGGAGAAGGCAGAGAAGCCAGCCGCTAAGGCTGCAGCAAAGCCTGCTGCAAAGAAGGCTGCTGCACCGGCAGAGAAGTCGAACGTGCTCAAGCTTCACCACCTGCGTCCAGCAGAGGGCTCGAAGAAGGAGCGCACCCGCGTTGGTCGTGGTGAAGGTTCGAAGGGTAAGACCGCAGGCCGCGGTACCAAGGGTACTAAGGCTCGCTACCAGGTTCGCCCAGGCTTCGAAGGTGGTGGCGTACGTCTCGTAATGCGCACCCCTAAGCTGCGCGGCTTCAAGAACCCATTCCGCGTTGAGTACCAGGTCGTCAACATTGAGAAGCTTGCTGAGCTTTACCCAGCAGGCGGCAATGTGACCGTGGCCGATCTTGTTTCAAAGGGTGCAGTTCGTAAGAACGAGCTCGTCAAGGTTCTCGGCAACGGCGACATCGCGGTTAAACTGAACGTCAGTGTTGACAAGGTCTCGCGCTCAGCCGCAGAGAAGATTGTCGCCGCTGGTGGCTCGGTTACCGAGTAATCAACGTCTAGCTTTTTAGCCAGGAGGCCTAATGTTTAGCGCCGTCGCACGCGCATTCCGCACCCCGGATCTGCGCAACAAGTTGCTCTTCACGCTTGCGATCGTAGCCCTGTTCCGTCTGGGCTCGATGATCCCTGCACCATTCGTCGACTTCGGCAAGGTGCAGGCGTGTCTTACCCAGACCACTCAGACCAGTGGTCTGTATGAGCTGGTCAACTTGTTTAGCGGCGGCGCTTTACTGCAGCTTTCGATCTTTGCGCTGGGCATCATGCCTTACATCACCGCATCGATCATCATTCAGCTTCTTCGCGTGGTAATTCCGCGCTTTGAGACGCTGCACAAGGAAGGCCAGGCTGGTCAGGCAACCCTGACTCAGTACACCCGCTACCTGACCATCGCCCTCGGCGTTCTGCAGTCGACCACCCTAATTTCGGTGGCTCGTTCGCGCGCCCTGTTCGGCGAGCAGTGCCAGGACCAGAGCATCCTTACCTCGAGCGAGCCATGGGCAATCGCCCTCATGGTAATCACCATGACCGCGGGTACCGGACTCATCATGTGGCTCGGCGAGCTCATCACCGAGCGCGGCATCGGCAACGGTATGTCGCTCCTTATCTTCACCTCGATCGCCGCGAAGTTCCCTTCATCGCTGATCTCGATTGGTAACCAGTCGGCAGGCAGCGCAGAACCAGGCACCTTCGACCAGTTCGTCGCGATCCTGTTCGGTCTGCTACCAACGCTCGCTGTCGGTGTCCTAATCGTCGCCCTCGTAATCCTCGTCGAGCAGTCGCAGCGTCGCATCCCGGTGCAGTACGCAAAGCGCATGGTCGGTCGTCGCACCTACGGTGGCCAAAACACCTACATCCCTATTAAGGTCAACATGGCCGGCGTTGTGCCAGTCATCTTTGCCTCGTCGCTCCTGTTCCTGCCAGCACTTATCGCTCAGTTCGCTAAGCCAGACGCACAGGGCAACGTCGATGGTTGGGTCACCTGGATCTCGGAGTACCTCACCAAGGGCGACCACCCGCTGTACATGGCGCTCTACTTCCTGCTCATCGTTGGCTTCACCTACTTCTATGTTGCGATCACCTTCAACCCTGAAGAGGTCAGCGACAACATGAAGCAGTACGGTGGATTCATTCCAGGCATCCGTGCCGGTCGTCCAACCACCGAGTACCTCGAGTACGTACTGAGCCGCATCACCTTCCCTGGCTCGATCTACCTGGGCCTCATCGCTCTCGTTCCGCTGATTGCGTTCTCGCTTCTCGGCGTTAGCCAGGAGTTCCCATTCGGTGGAACCACGATTCTGATCATCGTCGGTGTCGGTCTTGACACCGTCAAGCAGATCAACGCGCAGATGCAGCAGCGCAACTACGAAGGACTCTTGAAGTGACCCGCCTCCTTTTGATCGGTGCTCCGGGTGCCGGCAAGGGAACCCAGGCCGAACGCCTCGCACTGACCTTCGAGATTCCAGCGATCTCGACGGGCGACATCTTTCGTCACAACGTAAAGAACGAGACCGAGCTGGGCAAGCAAGCCAAGGCCTTCATGGACCGTGGCGAGTACGTTCCAGACAGCCTGACCAACGACCTGGTTCGCGACCGCCTGGCTCAGGCTGATGCGGCTGCTGGCTTCCTTCTGGATGGCTACCCACGTACCGCCGACCAGGTTGTCGAACTCGACAACATGCTTGGCGCACTGGACACCCAGCTAGACGCAGTCGTGCTGCTTACCGCCGACACCGAAGAGGTTGTTCGTCGACTTCTTGGTCGTGCGCTCGAGCAGGGTCGTGCCGATGACACCGAAGACGTGATTCGTCGCCGCCTCGAGGTTTACGAAGAGCAGACTGCTCCACTAATCAGCACCTACGCTGAGCGAGGTCTGGTCATCATGATCGACGGCCTCGGCGAGGTTACCGAGGTCACCGACCGCATCCTCGAGGGCCTTGCCGCTCGCGGTATCGAAAAGCTCTAATTCGAGCAACGCTCAAACAGAGGTAATTCGCTATGGGCCGCCACGGCTTCGAAATCAAGTCAAACGACCAAATCTTGCTAATGCGCGAGGCCGGGCTCATCACCGCCGCAGCACTCCGCGAGGTTCGCAAGGCTATCCGCCCAGGCGTGACCACTCTCGAGCTAGATGCGATCGCCGAGGCAACCATCGTCAAGCGTGGAGCCCACTCCAACTTTCAGCTGGTTGACGGCTACTTTCACACAATCTGCTCGTCTGTGAACGACGAGATCGTTCACGGCATCCCCGGTGGACGAGTTCTCGAGGCTGGCGACATCGTCAGCATCGACTGCGGAGCAGAAAAGGGTGAGTGGAACGGCGATTCCGCCATCACAGTCATCGTTCCAAACGAGGACGGCAGCGAACCAACTCAGATCGGTGCCGAGAAGTACGCGGTGCGCAAGCTGCTTAGCGATGTCACCGAGCAGTCGCTATGGGTTGGCATAGCCGCTCTCGCCAAGGCCGCATACCTGCACGAAGTTGGTGCGGCAATCGAAGAATTTATCGTCGAGCAGGTCGAAAAGCACGGCCAGCGCTTCGGCATTCTAGACCAGTACGTCGGTCATGGCATCGGCCGCTCGATGCACGAAGACCCACCGGTTTACAACTTTGCGGTTCGAGACCTAGGCCCGAAGGTCGTTCCCGGCCTATGCGTCGCAATTGAGCCGATGATCACCGCGGGCAGCAACAAGACCAAGGTGTTGAAGGACGGCTGGACCGTTTCGACCAAGGACGGCTCTGATGCGTCGCACTGGGAACACACCGTCGCCGTGCACGACAAGGGCATCTGGGTGCTGACCGCCGAGGATGGTGGAGCCGCTGGGCTCGCGCCATACGGCATCAAGCCGGTCGCGCTGGGCTAACCTTCGGGAACATTTAATTACCAATATTTGGCGATTTCCCCTAGGATTGAACTTCGGTGTTTCTTGCACGTAATCCCAATTACAAAGTTGGTGTCTTTGCGTGCGCCGGAAGCATCAAAGTAGCTAGAAGATATGTGAGTTTATGGCCAACAAAGACGGTGTCATCGAGATCGAGGGCTCAGTTGTTGAAGCTCTTCCGAACGCAATGTTCCGTGTTGAGTTGACCAACGGCCACAAGGTCTTGGCACACATTTCAGGCAAGATGCGCCAGCACTACATCCGCATCCTCCCAGAGGACCGCGTGATTGTTGAGCTCAGCACCTACGACCTGACTCGTGGCCGAATCATCTACCGCTACAAATAGCGACTTGGCGTCTGGATCAATCGAACCAGCGTCTTGAAACCGGTTAGCAATAACCCCAAACAGAAGTAAGAGTCATGAAGGTAAACCCAAGCGTCAAGAAGATTTGCGACAAGTGCAAGGTCATCCGTCGCCACGGTCGCGTCATGGTTATCTGCGAGAACCCACGTCACAAGCAGCGCCAGGGCTAGTCCGAACTTCACTTCGCACCACCACAACTAAATAACAAAAACAAGGCAACGCTCAGTCTCGAAGCCCGATCCGCAAGGTTCGAAGTTCGAGATGGCACCCCCGGAGAAGGCCGGGGCCCACTTAACCGAGTCGGGGTAGCGCTGCTGCAGACCTTCTAACCACAAGGAGAAATCCAATGGCACGTGTTGCCGGAGCCGATATTCCAGACGCGAAGCGCGTCGAAATCGCACTTACCTACATCTACGGCATCGGCCGTACCCGCTCGGTTGAGATCCTCACCGAGACCAAGATCGACAAAAACATCCGCGTCAAGGACCTCACCGACGACCAGCTGGTCGCAATCCGTGACTTCATCGAAGGCACCTACAAGGTTGAGGGTGACCTCCGTCGCGACGTAGCTGCAGACATCCGCCGCAAGGTTGAGATCGGCTCATACGAGGGTCTTCGTCACCGCAAGGGCCTCCCAGTGCGCGGTCAGCGTACCAAGACCAACGCTCGTACTCGCAAGGGTCCAAAGCGCACCGTAGCCGGCAAGAAGAAGGCGGCTCGCAAGTAGCCTCTGGCTCGCGAGCACTTCCGAGAAAGTATTAGGAGAATCTAATGGCAGCACCTAAGGCAAAGGCCGGCGCAGCATCAAGCCGCAAGCCACGCAAGAAGGAAAAGAAGAACGTAACCGTTGGTCAGGCGCACATCAAGAGCACCTTCAACAACACCATCGTTTCGATCACCGACGCCACCGGCGCAGTAATCTCGTGGTCGTCGTCGGGTGACGTCGGCTTCAAGGGTTCGCGCAAGTCGACCCCGTTCGCAGCTCAGCTAGCAGCCGAGTCGGCAGCCCGCAAGGCTCAGGAGCACGGCCTCAAGAAGGTTGACGTATTCGTCAAGGGTCCAGGTTCGGGCCGCGAGACCGCCATCCGTTCGCTTCAGGCAGCAGGCCTCGAGGTTGGTTCGATTTCGGACGTAACCCCACAGGCACACAACGGCTGCCGCCCACCAAAGCGTCGTCGCGTCTAAGTTCGCACCCCGTCGGTTGCGTGCCCTACCCAGTTAGGGCCGCGACCACCCAAGCTTCAATCGCAACAAACTGCGTAGTGGCCACTGCGCAGCCCCCAAATTGGGCATCAAATAGCGGATGCTCAGCTGAAAGGAACAAACGTGCTTATTGCACAGCGCCCAACCCTTCACGAAGACGTAAAGTCGTCAACCCGCTCGGTCTTCTCGCTCGAGCCACTTGAGCCAGGCTTTGGTTACACCCTTGGCAACTCGCTCCGTCGTACCCTGCTCTCGTCGATCCCTGGTGCTGCAGTCACCAAGGTTCGCTTTGCCGGTGTTCGCCACGAGTTCAGCAGCATCGAAGGCGTCACCGAAGACGTCACCGAGATCATCCTGAACATCAAGGGCCTCGTCGTCTCGTCAGAGAACGATGAGCCAGTAGTTGCTCGCCTCGTCAAGAACGGTGCAGGCGTCGTTACCGCCGCTGACATCACCGTTCCTGCCGGTGTTGAGGTTCACAACCCAGAGCTCGTAATCGCTCACACCAACTCGAAGGCTAAGTTCGAGGTCGAGCTGACCATCGAGCGCGGCCGTGGCTACGTTCAGGCATCGCAGAACCGCACCGCGGACCTCGACGCAGATGTAATCCCAGTTGACTCGATCTACTCGCCAGTTCTTCGCGTGGCTTACCGCGTCGAGGCAACCCGTGCGGGCGAGTTCACCAACTTCGACAAGCTCATCGTCGACGTCGAGACCAAGCCATCGATCAGCCCACGCGACGCCGTCGCTTCGGCTGGTTCGACCCTGGTCGAGCTGTTCGGTCTCGCCAAGGAGCTCAACGCAGCTGCCGAGGGTATCGAGATCGGTCCAGCACCTACCGAGGCTGGCCTTTCGCCAGAGCTCGCAATGCCAATCGAAGAGCTCGACCTCACCGTCCGCTCGTACAACTGCCTCAAGCGCGAGGGCATCAACACCGTTTCGGAGCTCATCGCTCTGACCGAAGACCAGTTGATGAACATCCGCAACTTCGGCAGCAAGTCGGTTGACGAGGTGCGCGACAAGCTGCACTCGATGGGACTCAAGTTCAAGGACTCGGTTCCTGGCTTTGACGCCGCATACTTCAGCGCAAACTTCGACGAGGACCAGGCTTAATCGCCGGCCGTCAGAAAACTAAGAGGAGAAAGCAATGCCTACCCCAACTAAGGGACCACGCCTCGGAGGCGGACCAGCGCACGAGCGCCTAATGCTTCGCAACCTGGCGACTTCGCTCATCAAGCACGGTGCAATCACCACCACCGAGACCAAGGCCAAGCGCCTTCGTCCAGTGGCTGAGCGCCTGGTCAGCTTCGCAAAGCGCGGCGACCTGCACGCACGCCGTCGCGTATTGGCTCAGATCACCGACAAGTCGGTCGTTCACGAGCTGTTCACCAACATTGCACCACTCGTTGCAGAGCGTCAGGGTGGCTACACCCGCATCACCAAGCTCGGCTTCCGCAAGGGTGACAACGCGCCTCTGGCACGCATCGAGCTCGTTCTCGAGCCTGTTGTTGCCAAGAACGCAACCAAGAAGCCAAAGCTTCAGAACACTGTTAAGGCAGCCGGTGCAACCGCTGCTGTTGCAGCCGACGACGCAGCCATCGAGGCCGCTGAGGTAGCAGCAGAAGAGGCAACCGTTGAGGCTGTCGTTGAGGCACCAGTCGAGGCCGAGGCCGCAACTGAGGCTCCAGCAGAGACCACCGAGGCCTAAGCCACCCGCTTAGCCCCAGTAACTCATGAACGAGTCCGTTGACCGCGAGGTTGACGGACTCGTTCGTTTAACCCCGACCCGCTATCGCCTGTCGTTCTCTTATGACGGCACCGACTTTTATGGCTGGGCGAAGCAACCCGGTCTACGTACGGTGCAGGGCGAACTGCTTGCAGCGCTAAGCGTGATCTTCGGTGAGGTAGAAGACGACTTCGGTATTCGCGTGGCAGGGCGCACCGATGCCGGCGTACACGCGCTGCACCAGCAGGCACATATCGAACTGACTGCGGAACAGATTAATCGACTCGGCCGCAATCGTGACGATATTGCCGACCCGACTTACCTGGCCGACCGACTAAACCGCATTCTGCCCCAGGATCTTCGCGTTCACACCGTCGCTCCAGCGGCTCAAGGGTTCGATGCCCGCTTCTCGGCGATTTTCCGACGTTATCGGTACCGCATCGCCGACGGTGCCGCGGCCAACAACCCGCTCGAGGCTCGGTACACGCTGACCGTCTTTCAGTCGCTGAACACCATCGACATGCAGGCTGCAGCGCTCGAGGTGCTAGGGCTGCACGACTTCGCCTCATTCTGCCGTCCGCGACCTGGGTCGACGACGATCCGCGAACTGCGCGAGGTGAAGGTGCGCCGCAACCCCGAGGCTGGCAACGTCATCGAGATCGAGCTGCTCGCCGACGCGTTCTGCCACAACATGGTTCGCTCGATTGTCGGCGCGCTTATCGCCGTAGGTAAGGGGCAAGCGACCAGCGCCGACGTGCGAGCGACCCTCGAGCGGGCATCGCGTACGCAGTCATATCGCGTTGTGGCCGCTCAGGGTCTCACGCTAATCGAGATCGGCTACCCGGCCGACGAGTTGCTCGCCCAACAGGCAGAACTGGCCAAGAACCTGCGCAGCCACGAAGAGCTCGAAGACTAGACGGGCTCCGTCGGCAATTGTCGGGTGAGGGCCACGCAAGGTTTGTGGCCTAGACGGCAAATTAGGGTTTGACCATCAGGGGCTTAACTGGCTAAACTTGACCTTTGGTATTGGCGGTCAGCCAATGTGAAAGCTTGGATCCCAAGAAGCGAGACTTCTGAAGCGGATTCAGTTCAATCCGGAACAGAAGTAGAAGGCAATTTAGCGTGCGTACTTATTCACCAAAGGCTCACGAGCTCAGCAACCAGTGGCTCGTAATCGACGCCACCGATGTGGTTCTCGGCCGTCTAGCAACCCACGCCGCAGCACTCCTGCGCGGCAAGCACAAGGCAACCTTTGCTCCACACATGGACAACGGCGACTTCGTCATCATCATCAACGCTGAGAAGGTTGCCCTGACCGGCGCAAAGCTTGCTCAGAAGAAGGCCTACCGCCACTCGGGCTACCCAGGCGGCCTCACCGCGACCACCTACTCGGAGCTTCTTGAGAAGAACCCTGAGAAGGCAGTCGAGAAGGCGATCCGCGGCATGCTGCCAAAGACCACCCTTGGTCGCAACCAGCTCGCAAAGCTCAAGGTTTACAAGGGTGCAAGCCACCCACACGCTGCACAGCAGCCAAAGCCATTCATCATTGACCAGGTAGCCCAGTAAGGATAATCGTGGCTAAGAACGAAATCGCAGAAGACGTAGTAGCTCCAGAGAGCTACACCACTGAGACCCCTGCTGCCAAGGCACCTGCTGCCAAGTCGCGCGGTCCTCTGACTCAGGGCGGCGCCGGACTCGGCCGTCGCAAGGAGGCAGTCGCTCGCGTTCGCCTGGTTCCAGGCACCGGTGCAATCAAGGTCAACGGTCGCGACCTCGCAGACTACTTCCCAAACAAGCTGCACCAGCAGCTGATCAACGACCCACTCACCGTTACCGAGCTCAAGGGCGCATACGACGTCATCGCTCGCATCAGCGGTGGTGGCTCGGCAGGTCAGGCTGGCGCACTGCGTCTCGGCATTGCTCGTGCACTGAACGAGATCGACCGCGACAACAACCGCCCAGCTCTCAAGAAGGCTGGCTTCCTCAAGCGCGACGCACGCGTCATCGAGCGCAAGAAGGCCGGTCTCAAGAAGGCACGCAAGGCTTCGCAGTTCTCGAAGCGTTAATTCGCTTCCGAGCGCTTCAAGAGCATGGCTCGCATCTTCGGAACCGACGGAGTTCGGGGTCTCGCAAACCGAGACATCACCGCAGAGATGGCGCTTTCGCTGGCACAGGCTGCCGCGATCGTGCTGGGCGAGACTGCTCGAAGCCAGGGCCTAAAGCCTAAAGCCGTAATCGGCCGCGACCCCCGAATCTCGGGAGAGTTCCTCGCAGCAGCAGTTGCTGCCGGACTCTCGAGTTCGGGGGTTGACGTTTTTGACGCGGGTGTATTGCCGACGCCGGCCACCGCGTTTCTCACCGCCGACCTCGATGCCGACTTCGGCGTCATGATTTCGGCGTCGCACAATCCAGCAGCCGACAACGGCATCAAGTTCTTCGCCGCTGGTGGACACAAGCTCCCCGACGCGATCGAGGACGCGATCGAGGCTGCCATGGCAGGTGCTCCGTTGGCTCCTGTCGGCGCAGGCGTGGGTCACGTTCACCGATTCGCAGACGCCGAAGATCGCTACCTCGTGCACCTGCTGCGTTCGATTCCAAACCGCCTCGACGGCCTCAAGATCGTTCTCGACTGTGCCCACGGTGCGGCGGCTGGTGTTTCGCCAGAGGCATTCACCGACGCGGGCGCGAAGGTTATCGTTATCGGTGCAGAACCGGACGGCCTGAACATCAACCTCGGTTACGGCTCGACTCACCTGAGTGCGCTGCAGACGGCCGTAATCGAGCACGGAGCCGACCTGGGCATCGCCCACGACGGCGACGCCGACCGCTGCCTCGCTGTCGATGGCGACGGAAAAATCGTGGACGGCGACGAGATCATGGCCATCCTGGCACTCTCGCTCAAGGAGCGCGGCCAGCTGGCTCGCAACACCCTCGTCGCAACCGTGATGAGCAACCTTGGCCTGAAGCTCGCCATGCGCGATGCCGGCATTGAGGTAATCGAGACCAAGGTGGGCGACCGCTACGTGCTCGAGGCAATTCGCGAGGGTGGTTACACGCTGGGTGGCGAGCAGTCGGGCCACGTGATTTTCTCGCAGTACGCCACCACGGGCGACGGCATCCTGACCGGCATGAAGCTGGCGGCCGAGGTTGCGCGCAAGGGCAAGTCCCTAGCCGAGCTGGCAGCCGTAATGACCGTACTTCCGCAGGTTTTGGTGAACGTCAAGGGTGTCGACAAGACGCGCGTCGACAGCGACGAAGAACTTCAGGCAATCGTTCGCGAAGCGGAGGCCGAGCTGCACGGCACCGGCCGCGTGCTGCTGCGTGCTTCGGGTACCGAACCTCTCGTTCGCGTGATGGTCGAGGCCGCAGATGAGGGCAGCGCTCAATCGTGGGCAGACCGCATCGCGCGCGTCGTCGAAAAGCGCCTCGCGCTTTAACCACCTCTCGGGTTTACGCTGGAGGCATGCTACTCAAACGCCTCATCGGCATCCTGACTTCTGCTGCAATGTTGCTCGCGGGCTTTACGGCCGCCGCTCCAGCTAGCGCGGAAAGCGCCATTGCGCTCACCGACATCTTCAATACTTCGGCCGTCACCAAGGTCATTCTCGATGTCCCTGCGGCATCCGAGGCATCGCTCAACAATCAGAAGACACTGAAGACCTGGGTGAGCGCTAGCGTGCGCTTTGAGCAAGGCAGCAAGACCTCACAAAACTTCAAGATCGGTATGAGACTCAAGGGCTCGACTTCGATTCAGCCGCTCAAGCAAAAGCCGAGCATCAAAATCAAGTTCAACTGGTCCGAGCTGGCCGGACAGCGCTTCCTTGGTCTCAAGAACATGACGCTCAACTCGATGACTCAAGACACCAGCATGATTCACGAGGTTGCGACCTATCGGCTCTACAACGCGATGGGCCTGATCGCGCCGCGCACCGGCTGGGCCGAGGTAATCGTGAACGGCATCTCCAAGGGGCTTTACGCCAACATCGAGACTCCCGATGACGTGTTCCTAGCCTCGCGATTCAAGGATCAGACTCAGCACCTGTATGAAGGCGTGGCATGGAATGACCTTGCGCCAGGCAAGGACAACGGCGGCGAGAACGATGGTGCGTTCTTGGTTGACGAGGGTTGGAGCAAGTACCCGAACAAGAACGATCTGACCAAGCTCATCGCGGTTGCGAACCAGCCAAACCTGAAGACATGGTGGACACAGCTGGCGGTTTACATGGACCGCGATCGCCTGCTCGGGCAGTTCGCGGTTGAGAACATCCTCGGCAGCTGGGACGCATACTCGGGCGACATCATCAACAACTACTACCTGCGTAGCAATACCGCGGGCAAGTTCACGATGCTGCCGTGGGGCGTGGATCAGAACTTCGGCGAGAACCGCGAGACCGCCGTTCCACTAGATGACTTCTTCTTTGCGATGGATGCCCCGCGCACTTCGTTCCCGTGGATCAAGTACGTAAACAAGGACGCGGTTGACCTGCCGCGAGGTTTGCTGTTTCAGAAGTGCCTGCAGTATGCGCCGTGCAAGACCGCGTACCTGCAGAAGCTAAAAGCCGTCTCGGCCAAGGCAACCTCGATCAAGTACACCGCCTACATGACCCAGCTTTCGACCACCATTGCCTCGTACTCAAACGATGCAGCGAAGGCCGAACAGTTGCGTTCGATCGCTTGGTTCAAGCGCCAGCAGACGAACGTCGCCGCGTTGATGAAGAAGTACCGCATCAAGTAGCGCGGTATTACGGCGTTACGGCGCTGCAGCTGCGCAACGTTTTCGCTTTGCGGCGTTACGGAGCGACCGAGACGAATCCGAGGCACTGCAGCGCGTTTGCGTAATACTCGTTGGCGCGTTCCAGGTCGCAAAGGCGCTCACACAGGCTGCCCACTCGGAAGAGCAGGTTGGCCTCCGCGCGGCTCGGGCGAATCTCTCGGGTGCGTGCGTCGAACAGGGCCAGGGCGCTCTCGGCAAGCGATGGATCACCAGCGGACATGCCGATCTCTCCGAGAGAAAGGACTAGTTCCTCGTGCGTGCGAGTGCCATGCTGCACGCTCGCGCCGATGGCCTGTCCGGCCAGCTCGCGCACCGCAGCGGCGTCACCCAACCGCGCCTCGAGCAACGCTCGAGTGCTCAGGACCGAAGCGACCATCGGTGCATTTGCAACCTCGCGCATTGTCGCCTCGATTGCGGCTAGTTGCCCGCGCTGGCGCTCCGGTTCGAGGCGCCCGGCCAGCAGCTCGTACCAGATCAGGTTATTCAGCAACTTGGCTGTCGTGGCCGGAATGTCCATCGCCGAAGCTACCTCGAGCGCGGCGGTCACCTCGAGCAGGGCTCCATCGATGTCGCCCTTGCCATAGAGGTTGTCCGACTTTGCCCAGTGCGCGTTTAGCTCTTGCTTGGGTTCGCTGAGTCTGTCAGTCTGGGCTTCGAGAACTCGGATGGCGTCGGCCCACGCGCCGGCGTCGCCATAGAGGCTGGCGAGCTGGAACGCGATCTCGAGCAGGTCGTCCTGGCGCGACTTGATGCCGCTGTCGGGGCCGGCCAGCACGCGAGCGGCATACTGAATCGCTTCGTTGTCGCGTGAGGCGGCGCGAAGCATGCGCACTCGCAGGCGCGCACCAAAACTGCGGAGGTCGCGAGCATTTTCGTTGGCGGCAAGCCACTCGTCTAAGAGTCCAATCGCGGCACCGAACTGCGAGGCGCTCTCTGCCTCGAGCGCCAGAAGCACCTTCTCGTGGGTCTTGAGCGCGGCCACCGAACGCGTCTGCGGCTGAATCGTTCCGCTCTGGCGCAGTTCATACTCGGCAACCTTTAGAGCGGTGATCTGAACGGCGACCCCCGATTCGCTCTCGGCAGCGCGAAGGCGAGTTAACAGCAGATCTGCCATGCGTTCGGATGCCTCGCGCTGACCCTGTTCAACGAGCGAGAGGTGGGCCGAGCTGCAGATGCCGCGCGAAACCTCATCTAGGGTCAGGCCTAGGGAGTGGCGAATGCGGCGCAGTTCGGAGCCGGTGGCGATCGTCATAATTATGTATTGACTTTCTTAACAATGTTCGAGATGTTAAAGAAATACCTCACCGAGAGGTCAAGATTGGGGAACTCATGAAGATTGTTATCGCAACCGTTGCCGCAACTCTGCTACTGCTCGGCGCAAGCGTGCCGGCTCAGGCGGCGCCAACGATTCGCCCGCTCAACGTGATCAAGTGCTGCAGCGCCTAAGCGCCCACTAGATCTTTCGCAACAGCACGCTGTCAACGGCGTGCTGTTCGCCTTTTTGCAGCACCAACTTGGCGCGCGAGCGGGTCGGCTGAATGTTCTCGGTCAGGTTTGGCAGGTTGATGGTGCGCCAGATTTCCTGGGCGCGTGCCAGTGCCGCCTCGTAATCCATCTCGGCGTAGCGGTGAAAGTAGCTGGCCGGGTCGGTGAAGGCCGATTCGCGCAGCTTTTCGAAACGTCCGATGAACCACTTGGCCACGTTTTCGACCTCGGCGTCGACGTAGATGGTGAAGTCGAAGTAGTCACTCAGCGCGACCTCCTGGCCGGCGGCCGGCGGCTGCAACACGTTGAGGCCCTCGACTATCAGCACGTCGGGGTTTTCGACTGCGATGTTCTCACCGGGCACGATGTCGTAGACCAGATGCGAGTAGACCGGTGCGTGCACGAGCGGCAGACCGCTCTTCACTTCGGCGACAAACTTGAGCAGAGCCAGTCGGTCGTACGACTCGGGGAAGCCCTTGCGGTGCATGATGTCGCGGCGCTGCAATTCGGCATTCGGGTGCAGGAAGCCATCGGTGGTGACCAGGGCAACTCTCGGGGTGCCTTCCCAGCGCGACAGCAGTTCCTTTAGCAAACGCGCCACGGTCGACTTGCCGACCGCGACGGATCCGGCGATTCCGATAATGAATGGCACGCGCTTTGCGCGCTCGCCGAGGAAGTCGTTGGTGACTGAGTGCAGTTGCTGCGAGCCGGCCACGTACAGGTTAAGCAGACGGCTGAGCGGCAGGTAAACCTCGGTTACCTCGCGCATATCGAGGAAGTCACCGAGGCCGCGAATCTGGGAAATTTCCGCTTCGGTAAGTGGCTGCTCGGTGTGGCTGGCGAGGGTAGCCCAGTCGGCGCGAGAAATCTCAACGAACGGGCTAACTAGGTCGGTCACAAAGAGCAATTCTGCCCTAATCCGCGGGTAAATTAGTACCCATGTGTGGAATCGTGGGCTATGTAGGCCCGAAATCGACCCTCGATGTTTTGCTCGGCGGACTCCGTCGTTTGGAGTACCGCGGATACGACTCGGCTGGTGTTTCGGTAATCGCTCCGGGCGGTCACCTCGAGACCCGCAAGAAGGCCGGAAAGCTCGACAACCTGATCGGTGAAATCGGTCAGAACCCGTTGCCAGAGGCACACATCGGAATCGGCCACACCCGCTGGGCAACCCACGGCGCACCGACCGACGGCAACGCGCACCCGCACCTCGGAGGCCCAGAGAGCAAGCTCTCATTGATTCACAACGGCATCATCGAAAACTTTGCCGAGCTAAAGGCCGAGCTGGTTGCCGAGGGAACCCGCTTTGCCAGCCAGACCGACTCTGAGGTAGCGGCTCACCTGATCGCCCGCGAGTTTGCCAAGGTCGGCGACCTGCCGACCGCATTCGCTCATGTGGTCAACCGCCTTCATGGCGCATTCACCATTCTTGTCATTCACGAAGAACAACCCGATGTTGTGCTGGCCGCGCGCCGCAACGCACCGCTGGTCATCGGCCTGGGCGATGGCGAAAACTTCCTCGGCTCTGACGTAGCCGCCTTCGTCGAGCACACCAAGCGAGCGATCAGCGTCGGTCAGGACGAGATCGTCATCCTGCGTGCCGACTCGGTAGAGGTACGCGGCTTTGCCGGCGAGACCGTGCATCCTCAGGAATTCACCGTCGACTGGGACGCCTCGGCTGCCAGCAAGGGCGGTTGGAGTTCGTTCATGGCCAAGGAGATCGCCGACCAGCCTCAGGCCGTAGCCGACACCCTCATGGGTCGTCTCGACTCGGACGGCTCGGTCAAGCTCGACGAAATGGACGGTCTATCGATCGCCGACATCGGCGCCATCGACCGCATTGTCATGGTTGCCTGCGGCACCGCGAGCTACGCGTGTGACGTGGCCAAGTACGCCATCGAAAAGTTCGCGCGCATCCCGGTTCAGGTCGAGCTATCGCACGAGTTCCGCTACCGCGACCCGATCGTGACCGCCAACACCTTGATCGTGGCCGTCAGCCAGTCGGGCGAGACCATGGACACCCTGATGGCCACTCGCTTCGCAAAGGAGCAGGGCGCCAAGGTGCTCGCAATCTGCAACACCCAGGGCGCGACCCTTGCCCGCGAATCGGACGCCGTCATCTACACCCACGCCGGCCCAGAGGTTGCCGTGGCATCGACCAAGGCCCTCACCGCACAAATCACCGCGGGCATGCTGCTTGCGCTGTGGTTGGCAAACGGACGCGCCGCCGCCGGCCGCAACGCCTTGGCTTCGGCTGAGTTGAAGCGCCTCGGCCTAGAGCTTCTCAAGATGCCTGCCAAGGTGAGCGAGGTTCTCGAGTCACTCGACCTTTCGCGCCAGCTCGGCAAGGACATGGCATCGGCCAAGTCGGTGCTGTTCCTGGGTCGCAACGTCGGCTTCCCGATCGCGATGGAGGGTGCGCTCAAGCTCAAGGAGCTGGCCTACATCCACGCAGAGGGCTTCGCCGCGGGCGAGCTGAAGCACGGCCCGATTGCACTCATCGAAGAGGGCCAGCCGGTCATCGTGATCGTGCCTAGCCCGCACGACGAGGAGTCGCTGCACCCGAAGGTGATCTCGAACATCCAGGAAATCAAGGCGCGTGGCGCTCGCGTCATCGCGATTGCCGAGGATGGCGACAATCAGGTCGCCGACTACGCCGAGCACGTCATCTTCGTGCCTAAGAGCGAGAACATCTTCAGCCCGATCCTCACCGTCATTCCGCTGCAGACCTTCGCGCTCGAGCTTTCGACCGCCAAGGGTCTCGACGTCGACCAGCCACGCAACCTGGCCAAGTCGGTAACCGTCGAATAGCGGACTCCAAGGCAGCGAGTTCCCGCATGGCGATCACGGGCATCGGCGTCGACCTAGTCGACATCGCCCGTTTTGAGCAGCAGCTTGGGAAGACCCCGGGCCTCACCGAACGCCTGTTTTCCCCAGCCGAACTATCGGGGGATTCGGCGCTCAAGCCGGCGACTCTGGCCGGCAAGTTCGCAGCTAAGGAAGCGTTCATAAAGGCACTGGGCAGCGGGGTCGGACTCAATTGGCACGACGTGTGTGTGGTCAAGGATTCCGACGGCAAGCCATTCTTCGAGCTATCGGGTGACACCGCTGCCGCATCGGTCAAGGCCGGCGTATCGCGCTGGCACCTGTCGATAGCGCATGATGGAGGCATGGCCATCGCCTACGCGATCGCCGAGAACGACGCGACAGGCCAACAGGGAGGTGCTCATGCGTGAACTGATCATTGATCTCGACGCGATCGCGCACAACCTGGCAACCATGACAGCCAAGGTGACGCGTCACGACGAGACGCGTCCGCTCGTAATGTGTGTGGTCAAGGCCGACGCATACGGCCACGGCATGATTCCCGTGGCTCGCAAACTCGAAGCGGTCGGTGCCGACTACCTGGGCGTGGCAGACATCGCCGAAGCCCTCGCGTTGCGCAACGCTGGAATCGACCTGCCGATCCTGGCCTGGCTGCACTCGCCGCGTGAGACGTTCGTGGCGGCACTTTCCGCCGGCATCGAACTGGGCATCGCCAACATCGAACTGCTCGACCGCATCGCTGCGGCGGCAAAGCAGACCGGTCGCGTAGCGCGCATCCACCTGAAGATCGATACGGGCCTTGGTCGCAACGGTTCTACCGAGGCCGACTGGCAGGCGCTGCTCGAGCGAGTCAAAGAGCTGGTTGCCGCCGGGCTCGTGCAGACGGTCGGCATCTTCAGTCACCTCAGCTGCACCAGCGAGGCCGACGACCTGCGCCAGATTCGCCGATTCGAGGCGGCTATCGAGGCAGCCCGTGCTGCAGACGTGACCTTCGAACTGCGCCACCTAACCGCGAGCGACGGCAGCATGAACTACCCGCAGGCCACCTACGACATGGTTCGTATCGGTGTCGCGCTGTATGGCCTAAGCCCGTTCGTCGAGCACACCTCAGCCGACTTCGGCCTGGTGCCGGCGATGACCGCGACTGCACTGGTGACCCAGACAAAGCGCGTGCCAGCCGGCGAGGGCATCAGCTACGGCTACATGCACCGCACCTCTGGCGAGAGCACGCTCGCGCTCGTGCCGGTGGGTTATGCCGAGGGCCTTCCGCGCGATGCATCGGGCAAGGCCAGCGTCGCCGTCAACGGCAAGAAGTATGCGGTCGGCAGTCGAATCGCGATGGATCAGTTCGTGCTCGATGTCGGCGACGACACGGTGCGGGCTGGTGACGAGGTCGTGCTGTTTGGCGACCCCGCAGCCGGCGTACCAAGCGCCGACGACTGGGCTCGCGCTTGCGACAGCATCAACTACGAGATCGTGACTCGCATGGGTGGTCGGTTTAGTCGCCGCTACCTCGGAGCCGCCGAGTAATGAGCGCGCAGGCGTCGCGACTCCTTTGTCGCAAGCAAATTCACACGGCCGAAGCAATGCACGAGTTCGGGCTTCGCCTAGGCGCGATGCTGAAACCCGGCGACCTTGTCGTGCTCACCGGTCCTCTCGGAGCTGGAAAAACCACCATGACCCGCGGTGTTGGCGAGGCCCTCGGCTGCATCGGCACGGTATCGAGCCCTACCTTCGTGATTGCGCGAACCCACAAGCGCGAAAATTCGGAAGCGCCACTCGTGCACGTCGACGCCTATCGTCTGGGCAGCCCGGCCGAGCTCGACGACCTCGACATCGACTTCGCTAACTCGGTCACTCTCATCGAGTGGGGCCGCGGCTTCACCGATGGCATCGCCGAATCCTGGCTTGACCTCGAGATCGAGCGCGATCACAGCGGCGAAACCGAGACGCGCGAGCTGACCCTCATCGGGCACGGAGAGCGCTGGGCCGACTTCGACGGAAGCGCACTATGAAGCGCGTGCTAGCCATCGATACCTCGGCTGGAACCTCGGTGGCAATAGTCGAGCTGCGCGACGGCGCGTCGGGGGCATCTGATGCGGTGACCTTGGCAACCTGGCACAGTGCCGACACCATGAAGCACGCCGAAAACGTCGGCATCGCGATTTCGGACTGCCTCGCGCAGGCCGAGCTGAAGCCTAAGCAGCTAGACGCGGTCGTCGTTGGTCGTGGGCCGGCTCCGTTCACCGGTTTGCGCGTGGGCATCGCCGCTTCGATTCTCTTTGCCGAAGGCGCTCACGTGCCGCTGTTCGGAGTGGTCAGCCTCGACGCGATTGCTTTGGCCGAGGCTCAGGCCGGCCGGCACGCCAACGGGGTTGAGCAACTGCTGGTCGCGACCGACGCCCGTCGCGGCGAGGTCTACTGGGCCGTTTTCGGTGGCCAAGACGCGGCCGGATTGCCGGTGAGACTGCGCGGTCCGGGTGTCGCCAAGCTGACCTCCGTTTTGGAGCAACTAGACGCGGCGGGCACCGCATACCGTCGGGCCGACGCACACGTCGACGCCGCAAATCTGGCCCAAGTCTTCTTCGCCCAGCACCTAGCCGGCCAGTCGAGCCACGACGTTTCGGCGCTGTACCTGCGCGAGCCAGACGCGGTGCCGAGCCCTGGAAAGAAGGTGAGCGGCTGATGAGCCTTCACCTCAACTGGAGCATTCGCGAGGCGCACGAGCCCGACCTCGCTGCGATCATGACGCTCGAGCACGCGTCGTTCGGAAGCGACTCCTGGAGCGAGGCCAACATGCGCGCCGAGCTGACCGAACACCACACCTACTATCTAGCCGCCGAGATCGACGACCGACTGGTGGGCTATGCGGGTCTCAGCAAGCTGCCATCGAGCGAGCAGGCCGACATCCAGACCATTGCGGTGGACGCTCAACAGCGTGGCACGGGCCTTGGCCGCGAACTGATGCACCGGTTGATCGCTCGGGCGATAGAACTCGGCGCGACTCAACTGTTCCTCGAGGTTCGAGCCGACAACCCCATCGCTCAGAAGCTCTACCGCAAGCTCGGATTCGTTCGAATCAGCGTGCGCCAGAACTACTACCGCCCAGACGGCGTCGACGCGATCATCATGCGACTAGACCTGAACGCGTACGAACTGCCGACCCGCGGCAGAAAGCAACCGATCGTGCTCGGTATCGAATCGAGTTGCGATGAGACGGGCGTTGGCATCGTGCGAGGCAACACCCTTCTCGCAAACGTAATTTCGAGTTCGATGGATGAACACGCTCGCTTCGGCGGTGTCGTTCCTGAGATCGCGGCGCGCGCGCATCTCGAGGCGTTGCAGCCCACGCTGCGAAAAGCGCTCGCCGAATCGAACCTCGAGCTAGACGACATCGACGCGATCGCCGTCACCAATGGTCCAGGGCTCGGGGGAGCACTCATGGTCGGTGTTGGCGCGGCCAAGGCGCTGGCCGTCGCAACCGGCAAACCGGTCTATGCGGTCAACCACCTCGTGGGTCACGTGGGCGTCGACGTGCTCGAGCGAGGCGTGCTCGAGACCCCGACCATCGCGCTTCTGGTGAGCGGTGGCCACACTTCGCTGCTGCACGTGCGCGATCTATTGAACGATGTCGAACTGCTCGGTGAGACCATCGATGACGCGGCCGGCGAGGCCTTCGACAAGGTGGCCCGCGTGCTCGGCTTGAAATACCCGGGTGGCCCCGAGATCGACCGTGCCGCCGCCGATGGCGACCCTCGCGCGATTCGCTTCCCTCGCGGACTCAGCCTTCCGAAAGACATGGAGAAGCACCGCTACGACTTCAGCTTCAGCGGGCTCAAGACAGCCGTCGCCCGACATGTTGAGCTAGCCGAATCGCGCGGCGAGTCATTCAGCGTGGCCGACGTAGCCGCAAGCTTCCGCGAGGCGGTCGTCGACGTGCTGGTCACCAAGGCCGTCAATGCCTGCCTAGATCACAATGTGCCGCGCCTGCTGCTGGGTGGCGGCGTAGTGGCAAATCGCCGCCTGCGCGAAGTGGCCCAGGCCCAGTGCGACAAGCACGGCATCGAGCTGCGCATACCTGCATTGAGTCTCTGCACCGACAACGGTGCCATGATTGCGGCCCTTGGAGCCCAGTTGATTATGGCCGGACGCGAGCCTTCATCGCTGACCTTCGGCGCGGAGTCGACCTTGCCTGTGACTCACGTTCAGAGCCTCTAGTTCGCCAGGCAGGCCCTGGCGGGTGTCGGTGCTGCCACCAACACTCCTAGCCGGGTCGCAGGTTTGTTTCAGCCTTCTCCCAGACTTCGAGAGTCGAATGGCTGTTAGCACCACAGGACATTTCGAAAGGAAATCAATTGGCTAAGAAGAACGAAGAACACGAGTACGACGCTCAGCAGAGCCCGGCAGAGGCCGCCGCCGCGAGCAGTGACTCGACTCCGGCAGCAAAGCCTGCCAAGAAGTACAACTTCAACAACCTCAACACCCTCTCGGTCGTCTCGATCGCGACCGCGCTCACCGGCTTCGGCGCAGTAGCCGGTGTCATCACCGGCCACATTGCGCTCGCTCAGCTCAAGAGCGACGGCAAGCAGGGTCGCGGGCTTGCCATCGCCGGTATGGTCGTCGGTTACGCCGGCATTGGCGTTGCAGTCGTCTCGGGAATCGCGCGTGCGGCTCTCGGCGTTTGGGGTGCTCGCTACGGCTTCGAATTCGGCGGCGCACACATGGACGACTTCGGTCCGCAGGGCATGCAGCAGTGGGGCACCACCGACCAGGGCGGCGCTTTCGGTCAGGGCGGCATCAACCAGGGCGACATGGGTGGCATGCACCACGGCCAGATGGACGGTTTTGGTGGCCCAATGATGGGTGACCAGGGCGGCCAGGGCCAAATCACGGTACCAGGCACCGACCCAACCGCGGTTCCTGAGACCCAGACCAACTAATCGCTTCGGCCGCTGGCCGAGTGTCGATTATCGCGAAGTCGATCCCGCGATGATCGCGCGATGGGCGTCGCCCACTCTCGTAACGATGAGTGTGGCGGCGCCTTCGCCTTTAAGTTGCAGTTCCTTGCGCAGCTGCTCGGGCACGATGTCGGCACCGCGTTTTTTGATCTCGAGCTTGCCAATACCCCGCTCGCGCAGGTGTGCCTTGAGCTTCTTGCGGTCAAATGGCAGGTCGTCGAGCACCTCAAACGAGCGCAGCCAGGGTGAATCCACCGGTTCGCTAGAGGTCAGGTATGCGATGCCCGGCGCGAAGCCCGTCAGCCCCAGCTCGGCCGCCAGAGGGCCGATCAGGTGCGAGCGCACGATCGAGTTATCGGGCTCGTGCAGGTAGCGCCCCAGTGCGCTGAGCTCGGCCTGATCGTGCTCTTCGTTCGCCGAGTTGAACTCGTGATGGCGTCCGGCGGCATCGATGAGGAGTGCCGAGCGCGCGATGCCTGGACGAGCCACCGGACCAAACCAAAGGCCGAGCTCGACCAAGTCGCCGGCGACTGATACCCATTGCGCCTCGAGGTTTACGCCGTCCGGCAGCGCCTCGCGTGCTGGAATCGCCTCGTGCGGGTGCCCCGGGCCGAGCTTGATACCAGTCGGCCTGGTCACCGCCTGCTCGAGTACCCAGTCGTAGTTTGGAGAAAATTCGGCTGGGTCAAACTTGCGAATAGCTTTGGCTCGTGCGGCACCGGTTAGCTCGCGACGGGCCGGGTCGAAGAACAGGGCCTCGAAGCCCGAAAAATCGAGGGCCGTTACGTCGGCCTGAGCGACCTCGGCGTTCTTGAAGGGCGCGAGGTTGTATGTCGCCGCCGCGGCCGCAACCTCATCGATGTCGAATGCCCTTACTTGCAGGTCAAGCGAAGCGAAGGCGAGCGATTCGGCACCGATGCCGCAACCGAGGTCGGCGACCGAAGAGATGCCGTTGGCTCTGAATCGCCCAGCGTGTAACGCGGCAACCGAGAGGCGGGAAGCCTGCTCGAGTCCGGCTTCGGTGAACAGCATCGCATGAGCAAATTCGCCGAACTTGGCCACGCCGCGACGTCGAAGTTTGGCCTGGGTTAGCACCGCAGCCACGAGTTGCGGATCGTGACCGGCAGCGCGCAGTCGCGACACGAGTCGCACCACGTCGGTCTTGGAATCGAGTTCGCCGACCTCGGCCAGGAGCGCGAGGCCCTCGGCGGTCAGCAGTCTTGAAAACTCGGTGCGATTCACGCCTAACAGGCTAGCAAGCCCGCACGAAAAGCCGATTTGGCTGTCGGCGAAATCGTTAGCACTCTATTTGACCGACTGCTAATCGATGCCCTAAAGTCGTTTATTGACGGGGTCGCAAGGCTCCGATTTCAATGTTTTAGTTCCTTACACAGAAGAGGTCATGATGTCGGTTTCGATTAAGCCGCTTGAAGATCGCATTGTTGTTCGCCCGGTTGAGGCCGAGCAGGTCACCGCTTCGGGTCTGGTCATTCCAGACACCGCTAAGGAGAAGCCGCAGGAGGCCGAAGTTATCGCTGTCGGTCCGGGTCGCATCGACGACAAGGGCAACCGCGTTCCACTCGACGTTGCCGTTGGCGACAAGGTCATCTTCTCGAAGTACGGCGGCACCGAGCTCAAGTTCGGTGGCCAGGAGTACCTGATCCTTTCGGCTCGCGACGTGCTCGCAGTCGTGGTTCGCTAGACAACACCTTTCGAGAGGGCTCAGACTTCGGTCTGGGCCCTTTTTCTTTCTCGCTAGGCTCGAAGAGTGACCACAACAGGTAAGAACGAAGTGCGCAAGGGCTTCGCCTACGGATTCGGCGCTTACCTCATCTGGGGTTCGTTCCCACTCTTCATCTCGATGCTCGCATTCGCTCCGGTGAGCGAGGTGGTCGGCTGGCGCATCCTGTTCGGTTTTGTCACCGCGGCCGCACTCATTACGGTTTCGCGTGGTTGGGCCCAGATCTGGGCGATCCTGCGCAATCGGCGTCTCATGGGGTGGCTCGCGCTCGCGGCCGTGCTCATCCTGATCAACTGGGAGGTCTACGTACTTGGCGTGCTCACCCAACAGGTGGTGCAATCCTCGCTCGGCTACTTCATCAATCCGCTTGTGACGATCGTGCTCGCGGTGGCGTTCCTGGGGGAGCGGCTAGGGCGGGTGCAGTGGGTGGCCGTGGCGCTCGGTCTCATCGCAGTCACAATTCTGACCGTCGATTACGGTCAACCGCCTTGGATCGCACTCTCGCTAGCCATCTCATTCGGCTTCTACGGCCTGGTCAAGAGCAAGCTCTCGGGTGAGCTCAGCGCTCTGAACTCCTATGCCATCGAGACGTTGCTGGTGATCCCGATTGCGATCGCTCAGATGGCGGTCTTTGCCGGCCCTACCGGCCTGGCCTTCGGTCGCGAGTTATGGCCGAGCGTCGGCCTAGCTTTCTTCGGAGTGATGACCGCGGTGCCGCTGATCATGTTCGGCTCGGCAGCCAAGCGCCTGCCGCTTAGCTACGTGGGTTTCATGCAGTATCTGACTCCGAGCATCCAGTTCTTTGTGGCCGTCGCATTGCTCAACGAGCCGATGCCTCCCGTGCGCTGGATCGGCTTCGCGGTGGTGTGGCTTGGCCTTGCTCTGCTGGTTGCCGATGCCGGTCGACGGATGCGCAAAAGCCAAAGTTTTACCGCATAGAAACAAGATTGTTACGCGCGCAGTATTTGACGTCAAAACCTGCGAATTTCGAAGCCAAATTAGGTGCAAACCGCTGATTTCGTGGCTATTACCCCCAAAAAACACGCGTTTTTCGTGCCTTTAGCCCCCGAACGAGCGCGAACTGTTTCAAGGGTCCTTTTTGGCGTCTGCCCCCATCGCTAGACTCAACGCAGACGGACGCATCAAGGCTGATGCGCCGTTTCATCTAATAGGAGACACGAATGAGCGTATTTACTAAGAAGGGTAAGTTCGTTAGCGTCGCTGCTGCCGTTGCAGCAACCGCGCTTGCGCTTACCGGCTGTGCTCAGAGCGCGACCCCAACCGCAACCTACGCGGCTGGCGACGGCGTTCTTAAGATCGGTGGCATTCTGCCGCTGACCGGCGCACTTGCATTCCTTTCGCCACCTGAAATTGCAGGTATCGAGCTTGCTGTACAGGACATCAACGCTGCTGGCGGCGTCCTTGGTCAGCCTGTCGAGTGGACCCTCGAGGACTCGAGCGACGGAGACCACCCAGAGATCGCACCTGCTTCGGCAACCAAGGTGCTCGCTGAGGGTGCAGACGCAGTTGTTGGTGCCGCTGCATCGGGCGTTACCCGCCTGATCATCGACCAGATCACCAAGAACAAGACCGTTCAGATCTCGATGTCGAACACTGCTCCTGACCTTTCGACCTGGGACGACGGTGGTTTCTACTTCCGTACCGCTCCTAGCGACCTTCTTCAGGGTGCAATCGTCGGAAACCAGATCGTTTCGGACGGCCACGAGAACGTAGCCATCATCTACCAGCAGACTGCTTACGGTGAGGGCCTCGAGGCTAAGGCAAAGGCAACCATCGAGGCTGCTGGCGCTACCGTCGTTTCGTCGCTGCCTTTCCCTGAGGCAGAGACCAACTTCGACACCATCGTTGACCAGACTGTTGCCGCTGGCGCAGACTCGGTCCTCGTAATCTCGTACGACGAGTTCAAGAAGATCGCTCCTGCACTGCAGAAGAAGAGCTTCCCTGGCAAGGACGTCTACCTCGTAGACGGTAACCTCGCTAACTACAGCGACCAGACCTGGAAGGGCTACCTCGAAGGCGCCAAGGGCACCCTGCCTGGTGGCAAGCTGAACGACGACCTCAAGGCTCGCGCTTCGGCTCTGTACATGGAGAAGTACGGCAAGGAACTCACCGAGTTCGCTTACCTCGCTGAGTCGTACGACGCAGTAGTCCTTCTCGCTCTTGCTGCAGAAGCAGCACAGAACGACTCGGGCGACGCAATCGCACACAACATGCAGGCCGTATCGACCTCGGGCACCAAGTTCGACATCGCATCGGGTGACGCAGTTACCGTTCTGAAGGATGCCCTCGCAGCAGCTAAGGCTGGCGACGACATTGACTTCGAAGGCTACAGCGGCCCAATCGAGTTCGACGACAACGGTGACCCAACCGGTGCATCGATCGGTATCTACCAGTACGGCAAGGAAGGTACTAGCGACCTCCTCAACGTAGTTGCTGGTAACTCGGTCAAGTAACTCACTGAGTAAGACAAAACCCCGGTCCGCAAGGGCCGGGGTTTTGCTTTGCCGTGATCAGAGAGAGGGATCACGGACATCTCTATGCTACGAGACGCAGCGGCAACGAAAACGCCCAGGGCCGGCCGTCAGCAGGCGCCTGGGCGCATCCGTTTGATTGTTTAGAGGTCGGCTAGGTTGCCGAGGTAAAGCTCGATCATCTTCGGGTCGTTTAGTAGCTCACGACCGGTACCGGTGTGGGCGTCCTTACCCTGGTCGAGCACGTATGCGCGGTCGCAGATCTGCAGGCAGCGGCGAGCGTTCTGCTCGACCATGATGACGGTTACGCCGGCCTTGTTGACCTCCTTGACGCGCAGGAAGGTCTCGTCCTGACGAACAGGCGAGAGGCCTGCCGAAGGCTCGTCGAGCAGCAAGACCGACGGGTCGATCATGAGCGCGCGACCCATGGCAACCATCTGACGCTCACCACCCGATAGCGAACCGGCCTTCTGTGCGCGGCGCTTTCCGAGGTCGGGGAAGATGCTCGTGACGAACTCGAAACGCTCAGCAAAACGCTTAGGCGACTGGAAGACGCCCATCTCGAGGTTCTCTTCGATGCTCAGGCTCGGGAAAACATTGTTGGTCTGCGGAACGAAGGCGACACCCTTCTCGACCAGCTTGTTGGCCTTGAGGTTGGTGATGTCTTCGCCGTTTAGCCAAACGTTACCCTCGCGCACGTTGACCTGGCCGAAGATGGCCTTGAGCAGGGTCGACTTGCCGGCGCCGTTAGGGCCGATGATGCCGATCAGGTCGCCCTGGTTAGCAACCAGCGAGCAGCCATTGAGGATGTTGATGCCAGGCAGGTAGCCGGCAACCAGGTTCTCGGCGTAAACAACTGGGGTTGACATTAGTTGGTCTCCTTCTGGCCACCGATTTCGACATCACCGAGGTCGGTGTTGGCGTGTGCACCGAGGTAGGCGTCGATAACTGCCTGGTCCTTCATGACGTCGGCCGGTGGTCCTTCAGCCACAACCTTGCCCTCGGCCATCACGATGACCCAGTCGCTGATGTGGCGAACCATGTGCATGTCGTGCTCGACGAACAGCACGCTGGTGCCGTTGGTCTTGAGCTGCTTGATGTGGTCGAGCAAGCTCTGGGTGAGCGCAGGGTTCACACCGGCCATCGGCTCGTCGAGCATGACCAGCTTCGGGTTGCTCATCAGCGCACGAGCCATCTCGAGTAGCTTGCGCTGACCGCCCGAAAGGGCAGCCGCGTAGTCCTCGCGCTTGGCGTCGAGCTTGAAGCGCTTGAGCAGCTCGTCGGCGGTCTCGGTGATCTGAGCCTCGCGACGCGACCAAAGCGGACGAATGAACGCACGCAGGAAGCTCTCGCCCGGCTGGTCTTGTGCACCGAGACGCATGTTCTCGATCACGGTCAGCAGGCTGAGTGCCTTGGTCAGCTGGAAGGTTCGGATCATGCCGAGGCGAGCAACCTTGTACGACGAAACTCCGGCGAGCTCCTTGCCGTCGAAGGTCCACGAACCCTCGTTCGGCTTGTCGAAGCCGGTCAGCAGGTTGAAGAACGTGGTCTTGCCGGCACCGTTAGGGCCGATGAGAGCAGTGATCTTGCCGCGGGGGATCTCGACGTGCGCTACGTCGACGGCGGTGAGGCCACCGAACTGGCGACGCACACCAGAAGCGATGAGGATCGGATCGACCTTTTTGCAACCAGGGGCTGCCGGGCCAACGGAAATCTGGTTCTCGGTGTTAGCCATTGAACTGCAGCTCCTTCTTGTTGCCGAAGATGCCCTGAGGGCGGAAGATGACGAGCAGCATCAGCGCGAGGCCGATGAGCAGGAATCGAATCTGGCCAACCTGTGGGGCGGTCAGGAACGGCAGCAGGCCGGCGTCGACCAGACCGCTCATGATGCCCTGGGTGAGGCTCAGCAGCACGAAGAACACCATGCCACCGACGATCGGGCCGAGCACGGTAGCAGCGCCACCGAGCAGCAGTACGGTCCAGATCATGAAGGTGATGGTGGTTCCCCACGACTGTGGCTGCACGTTCGACAGGTTGAGCACGAAGACCATGCCACCGAGCGAAGCGAACAGACCACCGAGGATCAGCGCCTGAATCTTGTAGGCGAAGACGTTCTTGCCGAGCGAGCGCACGGCGTCCTCGTCCTCGCGAATGCCCTTGAGCACACGACCCCAAGGCGAGCGCATGAGCAGCCAAACCAGCACGGCGCAGACCGCGACAAGCAGCCAGGCCAGGATGATGATGAACAGCTGGTCGTGGCGGTAGCTGAACGGGCCGAGTGCGTATTCGCCGACCGGAATCGGGTTCATCGCCCAGAACTCGGCGCCGAACTGGCTAAGGCCGTTCGAACCACCGGTAACCGGCGCGAAGCCGATGGTGGTCATCAGGTAGCGGAACACCTCAGACGTAGCGATGGTGACGATTGCGAGGTAGTCGGCGCGCAGTCGCAGCGTCGGAATACCCAGAATCAGCGCGAAGACGGCCGAGGCCACCAAGCCGATTGCCACGGCGCCCAGAAGGGGCACCTTGAAGGTGAGGATGCTGATCGCCATGCCGTAGGCACCGACAGCCGCGAAGGCTGCCTGACCGAAGTTGAGCAGGCCGGTGTAACCGAAGTGCACCGAGAGGCCGATCGCGCACATCACGAAGACGGCGGTGATCGGGCTGATTAGCTCGCCGAGGGCGAGGTTGAAAATGCTGAGCCAGTCCATGTTTTTCTCCTAGTCCTAGCCGATTCGCTGCTTCTTGCCGAGTACACCCTGAGGGCGAACCAGCAGAACGACGATGAGGATGATGAGCGAGGCCGCGTACTTGAGGTCGGTCGGCATGAACAGCGACGACATCTCGACCACGAAGCCGATGATCATTGCACCGACGGTTGCGCCGAGTGCGGTGCCCAGGCCACCGAGGGTGACCGATGCGAACAGCAGCAACAGGATCGCGAAGCCGGTGAGCCAGTTGGCCTGGAACTGCAGGCCGTACAGGATGCCGGCGAGGCCGGTCAGTGCGCCAGCAACCACCCAGATGATGCGGATGATGCGCTCGACGTCGATACCGGTCGCGGCGGCGAGCGAAGCGTTGTCAGATACGGCGCGGGCTGCCTTGCCGAGGCGGGTGCGGGTAAGGAAGTAAGCGACCGCAGCGAGAGCCACGACCGAGATTCCCATCGAGATGAGCGAGGTGACGGTGGTGTCGATCGGGCCGATCTCGACTGGCGAGAATTCACCCGAGAGCACCTTGGTGTCGCCCTCGAAGAAGATGAGCATCAGGTAGCGAAGCACGATCGAGAAACCGATCGAAACGATCATCATCTGGTTTAGTCCCAGGCGACGCTTGCGCAGCGGCTTCCAGAGCGCCGCATCCTGCAACCAGCCGAAGCCTGCGCTAAGTGCGATGGTGATGACTGCCGCCACGATCAAGTCGAGGCCCAACTGCGCGTGCAGCAACCAGGTGAGCAGCGCACCGAACGTGACCATCTCGCCGTGGGCGAAGTTGTTGAGGCCGGTGGTGCCGAAGATCAGCGAGATGCCGATTGCGGCAAGTGCCAACAGCAGACCGAGGTTGAGGCCCGCGAAGGCACGAATAACAACCTGCTCGCCAAATGGCTGGACCACGCGCATGTCTTTGCCGAGTGGGAACAGAACCGCGGCGGTCGAAGTGATGTTGAGGTCTACCTCGCGGACCGACTTGTCGGCATCGCGAAGACCAACACCCTCAGGCAGCGTCTCGAGATTGATCTCAACCTTGTAGGTGCCCTTCTTAGGCACCTCGATCTGCCACTTGCCGTCCTCGCCAGAGGTTGCCTTGCCATCGAATGCATCACCGGTGATGTGCATCTCGACGCCAGCAACCGGCTCGTTGTTGTTCTTCAGAGTTCCCTTGATGAGGAGCTGGCCGATAGGTGCTGGGGTCGCTGTGGCATCGGCCGCGTTGGCGGTAGTTGCCGGCAGCGAGCTGAATAGCACCGCGAACATCATCATCAGGGCAGAAAACACGACGGTTGCGCGCGTTCTGCTGGGGTTCATAAGTCGGTTCAAACCAACCTCCACGTCTCAGGCTGGACGCGCTGGGGCGCCCTTGCTTGCCACCCAAAACATTAGCGAACAAATGTTTCGGGCAGGTCACGAAAGCGCCTTAGAACGTAATCCGTTCGCCGATTAGACTTGAGAGACCGTTTCTTCCTTTGTTTAGGACATTCCCAATGACGCAAAACGATCCATTTGGCTTTGTCGGCCTAACCTACGACGACGTCCTGCTGCTGCCGGGCGAATCGAACCTGGTGCCGAGCGCGGTTCAGACCCGCACGAAACTTTCGAAGCGCATTGAGATCAACATCCCGCTGCTTTCCAGCGCGATGGACACCGTCACCGAGGCCCGCATGGCGATCGCCATGGCGCGCCAGGGCGGCATCGGCGTGCTGCACCGCAACCTATCGCTCGACCGACAGGCCGCCGAGGTCGACATGGTCAAGCGCAGCGAAGCCGGCATGATCACGAATCCTGTGACCACCAACCCGTTGGCCACCATCGCCGAGGTAGACGCACTTTGCGCCCACTACCGCGTCTCGGGTCTTCCTGTGGTCGACGAGAACGACGTGCTGCTCGGCATCGTGACCAACCGCGACATGCGTTTCGTTGAACACGTGCAGCGCCCGACCACCTTGGTTAAGGACGTCATGACCCCAATGCCGCTGGTCACCGCACCGGTAGGCATCAAGCCGGAGTTGGCTATCGCGATCTTCGCCCAGCACCGCATCGAGAAGCTGCCGCTGGTTGACGAGGCCGGCAAGCTGCGCGGGCTGATCACCGTCAAAGACTTCGACAAGAGCGAGAAGTACCCGATGGCCTCGAAGGATGCCGCCGGTCGTCTGCTCGTCGCAGCCGCCGTTGGTGTTGGTCAGGATGCGTGGGAGCGTTCGATGGCGCTCATTGAGGCCGGCGTTGACCTACTCATCGTTGACACCGCTCACGGCCACAACCGTGCGGTGCTCGAGATGGTCTCAAAGCTCAAGGCCGAGCCGTTCGCCAAGAACGTCGACGTAATCGGCGGCAACATCGCCACCCGTGAGGGTGCTCAGGCACTTGTCGAGGCGGGCGCAGACGGCGTCAAGGTTGGCGTTGGTCCGGGTTCGATCTGCACCACTCGCGTGGTCGCCGGTGTCGGTGTTCCGCAGGTCACCGCCGTCTACCAGGCTTCGCTCGCCTGCAAGCCAGCCGGTGTTCCGGTAATCGCAGACGGTGGCCTCCAGTACTCGGGCGACATCCCTAAGGCGCTCGTCGCCGGCGCAAACGCCGTAATGCTCGGTTCGTTGCTGGCTGGCACCGAAGAGGCACCTGGCGAGATCACCTTCGTGAACGGCAAGCAGTTCAAGACCTACCGCGGCATGGGCTCGCTCGGTGCGATGCAGTCGCGCGGCCAGGCCCAGTCGTACTCGAAGGATCGCTACTTCCAGGACGACGTCCTGCGCGAAGACAAGCTCGTGCCAGAGGGCATCGAGGGACGCGTCCCTTACCGCGGCTCTGTCGCATCGGTCACTCACCAGCTGATCGGTGGCCTACGTGCCTCGATGGGCTACGTCGGAGCAGAGACGATCGACGAGCTGCAGCAGCGCGGCAAGTTCGTGCGCATCACCGCTGCGGGACTGCGCGAATCGCACCCGCACGACATTCAGATGGTCGCCGAAGCGCCAAACTACGGAACTCGCTAGAGCGCTGCCCGCGGGCACACTCGGCATCGGTCAATCGACTTATAAAGGGGTAAAACCATGAGCGAAATGGAAATCGGACGCGGCAAGCGCGGCTCGCGTGCTTGGGCATTCGACGACATCGCGATCGTTCCTTCGCGTCGCACCCGCGACCCTAAGGACGTCTCTACCGCCTGGAAGATCGACGCTTACGAGTTTGGTCTGCCGGTCATCGGTGCGCCGATGGACTCGGTCGTCTCGCCAGACACCGCGGTTGCCATCGGCAAGCTCGGCGGCCTCGGTGTGCTCGACCTCGAGGGACTCTGGACCCGCTACGAAGACCCGACCAAGCAGCTTGCCGAGATTGCAGCGCTATCGGCCGACGAGGCGACCGTGCGAATGCAGCAGATCTACGACGAGCCGATCAAGGCAGAGCTGATCCGCGATCGCATCGCTCAGATTCGTGCCGCTGGGGTCACCGTAGCCGGTTCGCTCACCCCGCAGCGCGCAGCCGAGTTTAGCGACGTCGTCGTGAAGGCAGGTGTCGACCTGTTCGTTATTCGCGGCACCACGGTTTCGGCCGAGCACGTGTCGAAGAACACCGAACCGCTCAACCTCAAGGACTTCATCTACCGACTCGACGTTCCGGTCATCGTCGGTGGCGCAGCAACCTACACCGCGGCTCTGCACCTGATGCGTACCGGCGCAGCCGGCGTGCTGGTTGGCTTTGGCGGCGGCGCTGCATCGACCACCCGCAAGGTTCTGGGCATCCACGCCCCTATGGCGACCGCGGTTGCCGATGTGGCCGGCGCTCGCCGCGACTACATGGATGAGTCGGGTGGCCGCTACGTGCACGTCATCGCCGACGGCGGCCTTGGCACCTCGGGCGACATCGTCAAGGCAATCGCTTGCGGCGCCGATGCCGTGATGCTCGGTTCGGTTCTGGCTCGCGCCGAAGAGGCGCCTGGCCACGGAAGCCACTGGGGCCAGGAGGCGTTCCACGCCGAGCTGCCTCGAGGCCACCGCGTGCAGGTTGGTACCGCTGGTTCGCTCGAGCAGATTTTGCTCGGCCCATCGAACAGCGCCGATGGCACCACCAACCTCATGGGTGCACTGCGCCGCGCGATGGCCACCACCGGCTACAGCGACCTCAAGGAATTCCAGCGCGTCGAGGTTGTCGCCGCGCCTTACAACGCGTAGTCGTTCGAACCTAGCGAGTTTCAGTTGGCAGCAAAGCAGGCAGCGGCCGGGATCGAAAACCCGGAGCCGTTCCTGCGGGTTGCCACTCGACCCAAGTGGATCTTTGCGTTGCTCGCCTCGCTCGCGATGGCGGCGATCTTTGCCCTGCTAGGTCAATGGCAGCTAGACCGCTCGTTCCGCACCGTCGGCCAGACCACTCAGCAGCAGCAGACCTACACCCCAATCGACGACCTGGCGAAGCCGGGCGAGGGGTTCCGCGAGACATCCGACGGCCGCTTGGTCACGATCGAGTGCGCTCCGAGTCGCATGAACCCACTCATCGTCGCCAATCGCTTTCAAAATGGTGAGAGCGGGTTTTGGATACTGACTTACTGCACGACGCCCGAAGGCGTCATCGCCGTCACAGCCGACGCGTGGTTTGCGACCGAGGCCGAGGCCAAGGCGTCGCGAACGACCCTGCAGCAGACCCTTTGGGCGGATGTGCTCGAATACAAGACATACAAGGGCTGGTTGTTGGCGCCCGAGGCTCCCGAGCCGGCTCGCGAGGGTGAGTTCCTGTTCGAGTCGCTATCGCTTGCGCAGTTGGTTAACGTGTTCAGAAACGATGCCCCCAGCACCGTCTACCCGGGCATCGTGGCCCTCGAGGTCGTGCCAGATGCCGAAATCACCGGGGGAGAGGCCATCGAAATCGGTTCGACCGAACAGTTCGTCGAACTCAATTTCTTGAACGTCTTCTATGCCATCGAGTGGGTAGTCTTTGCGGGCTTCGCGGTGTTCATGTGGTGGCGCCTGGTGCAAGACGAGCGCCTCGGGCTGCGCAAGGGCGAAGGTAAACTAGACCAATGAAATCGGCCCTGAAGTTCTACCGCGTTACGTCATACATCACCGGTACCTTCCTGCTGCTGCTCTGCCTCGAAATGATCGTTCGCTACGGTCTGGGCTATGACCTAATCGTCGGCGGTATCAACGGCCTACTGGCCCTTGAGGTTCACGGAGTCGAGGGCTCGGGCCTCTCGGGCACCGGACTCAACGTCTCGACCGCGATCCTGATCGTGCACGGCTGGCTGTACGTCGCCTACCTGTATGGCGACTACCGCATGTGGACCCTCTATCGCTGGTCGTTTACTCGCTTTGTCATCATCGCCCTCGGCGGTGTCGTTCCACTCCTGTCGTTCTTCACCGAGCGCCACTTCACCAAGGTTGCCGAGGCCCAGCTGGCCAAGGCAGCGCAAGCCAACTAGGGGCAGCAGATGTCTAACCGTCCAGTTCTGGTAGTCGACTTTGGCGCGCAGTACGCGCAGCTGATTGCGCGACGCGTGCGCGAAGCCGGCGTCTACAGCGAGATCGTGCACCACAACGTGACCGCGGCCGAGGTTGCAGCCAAGAACCCGCTCGCGATCATCCTTTCGGGTGGACCGTCGTCGGTTTACGAGCCAGGTTCGCCGCAGCTCGACCGCGGCATCCTCGAACTTGGCGTGCCGGTATTCGGCATCTGCTACGGCTTCCAGGTTTTGGCCAACGCCCTCGGCGGTCGCGTCGATGCGACCGGCAAGCGTGAGTACGGCGCAACCGACCTCAAGGTCAGCGCAGGTGGCGTGATCCTCGAGGGTCAGCCCGCCGACCAAATCTGCTGGATGAGCCACGGCGACCAGGTAATGCAGGCGCCGGCAGGCTTTGAGGTGCTCGCTTCGACCGAGACCACCCCGGTTGCCGCGTTCGCCAACCACGAAAAGAAGATCTACGGCGTGCAGTGGCACCCTGAGGTTAAGCACTCGCAGTTCGGCCAGGACGTGCTCGTCAACTTCTTGCACAAGGCCGCTGGCATTCCTGCCGACTGGAACTCGGGCAACGTCATCGCCGAGCAGGTTGAGAAGATTCGCGCGCAGGTCGGCAACGACCGCGTGATCTGCGGACTTTCGGGCGGTGTCGATTCGGCGGTTGCCGCGGCGCTGGTGCACAAGGCGGTCGGCGACCAGCTGGTTTGCGTGTTCGTCAACCACGGCCTGCTGCGTGAGGGCGAAGCCGAGCAGGTTGAGCGCGACTATGTCGCCGCAACCGGCATCCGTCTTGTTACCGTCGACGCCGAGAAGAAGTTCTTGGATGCGCTCGCCGGAGTAAGCGACCCAGAGACCAAGCGCAAGATCATCGGCCGCGAGTTCATTCGCACCTTCGAAGAGGCGCAAGCCGCTTTGATCGCCGAAGCCAAGGCCGACAACCGCCCGATCAAGTTCCTGGTTCAGGGCACGCTCTACCCAGACGTGGTCGAGTCGGGTGGCGGCGCAACCGCTGGAATCAAGTCGCACCACAACGTGGGTGGCCTGCCTGAAGACCTGCAGTTCGAGCTCGTCGAGCCGCTGCGCACACTGTTCAAGGACGAGGTTCGCGCAATTGGTGCCGAGCTCGGTCTGCCGCACGAGATCGTTCAGCGCCAGCCGTTCCCAGGCCCGGGTTTGGGTATTCGTATTGTTGGTGAGGTCACCAAGGAGCGCCTCGACCTGCTGCGCAAGGCCGATGCCATCGTGCGCGAAGAGCTCACCGCAGCCGGTCTCGACGCCGAGATCTGGCAGTGCCCTGTCGTGCTGCTCGCCGACGTTCGCTCGGTCGGCGTCCAGGGCGACGGTCGCACCTACGGCCACCCAATCGTGCTTCGTCCGGTTTCGTCGGAGGATGCGATGACCGCCGACTGGACCCGCCTGCCTTACGACCTGCTTGCCAAACTCTCGAACCGCATCACCAACGAGGTGGCCGGAGTCAACCGCGTCGTGCTCGACGTGACCTCGAAGCCACCTGGCACGATCGAATGGGAGTAGGCGACCATTCGATTTGTGGGCACTGTATGGCATTCGCCCGGCCAGGGCGAATGGGAGTAGACCCAAACTTGGGCCGAAACCTCGGCCACGCAGAGCGCACGATGAGCAACCCTCGTCGTGCGTTCTTACTGTCGGTGCCTCGCTCTAGGATTGCTCAGTCATGACTCAGTTGGAATTCTTCTCGGATAACTTCGGCCAAGAGCCGGAGGGCTCTGGCGCACCCAAGCAAGCCGAGTCGGCTTCCCCTAAGGTGACCTCTGCGGCAGTGCCGATCGAGCCAGTCATCGTCGCTCGCGGCGGAAGTTCGACAGGCATCTTCGATGCATCGAACTTCGGTGGTGCCGGCTTCACCTCGTCGGCCGACCCGGACGAACTGGTTGAGGGGCTAAACCCGCAGCAGCGCGCAGCCGTCGAGTACCGCGGTCGTGCACTCTTGATCGTGGCCGGCGCCGGCTCGGGCAAGACCCGCGTGCTGACCCACCGCATAGCGCACCTGCTGGCCAAGCGCGAGGCCTGGCCAAGCCAAATCCTTGCCATCACATTCACCAACAAGGCTGCCGCCGAGATGCGCGAGCGCGTCAAGCACCTGCTCGGCTCGTCCGCCGACGGCATGTGGATCAAGACCTTCCACTCGGCCTGTGTGCTGATCCTTCGCCGCGAGTCAGAGCGCCTCGGTCACGACGCCAACTTCACCATCTACGACTCGGGTGACAGCCGAGCGATCCTCAAGCGCCTGATCAAGGAGATGGGCGCCGACATCCACAAGCTGACGCCGGCGGGTGTTGCATCCGTCATCTCGAACGCCAAGAACGAGCTTTCCGACGCCGATGGGTTCGAGAGCAACGCCGACATGACCGACCCGGTTCAGCGCATGATCGCCGAGATCTTCCAGCGCTACCAGCGCGAGCTGCGTCGCAACAACGCCTTCGACTTCGACGATCTGATCAGCGAGACCGTCTTTTTGTTCCGCAACCACCCAGACATCGCGGCCCAGTACCAGCGCAAGTTCAAGCACATTCTGGTCGATGAGTACCAGGACACCAACCACGCGCAGTACTCACTGATTCGCGAGTTGACCATGCCGCTCGACCCCGATCTGGCCGCACGCAACCCCGAGATGATCGACCCTCGCACGGGTGCGCTGCCAGAGCCCGCCTGCCTCACCGTCGTTGGCGACTCGGACCAGTCGATCTATGCGTTCCGTGGCGCGGACATCCGAAACATCAGCGAGTTCGAAAAGGACTTCGCCGGTGCGCGCACGATCCTGCTCGAGCAGAACTACCGCTCGACCCAGAACATCCTGAGCGCGGCCAACGCCGTAATCTCGAACAACTTCGACCGCCCAAACAAGAACCTCTGGACCGACTCGGGCGATGGCGAAAAGATCGTCGGCTTCACGGGCTATTCGGCGCACGACGAGGCCCAGTTCGTCGCAGACGAGATCTATCGCCTGCACCGCGAGGGCACGAACTACCGAGACATCGCGGTCATGTATCGCACCAACTCGCAGACCCGTGCACTCGAAGAAATCTTCATTCGAGCTGCGCTGCCGTACCGCGTTGTCGGCGGCACCAAGTTCTATGAGCGCCTCGAAATCAAGGACGCGATGGCGTACCTGGTTGCGATCGCGAACACGCGCGACGACCTTGCCACCCGACGCATTTTGAACGTGCCGAAGCGCGGCATCGGCGACGTAACCGAGACCCAGCTAGCCAACTATGCGGCGCAGAACGGGCTGTCGGTTCGCCAGGCTCTCGGCCACGTCTCGACCATCGGCTTTGGGCCAAAGATTAATGCCGCGATCACCGAGCTCGCCGAGCTGCTCGACGAACTCGACGCGCTTGTGCCGACCGACACTGTCGAATCCATCCTGCGCCAGGTGCTCGACCGCACCGGCTACCTGGCGACCCTGCGCAACAGCCGCGACCCGCAAGACGAGGCTCGCGTCGAAAACCTCGAGGAACTCATCTCGGTGGCCAAGGAATTCGGCCGCAATAACCCAGAGGGTCGCCTGCCAGACTTCCTGAACGAGGTTGCACTGGTGGCAGCCGCCGACGAGATCGACGATGAGTCGGGAACCGTTTCGTTGATGACCCTGCACACCGCCAAGGGCCTCGAGTACGAGGCCGTGTTCCTCACCGGCATCGAAGAAGGGCTGCTGCCACATCGCATGTCGTTCGTTACCCCGGGTGGAATGTCTGAGGAACGTCGTCTGTTCTACGTGGGCATCACTCGTGCCCGCAAGCGCCTCTATCTGAGCCTCGCGCTCACTCGAACCACCTTCGGCGAATCCGATTCCTCAACCCCGAGCCGCTACCTGCAAGAGATTCCGCAGCACCTCATCGACTGGCGCGAATCGGGCGCACGCAACCAGGTCTCGGGATTCAAATACCGCCAATCCATCGCCGAGACTCAGGGCTACCGCGAGGGTGGTTCGGCGAGTGGCTCGGGCAGCTCTTCCGGCTATGGCGGAACGCCCAAGGAAAAGACCGAGTGGAAGTCGGGAATAACCTCGGTTCGCAATAACGAGGGCCTGCAGTTGGCTGTCGGCGACCGCGTCAAGCACGCGGACTTCGGCGATGGCCGAGTGCTCACTACCTCGGGCGAGGGAGCGCGTCAGACCGCCGAGATTCACTTCGACCGAGTGGGCACGAAACGCCTGCTGGTCAAGGTCGCGCCCATCGAAAAGCTCTAGGCGAAAAGCCCTAGACTTGAGCCGTTAACCGTCTTATTTCTGATCGGAAATCAAAGTGGATTTATTTGAGTATCAGGCGCGCGATCTTTTCGAAGCCTATGACGTACCAGTCCTGCAGGGTCTAATCGCAGACACCCCAGAAGAAGCAGAGGCTGCAGCAGCCAAGATCGGCGGCACCGTCGTAGTCAAGGCTCAGGTGCAGGTCGGCGGCCGCGGCAAGGCAGGCGGCGTTAAGGTCGTTCACAGCCCAGCAGAGGCTAAGGAAGCCGCATCAAAGATTCTCGGTCTCGACATCAAGGGCCACGTCGTAAAGCGCGTGATGATCGCCCAGGGTGCCGCGATCGACAAGGAGTACTACTTCTCGATCCTGCTCGACCGGTCGAACCGCACCTTCCTGGCGCTGTGCAGCGTCGAGGGCGGCATGGAGATCGAGCAGCTCGCAGTTGAGCGCCCAGAGGCACTCGCCAAGGTTCCAGTAAGCGCCCTCGATGGCATCGACCTGGCCACCGCGCTGTCGATCGCCAAGCAGGGTGGCTTCGACGACGAGATCGCGGCCAAGGTTGCGCCGGTATTCGTCAAGCTGTGGAACGTCTTCAAGAACGAAGACACCACCCTGGTGGAGGTCAACCCACTGGTTCTGTCGAAGGACGGCCAGATCCTGGCCCTCGACGGCAAGGTTTCGTACGACGACAACGCAGAGTTCCGTCACGAGGGCCGCGAGGTCGTCAGCATCGCCAAGGTAGACCCGCTCGAGGCTAAGGCTAAGGCGCTCGACCTCAACTACGTAAAGCTCGACGGCGAGGTGGGCGTGATCGGTAACGGTGCGGGCCTCGTTATGTCGACCCTCGACGTCGTCGCATACGCCGGCGAGAAGCACGGTGGCGTCAAGCCGGCCAACTTCCTCGACATCGGTGGTGGCGCTTCGGCAGAGGTCATGGCTAACGGCCTCGACCTGATCCTCAACGACGAGCAGGTCAAGAGTGTGTTCGTAAACGTATTCGGTGGAATCACCGCCTGTGACGCCGTTGCTAACGGCATCGTCGGCGCGCTGAACACCCTAGGTGCCAAGGCAACCAAGCCGCTAGTTGTTCGCCTCGACGGCAACAACGTGCTTGAGGGCCGCCGCATCCTCGCTGACTTCGCTCACCCGCTGGTGACCGTCGTCGAAACCATGGACGACGCAGCCGACAAGGCCGCCGAGCTGGCTCACAACGCCTAAGCGCGAGAAGACGACAAGGAATCCAAAATGGCAATCTTTCTAAACGAGAACTCGCGAATCATCGTTCAGGGCATGACCGGCAGCGAGGGCATGAAGCACACCCGTCGCATGCTGCTCGGTGGCTCGAACATCGTCGGTGGCGTGAACCCACGCAAGGCCGGCGAGACCGTCGACGTTGAGGGCAAGCAGCTGCCTGTCTTCGGCACCGTCAAGGAGGCAATGGACGCAACCGGCGCCAATGTCACCGTAATCTTCGTTCCACCAGCCTTCGCAAAGGCTGCGATGATCGAGGCAATCGACGCCCAGATCCCGCTTGCCGTTGCGATCACCGAGGGCATTCCGGTGCACGACTCGGCAGAGGCATGGGCATACAACGTGGCCAAGGGCGAGAAGACCCGCCTAATCGGCCCTAACTGCCCTGGCATCATCAGCCCAGGAAAGTCGAACGCGGGAATCACCCCGAGCGACATTTCGGGCGCGGGCCCAATCGGTCTCGTCTCGAAGTCGGGCACCCTGACCTACCAGATGATGTACGAGCTGCGCGACATCGGCATCTCGACCGCAATCGGTATCGGTGGCGACCCTGTCATCGGCACCACCCACATCGACGCACTGGCTGCCTTCGAGGCAGACCCAGAGACCAAGGCAATCGTTCTGATCGGTGAGATCGGTGGCGACTCGGAAGAGAAGGCTGCCGCCTACATCAAGGCGAACGTAACCAAGCCTGTCGTTGCCTACGTCGCGGGCTTCACCGCCCCAGAAGGTAAGACCATGGGTCACGCCGGTGCAATCGTTTCGGGTTCGGCTGGAACCGCTCAGGCCAAGAAGGAGGCCTTCGAGGCCTGTGGCGTGAAGGTCGGAAAGACTCCAAGCGAGACCGCTGCGCTGATGCGCGAGGTCTACAAGAGCCTCTAGGCCGTCGGTCGGTAACGACCACTCAAGCAACGGCTAAGCGCTGTCCGGCGCGGGCCACCATCGATGCCTGCAGATAGGGGAGTGAGCAACGCATGAAGCGTCAACTCACCTTCCTGACTGCGGGCATCGATGCTTTGTTCAGTGTCGTTCTCGGATTGGGTGTTTTGCTCGGGCCGATCACTCTGATCTGGTTGTTCGAGAACGACCCATCGATCAGCTGGCTGGTTGCCTACCGCACGAGTGCCGACATCTGGCTGGCCGCGCAGGGCACCGACATCGTCGTGGCCGCGGGCAAGATCCTGGGCGTCAGCGTCGATCAGTTCTCGCTCGCGTTCCTGCCACTCGCGTTTACCGCATACCTGGGCTGGCTGGCCTTCAGGGTCGGACGCCGTTTTTCGATCGCGCCAGAACTATGGCCGGCGTGGCTCGGCGCGGGCTTGGCTTACGGTGGCGCATCGTTGCTGCTGAGCACCACCGCATACGACAAGGCCATCTACCCGATCAACTGGCAGGGCACGTTCCTGCCGACTCTGTTCTTCGCGTTCTGGATGTTCCTCGGTTCGATGTTCGGGCGTTCGCAGCAAGAGCGCCTTCTCGGTGCGGAGGTTGCGATTGAGCGCGTGCAGTTCTATGGCTGGCTGCAGCGCAAGTGGTCGAACACCGGCTGGGTGATTCGCGCGGTTGCTTCACCGGCTCTTCGAGCGGGAACAGGCGTGGTGCTGATTTTGCTCGGCACCTCGGCGGCGTTCATCGGTGTGCTGACCGGCTTCAACTGGATCAACATCATCAACTTCTACGAGGCGCTGCAGGTTACGGTGCTCGGCGGCGCAACCGTCACCATCGGCCAAATTGCAATCCTTCCTAACCTGGTGATTTACGGCGCAAGCTGGCTCACCGGCGCGGGATTCGCGATCGGTGATGGCTCGCACTTCGGGCCCATTGGTTCGGCGGCAGGCCCACTGCCTAACCTGCCGATTCTGGCGGTATTGCCTCCGGGCCAGGTCGGCATCGGTCTGATGTTCGTGGGCGTGCCTTTGCTCGCCGCGGCATTCGCTACCTTCTCGATCAAGCGTCACGCCGCCGAGATGCGCTTCGAGTTCGCCAACCCGCTATTCGCCGCGATCACGCTCGGCGTTTCGGTGGGCTTCGTTGCCGCCGCCGAACTAGCGCTGCTAGGCGCTCTGGCGTCTGGCTCGGTTGGCCCGGGCCGTCTGCAGGTGGTTGGCGTTTCGCCATTCGTCCTCTTCGTCGTCACGTTCCTCGAGGTGGCTGCCGTTTCGACCATCGCCGCCTTCAACGTGGCTCGCCCCGACCGAGCCGACCACCCGCTGCTGCGCGGTAGCGGTTCGTAACTCGGCTTTCTGGCGCGGGTAAACTGGTCTCATGCTGTCGGTCGTAGTGCTCATCTCTGGTTCGGGTTCGAACCTGCGTGCACTGCTCGAGGCAGCCGACAACCCGCTGTACCCGGCCCGCATCCTTGCCGTTGGTTCTGACGTGCCGGCCGAGGGCCTGGCCCACGCGGATCAATTCGGAATCCCAACCTTCGTGGTGAACCCGCGCGCCTTTGAGACCCGCGAGGCCTGGGCCGAGATGCTGCTGGCCAACATTGGCTACTTCAAGCCAGACCTGGTCGTGCTTGCCGGGTTCATGAAGATTCTGCCTGCCAACTTCGTGCGCGCGTTGTCGCCGAACCTGATCAACATGCATCCTTCGCTGTTGCCGAACTTTCCTGGTGCGCACGCGGTTCGCGACGCACTAGCCGCCGGAGCCACCAAGACCGGCGCAACGATTCACGTGGTCGACGAGGGTGTCGACACCGGACCAATCCTGGCTCAGCGCGAGCTTGAGATTCTGCCCGATGAGACCGAGGCCGAACTGCACGAACGCATCAAGTCCGTTGAGCGTTCACTGATTGTGCAGACGGTACGCGAGATCGCCGAGCAGAAGATTCGTCTTTAACCCTCGTTGCTCGGCCGCGGTCGAGCCCAACCCAAGGAGACCGCAATGGCCGCCCACCACGACCACCAGCCTGCCGACTACCGCCACCGCGACCGCGTCGCAATCAAGCGCGCGCTGCTCTCGGTTAGCGACAAGACCGGACTCCTCGAGCTGGCTCAGGCTCTCGTCGACGCTGGTGTGAGCATCATCTCGACCGGTGGAACCTACTCGGCCATCAAGGCCGCAGGTTTGCCAGTCACCGAGGTTGCCGAGGTCACCGGCTTCCCAGAGACGCTCGACGGTCGCGTCAAGACGCTGCACCCAAAGATTCACGCCGGCATCCTCGCCGACATGCGCCTCATCGCTCACGAGGGCCAGTTGGACGCGCTCAAGACGCTTCCGTTCGAACTCGTCGTGGTGAACCTGTACCCGTTCGTGCAGACCGTTCAGTCGGGCGCCAAGGGCGACGCAGTCGTCGAGCAGATCGACATCGGCGGACCAGCGATGGTTCGAGCCTCGGCCAAGAACCACGCCAACGTCGCGATCGTCGTCGACCCTGCGAAGTATGGCGAAATCGTCGCGGCGCTTGCCGAAGGCGGCACCACCCTGGCCCAGCGTCGACAGCTAGCTCGCGAAGCCTTCTCGCACACCGCAAAGTACGACGCGGCCGTTGCAGCGTGGTTCGACACCGAGCTCGATGGCGAGTGGCGCAAGGCCGCGGGCGCCGATGAGCAGGCAGCAAACAAGAACCCTGGCTTCGCTCCAGAACTGGCAATCGGTGGCGAGCTGGCGAACGTCCTGCGCTACGGCGAGAACTCGCACCAGGCCGCGGCTCTGTATCGTCGCACCGGCGAAGGTGCCGTCGCTGGCATCGCTCAAGCCCGTCTACTCGGCGGCAAAGAGATGTCGTACAACAACTACGTCGATGCCGACGCCGCGCTTCGCGCCGCATACGACTTCAGCGAGCCTGCGGTCGCAATCATCAAGCACGCCAACCCGTGCGGCATCGCCATCGGCGACCCAACCTCGGCCGACCCAATCGCCGACGCGCACGCCAAGGCTTACCTCTGCGACACGATTTCGGCATTCGGTGGCGTAATCGCCTCGAACCGCACCGTGACCCTGACCATGGCCCAGCAGATTGCCCAGGTCTTCACGGAGGTAATCGTGGCTCCCGGCTACGAGGTCGAGGCGCTGCAACTTCTGCTCACCAAGAGCAACCTGCGCATCTTGCAGTTGCCTGCCGACTACTCGCGCGAGCCTCTTGAGGTTCGTCAGATTTCGGGCGGCCTGCTGCTGCAAGAGATGGACGAGTTCAGCAACTTCTCTAGTGTCAACTGGCAGCTGGTTGCCGGCAAGCCTGCCGACCCGACCACCATGGCCGACCTCGAGTTCGCCTGGCGCGCATGCCGTGCGGTTAAGTCGAACGGCATCCTGCTTGCTAAGGATGGCGCGTCGGTCGGCGTTGGCATGGGCCAGGTCAACCGCGTCGACTCGTGTCGCCTTGCCGTGATTCGTGCAGAAAGCCGCGCCAAGGGTTCGGTTGCCGCTTCGGACGCGTTCTTCCCGTTTGCCGATGGCGTGCAGATCCTTATCGACGGCGGAGTGCTGGCAGTGGTCCAGCCGGGTGGCTCAAAGCGCGACGAAGAGGTTATCGCAGCTGCAAATGCGGCAGGCATCACCATGTACTTCACCGGTGAGCGCCACTTCTTCCACTAGAACGAGGGTCTCTGCAACAAGCCCCCCAGAGTTCTCGCGAGGCGCGAGAATAACTTCGCGCGCGGGCGTGTTAGCCTACTTTGCTGCCTGAAATTCGCATCCGCGCGATCGGCAGCAGGTTGGTTTAACAATGAAGTCCAGAGGAACTATCGCAACGCTGTTGCGCATCTTCCCCTATGCCAAATCGGCACTACCGCGAGTGATTCTTGGCACCCTCGCGGCCATCGCAGCACACCTCTTTGCCCTCACCATCCCGCAGTTCCTGCGTGAGGTGGTCAACGGGCTCAAAGACAACGGCACCGTAGCGACCCTCATTCCGGCGGTCATCGCTGTGCTCGCGCTCGGTATCGCCGAGGCGCTCTTTGTGCTGCTGCGTCGCTGGCTCGTGCTGACGCCAGGCACGCACGTCGAGGCCGGCCTGCGCCGCACCCTCTACGCAAAGCTGCAGGAACTGCCGGTCAGCTTCCACGACAAGTGGCCTAGCGGTCAGCTACTCAGCCGCGCCACAGGCGACCTGAGCCTGATTCGTCGCTGGCTCTCGTTCGGCCTAGTGCTTTTCGTTGCCAACGGCCTGACCATCATCGTGGGCCTAGTCGTGCTGTTCACATACAGCTGGATTTTGGGCCTCATCTTCTTCATCACTTCTGTGCCGATCTGGGTTCGCGGATTCAGCTTCGAAAAGAAGTACCACTCGATCGCTCGCGTGAGCCAGGATCAGGCCGGCGACCTAGCAACATCGGTCGAGGAGGCCGTGCACGGCATTCGCGTTCTGAAGGCACTCGGTCGCGGCGATTTTGCCGCCGAGAAGTTCGCTCGCGACGCACGACGCCTTCGCGGCACCGAGGTCAAGAAGGCCGGACTCATCGCGGACATCTGGATCTATCTGATTCTGGTTCCCGAAATCGCCGTGGGCCTCTCGTTGCTTGTCGGCGTTTGGCTGGTCGCACAGGGCCAGATGAGCGTCGGCGCGCTGGTCGCGTTCTTCGCAACCACGACCGTGCTGCGCTGGCCAACGGAATCGGTCGGCTTCCTGCTGTCTATGACCCTTGACGCGAAGACCGCGATCGAGCGCTTCTTCGAGGTGCTCGACGCCCCGGTCGAGATCGAAGATCCTCAAACGCCGAAGACCATCGCCGAGCCGGCGGGTCGCCTCGAATTCAAGAACGTCAGCTTCAAGTACGCCGACGCCCCTGAGGCTGCCGAACCGCTGCTCAAAGACGTCAACCTCGTGCTCGAACCGGGCGAATCGGTGGCTCTAATTGGCGTCACTGGCTCGGGCAAGACCACCATGACCGCGCTAACCTCGCGCCTATACGAGGTCAGCGGGGGAGCAATCCTGCTCGATGGCGTAGACATTCGTGACCTAAACCGCGAAGAGCTGCGTCGCCACGTTGCGATGGCCTTCGAAGACAGCACCCTGTTCAGCGCGAGCGTGCGCGACAACGTTCTGCTGGGTAATCCTGAGGCCAGCGAGGCGGAACTCACCCAGGCACTCGAGATCGCCCAGGCGGGCTTCGCCTACGAACTGCCCGAGGGCCTCGACACCAAGATCGGCGAGGAGGGACTCAGCTTGAGCGGTGGCCAGCGTCAGCGCTTGGCCCTGGCGCGTGCGGTGGCGGCCAAGCCGGCCGTGCTGATCCTCGACGACCCGTTGAGTGCGCTCGACGTCGACACCGAGGCCATGGTCGAGGACGCCCTGCGCACGGTTCTGACCTCTACCACGGCGCTGATTGTGGCTCACCGTCCATCCACCGTGCAGTTGGCCGACCGCGTCGCGCTGCTCGAAGATGGCCGGATCACAGCCGTCGGAAAACACAGCGACCTGCTGGCCAGCAACGAGCACTACCGACACGTTATCGCCAGCCTCGACGACGAAAAGGAGGCAATCCGATGAGCATGCAAGGTGTTCAAGACGAAGAAAAGATTGACCTCAGCAAAACCGAGGCAAAGGCCCTGCGTGCGCGCTCGATGCGACTGCTCGGCAGCCTCGTGCGTCCGGTGCGACGCCGTTTGGTGCTGAGCTTCACGACGGTGATTCTCAGCCAGGCCCTGCGCGTGGTTGGCCCAGCGCTCATCGCGTACGGAATCGACCAGGCACTGCCATACGCGATCGCCGGCGATTACATGCACCTGTTTTACACGGTCGGGGCATACCTGTTGGCTGCTACGGCAACCGCCGGTTTGACCTACTTCTTCATCAGCTACGCGGCAAAGATCAACCAGGATGTGATTCTCGACCTGCGTCAGCGCGTGTTCGTGCACACCCAGAAACTCAGCCTCGAGTTCCACGAGAAGTACACCTCTGGTCGCGTTATCGCGCGCCAGACCAGCGACCTCGACGCCATCAAGGAACTGCTCGATACGGGCGGCAACGAGATGATTGCCGGCACGCTGTACATGCTCTTCACCGCCGTGGCTCTGGTTTGGCTGGACTGGAACTCGTTCGCCGTGATTCTGGTTTCGTTGATTCCGCTGTTCGTCCTGACCCGCTGGTTCCAGAAGAACACCCGCATCAGCTATCGCAAGACTCGTGTGGCTTCGGCACGTTTGATTGTGCACTTCGTCGAAACCATGACCGGTATTCGTGCCGTCAAGGCCTTCCGCAAGGATGCCCGCAACAACACCGAATACTCGGGGCTGGTCGAGGATTACCGCAAGGTCAACGCCAAGGTCATTCAGTTGTTCGGCATCTACGACCCGGGTCTGATCATGATTGCGAACCTGACGGTCGCCGGTGTGCTGCTGGTAGACGGTCTACGCGTTCTCGACGGTAGCCTGGGCTTCGGTGTCCTAACGGCCGCAATCCTCTACGCCAAGCGCTTCTACGACCCGATGGAAGGCATGGCGATGTTCTACAACGCTTTCCAGTCGGCATCGTCGGCGCTCGAAAAGATCTCGGGTGTGCTCGAAGAGGAACCAACCGTGCCGGAGCCGGCTAATCCGGTCTCATTCGATTCACGCAAGGGACACATCGAGTTCCGCGACGTCGAGTTCCACTACTCGAATGGCAAGACAATCTTGCCGACCTTCAACCTCGACATCCCAGGCGGTCAGACCATCGCGCTCGTCGGCACGACGGGCGCCGGCAAGTCGACTCTGGCCAAGTTGGTTTCGCGCTTCTATGACCCGACCCACGGCCTGGTCGCGATCGACAACGTGAACCTGCGCGATGTGGCCAACGAAGAGCTGCGTCGTGCGGTGGTCATGGTGACGCAGGAGGCATACCTGTTCTCGGGTACCGTCGGCGAGAACATCGCGCTCGGCAAGCCGGGGGCATCGCAGGCCGAGATCGAAGCGGCCGCGGCTGCCGTAGGCGTGCACGACTTCATCAAGTCGCTGCCGGATGGCTACGACACCGACGTGAACAAGCGAGGCGGACGCGTTAGCGCCGGCCAGCGCCAGCTCATCTCGTTTGCGCGTGCGTTCATCGCCGACCCGACCGTACTGATTCTCGACGAGGCCACGGCTTCGCTAGACATTCCGTCGGAGCGCGCGGTGCAGAACGCGCTGCGCACCTTGCTCGCTGGTCGAACCGCGATCATCATCGCGCACCGCCTGAGCACGGTCTCGATTGCCGACCGCGTGCTTGTGATGGAACACGGACAAGTCATCGAGGATGACACCCCAGCTAAGCTCATCGCGGGCACTGGAAAGTTCGCAAAGATGCACAAGGCCTGGCGCGAGTCGCTGGCCTAAAGGTCACGGACGGGCCGCAGCCTGCGCCGCCGAATCAAAGCGAAACTCCGCCGAGACGAACTCGACGGGGTTTCGCTTTAGCTTGTTGAGCTACTTGAGCTTGCTGGTGGTCGCGATTGCGATTGCGGTCTGGGCTGCCACCGAAGCGGTCACCTTGCCTGCCTTATCGATCACGATCTGGCTGCCAACGCAGGCCTTGGTGGCCTTCTTGTTTACCGTCACGGTCTTGAACGGCTTGTTGCCACCCGAGATCATGTCGCAGTAGGTGCCTGGCTTCATTCCGGTAGCGATCCCGCTCAGCTTTACGGCCGATGCCTTCGAGTTGATGGCAACGTAGCCGAGGCCGCTTCGGCCAAAGGCGTACACTCCAGCATTGGCAGCGCCGACCTTTGGTGCATACATGTTGGTCTTGGCTGCCTCGCCTACGGCGTCGCGCCAGCCGATCATGCCCTTGATCGAGGTCCAGCGTTGTAGGCAGACGAACTGGCCAGGCTTCTAGCTGGTTGATGCGGTTGGGCTAATGCGATTTGACGGCGCAGCGCAGGCGGCGTCCTTCAAGTAGTTTCCGGAACCATAGGCCGGCGATTCATTTGGATCGGCGTATGCATAGCCGGTGTAGAGCATCGGCGAGCCGTACTTTTCTGAGAGCAGCCAGATGTTGGCCAGTTCGTACGCCTTGCCGTTCATGAATGTCATGGCTCCGCCCCAGTGCTCAGTATCGTGGTTGGTGATCCAACTGATGCCAACGTTCGTGTCGACGTAGTCTGGGGTGTCAACCGCGTCGTACGTTGCGCCGCGATAGGCAGCGCCAGGGTAGCCGAACATCGAAACTGCCTTGGTGTGGGTGTCCCAGGCCCAGACAAAACCGTTGCCGGTGTATTCCTCGTTCTGAGCCTTCGAACCAGGAACCTCTTGAATCAAGATTGCATCCGGGTTCGTCAGTAGCTTCTTTATAGCGGCGATGTCAGCAGGCGGGATGTGCTTCGCTGCGTCGATGCGGAATCCCGCGACCCCCAGCGAAATCTGGTCGTTGAGGTATTTGGCAATTTGTTGCTGAACATATGGAGATTCGGTTGCTAGATCTGGCAACCCAGGGAAGCGACAGTTGAATCGCTCGGGCACTGAATCCCAGTTTGCAATGTCGGCATCGCAGTAGTTCGGGTCGGTTGTAGGTAAACCGTTGTGAAAATCCTTCTTGGTGAATACGCCGTCGAAAATCAGGTTCTCGTCGCCGTATGGTTTTCCATCGAAGCTCGTTCCGCCACCGCCGGCCATGTGGTTGATGACCGCGTCGGTAATTACATTCACTCCCGCCGCGTTACAGGTAGCGACCATGTTGGCAAATTGCGCGCGGGTTCCGGCATTCGAGTTGAGCGAGTACGAAGCTGGCTGATAGTGAATCCACCAAGCACCACCGTTGATGTGGTCTTGTGGCGGCATGGTCTGGATCCAGTCGATGCCGGCTGGGCCGAGCACGGTCTTGCACTCGTTGGCGATCGAGTTCCAGTTCCAGCCGAACATCTGCAGGCCGACTGCACCCTTGACGAATGGCTTTGGCTGCAGTGGCGATTCGGCCGTTGCCGGGGTTAAGCCGAAGCCGATGAGGGCTAGCGATGCTGCTGCGACCGTGATTTTGGCGAGGGTGCTCTTGAAAGTCATAGAGAGAATGCTAAATGCCGTAAGCGCTTGCTGGCACGCGGTTCGTGTTTCGGTTTGTTTGCTTTCTTGGCTTGGGTGTGTGTCGCGGGGTTTCGCAAGGAAAGAAGGTGGGCCCGAGTTGTTCGGGGAGCACCGTGATTTATGTCGATATATCGCCGCATTTTCGCCGTTGTAGCCACAAATATTGCGATATTTCCGCGCTAACATGCAATGAGTTTTGCCCTACCGATCCGAGCTTCGGCTGACCAGGGTGGCGCTGACGCTTGGAAAGACCTCTCAAAATCTCGCGATATTTCGGCAGGGTATGGCGAATTTGAGGCGATAAAACGCCTTATTTCGATGCGGTTCCCTAGCAAGTCGGAACCATCCCCCCCCCAGCGGGTTGTGGATAACTCGGGCGCGGATGGCCGAAAAGCGATTCTGTGTGTGCATGAACATTTCAACCCAAGCAACACAGCGCGGGCCAAAACACCGCGCACGTACCCCTCGGTGGCCGCGAGTCACAACGCTGGCGGCTGCCGCATCCATGTTCGGTTTGATGGCAACGGGGATGCTCGCCCTTCAGCCCGCTTCGGCAGTGCAGGACGCCACCACCCACGCAGACGTGATGTTGATGCCCGACCCGCCCACGTGCGACGTCTTCGCCTGCACCTGGACGCTTACGCCCGCGACCGACGCATACAGCTTCATTCTCGGGCGCGACAGCGCGGTGCCTGGCGGCGTAATCATGATCGATGTTCAATCCGCCGAGGTAATGCCGGGGATCATCAACGCCTGGAGCGCCAGGCTGGTCGACCCTAGCCGAATCGTGATTGTCGACTTCTTCGCCGGCACATCGCGCGTTTGGGACAACGGCGGAATCGCGCTGCAGGCAAGCCCTAACAGCGCAGACCCGGCAAGCCTTATGCCGAGCGCAATCTCGGCGATGACCCGGCTGCAGCAGCCGTTTGACCCAGCGCTCGATGGGCGAGTGCGCATTCGACAGATGTTTGTGCCAAGCGTGGCCCTGCGCACGCTGGCCGCGCCGACAGAGCAACAACTCGCCACCTTCGGCTCCGACCTCTCAGCCGTGGCAACGCTCAAGTTCAGCGAGCCGGTTTCGGGGTTCGATACGACGGACCTGCGTCTTTCACCCATGTCGCAAGGATGCGTCGTTAGCAGCGTGCTCGATTCGGGAGACCACTACAACTTCACCGTGCTTGTGCGTTCGTGCAGCTCGCAATGGATGAGCATGAGCCTGCTGCCTGGCGCGGTGGCCGGGAACGGTGATGGCCCAGACGCGGAGGTATATTTCGCCCCGATTCAGCCCGCGGTCCTGGCTGGTGTTCAAGCGCAAGCAACACCAACGCCCACGGCATCGCCGACCGCATCACCGTCGATAGCGCCCACGTCAACACCGACACCAACGCTGGAGCCGAGTGTGACGGTTACCCCAGCTCCGAGTGTGACGGTAACCCCAGAGCAGAGCGCGACGGTTACTCCTGCCCCGACCGCAACGGTAGCTCCCGAGGTCACGACGCCACTACCGGTTCCGCCAGCTGTGGAGCCTGCCACGCCAGGCGCTGAGCCGGTTGCGCCGGAGCAAGTCGAACCACCTGCCGTCGAATTCGCTCCCGAACCCGAACCTACGTTGCAAGCCGAACCCCAAGCGGAGCCCGTGCGCGCATCCTTGGCGAGTCAGCGATCAGACGAACAGGCCGGCGCGATATCCGTGGTCAGCGATGGAGGCTCGGATGACGGAACTCCGCCGAATCGAGTCGTCGCGGCCGAGCCGATTGCCAACGAAGTCGACCAGCAAGAACCTGCGAGTTCCCCAGAGTGGCTGATGCCTGTCGCGGCGGGACTGGCTGCGGTCGGAGGGGTCACGGCTGGCGCGGTTGCCGCGCAACGATTACTCGGGCGGCTCTCAGGGCGCGTGAAACTGAGGTTGCCGAGACGGCGTCCAGTTGGTTTTGGTGCGGCCTAGCTGAAGATGACCGTGCGCTCGCCGTCGAGCAGCACGCGGTGTTCGGCAAACCAGCGGACCGCCTGAGTCAGGGTCTTGGCCTCGATATCTGAGCCAAGCGAGACCAGGCGGTTCTTGGTGTCTGAGTGCTGAACGCGAATGACGTTCTGCTCGATGATCGGGCCCTCGTCGAGGTCCGCTGTCACGAAGTGTGCGGTGGCACCAATCAACTTGACGCCGCGTGCGTGCGCGCGGGCATAAGGGTTTGCGCCCTTGAAGCCCGGCAGGAACGAGTGGTGAATGTTGATGATGCGGCCCTCGAATTCGCGGCAGAACTCCTCAGAAAGGATCTGCATGTAGCGAGCGAGAACGATTAGTTCGATGCCAGCCGACTTGATGTAGTCGCGCAGCATCTGCTCGAAGGCGCGCTTGTCGGCCTCGCCGTTGATGGCGTGGTGCTCGAACGGAACGCCATAGAACTCGGCCATCGGCGCTAGCTCGGCGTGGTTTCCGAACACTGCCGGGAACTCGACCGGCAGGCGGCCCTCGCGCTGGCGGAACAGCATGTCGTTCAGGCAGTGCGCGCTCTTCGAGACGAGCACGAGGGTCTTGGTTGGGCGGCCAACGACGTCGAGGTTCCAGTCCATGCCGTAACGCTCGACGACCGGGGTGAGCTGGTTGACGAAGAACTCGCGTGGCACGGCCGACTCGATCTGCAGGCGCATGAAAAAGCGTCCGGTGTCAGGCGACGAGTACTGGTGCGACTCGGTGATGTTGCCGTTCGCGGCAAAGATGGCGCCCGAGATGGCATGCACGATGCCCGGCTTGTCTTCGCATACGAGGGTGAGCACCCAGTGGGTGGTTGTCGCTTCAGTCATGCGTTAAAGGTTAGCGGCGCGAACGGCGCTCCTGCAGAACCTGCATGGTCACGTATGCGACGAGGCCGAGGCCCGCGACGATCATCACGGTTCCGATAATTGCGGCAGCAGGCAAAGCTAATTTCCTTTTCAACGATGCACCAACGCTGGCGCGAGCCCCCAAAACATGTTCACGGTAGCGAACATTTCGCGCGCAGGGCGCATACCTGTGGTTAACCGAACGAGAGTCGTGTCGCGGTCGTCGCGCGGTAGAATTAGCAGGTCTTATCTGGCGCTGACGCCACCTGCAAACGCCATTTGCAAACCCCTCCGCCAACCCGCGAAATCAAAGGAATAGACCTATGTCAGGCATCCCTTCAACTCACAACCTTCCGCTTGCCGAAGTTGACCCAGAGATCGCCGCGGTTCTGACCGCCGAGCTCGACCGCCAGCGCAACATGCTCGAGATGATCGCGAGCGAGAACTTCGTTTCGCGCGGTGTGCTCGAGGCGCAGGGTTCGGTGCTCACCAACAAGTACGCCGAGGGTTACCCGGGCAAGCGCTACTACGGCGGCTGCGAAGCAGTCGACGTTGCCGAGGAGCTAGCGCGTGAGCGCGCCAAGGCACTGTTCGGCGCAGAGCACGCAAACGTACAGCCACACTCGGGTGCCTCGGCAAACGCCGCAGTGCTGATGGCGCTGGCGAACCCTGGCGACCGCATCCTTGGTCTTGAACTGGCTCACGGTGGCCACCTGACCCACGGCATGCGCCTGAACTTCTCGGGCAAGATGTACGAGGCTCACGCCTACGAGCTCAACCCTGAGACTCACCTGGTCGACATGGACATCGTTCGCAAGCGCGCGCACGAGGTCAAGCCAGCCGTTCTGATCGCCGGCTGGAGCGCATACTCGCAGCACCTCGACTTCGCCGAGTTCCGCAAGATCGCCGACGAGGTTGGCGCAAAGCTCTGGGTTGACATGGCTCACTTTGCCGGACTGGTTGCGACCGGTCTGCACCCAAACCCGGTTCCTTTCGCTGACGTCGTTTCGACCACCGTTCACAAGACCCTCGCCGGTCCTCGTTCGGGCCTGATCCTTTGCAAGGAAGAGTTCGCCAAGAAGATCGACTCGGCCGTGTTCCCTGGTCAGCAGGGTGGCCCGCTGATGCACGTCATCGCAGCCAAGGCAGTCGCTTTCAAGGCAGCCATGGGTGAGGAGTTCAAGGACCGCCAGAAGCGCACCGTCGAGGGCGCCGCGATCATCGCCGACCGTCTGGCTCAGGCCGACATGAAGGCCGCCGGCGTTCAGGTTCTGACCGGCAGCACCAAGGTTCACCTCGTGTTGGTTGACCTGCGCGACAGCGAGATCGACGGCAAGCAGGCCGAGAACCTGCTGCACGAGGTTGGCATCACCGTGAACCGCAACTCGGTTCCTAACGACCCACGCCCACCAATGACCACCTCGGGTGTTCGCGTTGGCACCCCGGCACTCGCGACTCGTGGCTTTGGTGCCGCAGAGTTCACCGAGATCGCCGAGGTTATCGCGGCAGTGCTCAAGCCAAACCCTGACATCGCGAGCCTCCGTGCCCGCACCCAGGCACTGGCAGACAAGTTCCCGCTCTACAGCGGCCTCGAGAACTGGTAAGCCTGAGCGCATGACCGCGATCAAGCTCGACGGGCTAGCCGTCGCCAAGGCCATCAAGGGTGAGCTCGCCGAGCGCGTCATCGCGCTCAAGCAGGCAGGCATTCACCCGGGCCTCGGCACACTGCTCGTCGGCGACGATCCCGGTTCGCACTCGTACGTTGGTGGCAAGCACCGCGACTGCGCTCAGGTCGGCGTCAACTCGATTCGCATCGACCTGCCGGCTTCGGCTTCGGCTGCCGACATTCGCGCTGCCATTCGCGATCTGAATGACGCCAAGGATGTCACCGGCTACATCGTGCAGTTGCCGCTGCCGTTTGGCATCGACACCAACGAGGTGCTCGAGCTGATTGACCCTGCCAAGGATGCCGACGGCCTGCACCCAACCAACCTCGGTCGGCTGGTTCTCGGTGTCTCGGGCGAGCTGAGCTCTCCGCTGCCTTGCACTCCGGCAGGCATCGTCGAGCTACTGCGTCGTCACGATGTGCCGACCGCAGGCGCTGAGGTTGCCGTAATCGGCCGTGGCATCACAGTTGGTCGCCCACTCGGGTTGCTCATGACCCGCAAGGGCATCGACAGCACCGTGACTCTGCTGCACTCGGCCTCGCGCGACCTCGAACACGCGGTCAAGCGTGCCGACATCGTCGTTGCGGCTCTGGGCGTTGCGCACTTTGTGCAGCCCGAATGGATCAAGCCGGGCGCTGCTGTGCTCGACGTTGGCGTTACTCGAGTCGTTGGTGCCGACGGCACCGCAACCCTGGTTGGCGATGTCGACCCAGGCGTGGCTGCCGTTGCCGGCTACCTCTCACCTAACCCGGGCGGGGTCGGGCCTATGACCCGTGCGATGCTCGTAAAGAACGTGGTTGACACCGCTGCTCGCGGCTAAAGCTGCGAACGAATAGCCCACAGGTCCGGGAAAACCGGACGGAACAGCGTCGAGGCCAGGTAGCCGACACCGTCGGAGCCGCCCGAGCCCATCTTGCGACCAATCGTGCGCTCGACCATCTTGACGTGACGGTAACGCCACTCCTGCAAACCCTCGTCAAAATCCACAAGACGTTCGCACACGGCA
>JACCDL011010310.1_pt1 | contig 60409 bp, 53 predicted proteins | sample 7441931 | NCBI WGS metagenome assembly JACCDL01 (sample SAMN15323437, study PRJNA562643) | freshwater metagenome | isolation source: river surface water | place: USA:Blue River Watershed | collected 2017-08-16
GCAATTTTATCAGCTGATCGAATAATTTTTCCTGGTGTAGGTGAGGCGAGTTCTGCTATGTCCTATTTAAAAAGTAAAAATTTAGATCAAATATTATTATCCTGCACACAACCAGTTCTAGGCATCTGTTTAGGGATGCAGTTGATGTGTGCTTATAGTGAAGAAAATGATACCAATTGTCTTGGAGTATTTAAAGAGAATGTAAGAAAATTTATTCCTACAAGCGCCAAAGAAAAAATTCCACAAATGGGTTGGAATTCAATTTATGATTTGACGTCGCCTTTGTTCAATGGAATACCCAATGAGTCTTATTGTTATTTTGTTCATGGTTATTTTGCTGATAAAGGAGAGGAAACTATCGCTGTTGCTAATTATTGTGGAGAGTATAGTGCAGCGCTACATATCAATAATTTTTACGGTGTACAGTTTCATCCAGAAAAAAGTGCAGAAATTGGAACGCGTATAATTGAGAACTTTATCAACCTAAAAAGCTAATGGAAATCATTCCAGCAATTGATATTATCGACGGAAAATGTGTTCGTCTGACTGAAGGTAATTATGCGAGTAAAACCGTATATGAGGCTAGTCCATTAGAGATGGCAAAGCAGTATGAAGCTTTGGGATTTAAGCGACTGCATTTGGTCGATCTAGATGGTGCCAAAGCAGGGAAAGTGACGAACTGGAAAATTGTAGATGATATTGCTGCTCATACTCAACTCGTTTTAGATTTTGGAGGAGGAGTGAAAACTTCAGCTGAGGTAAAAAGAATTATTGATTTAGGAGTTCAATACGTTACTGTTGGAAGCATAGCTGCAAAACATCCAGAGGAATTCAAAAACTGGCTTATTTCCTTTGGTACAGATAAATTCTTTCTCGGGGCAGATGTGAGAGACAATAAAATTATGACTGGTGGATGGTTAGATGCTACAGAAATTGATGTTATGAATTTTATAGAGGATTATATGCATTTAGGTGTTAATCATTTTTTCTGTACAGATATCAGCAAGGATGGGAAATTAATGGGACCCTCAATTGATTTGTATAGATCGATGATAGAATCTTTACCCGGACTTCATTTGGTTGCAAGTGGGGGTGTTTCGAGTATGGAAGATTTACAGGACTTAAAGGCTATTGGATGTAAAGGTGCTATCGTTGGTAAGGCTATTTATGAAGGCAAAATCGATTTGAAAGTGCTTTCATCTTTTAATGTTCAATGAGATAAACTATGTTGGCAAAAAGGATCATACCTTGTTTAGATATAAAAGATGGACGGACCGTAAAGGGTACCAATTTTGTTGATTTGAGAGATGCAGGTGATCCTGTAGCTTTGGCTGCATTGTATGCAAAGCAGGGTGCAGATGAGTTGGTCTTTTTAGATATTACTGCAACCAATGAGAAAAGAAAAACATTGTCAGCATTGGTAGATAAAGTGGCACATCAAATTAATATTCCTTTTACAGTTGGAGGAGGAATTTCATCTAAAGAAGACGTAAGGATCTTGCTTGATTGTGGTGCCGATAAAATCTCCATAAACACAGCAGCATTTAAACGTCCAGCGCTCGTAAATGAATTAGCATCCTCATTTGGAAGTCAGTGTGTAGTGGTTGCCATTGACATTAAAATGCATAGTGATGGGGAGTGGTATGTTTATTTGAATGGAGGAAGAACTGCAACTGATACAAAAGCACTTGATTGGGCTAAGCAGACGGTTGAGTTAGGAGCTGGAGAAATTCTACTGACTTCTATGGACAATGATGGAACAAAAGCCGGTTTTGCACTTGAAATTACCAAACAAATTTCAGACCAAGTGTCTGTACCAGTAATTGCCTCTGGTGGTGGCGGTTTGCCCATTCATTTTTATGAGGTGTTGAATGGCTGCGCTGATGCTGCCTTGGCAGCAAGCATATTTCATTTTGGGGAAATCAGTATTCCAGAATTGAAAGCGTATTTACGTGATCATGCTATTCCTGTCCGTTAGAAATGACTAATTTTACAGTGATGAATATAGCCTTTGATAAATTTACAGATGGGTTAGTGCCAGCCATCATTCAGGATGCAAAAACATTAAAAGTGCTCATGTTGGGCTATATGAATGAGGATGCATTCGAAAAGACCCTTGCAACTGGGCAAGTAACTTTTTTTAGTAGGTCTAAATCCAGACTGTGGACAAAAGGAGAGGAGAGTGGTAACTTTCTTCAATTGGTTGCTTACCACCTCGATTGTGATAATGACGCGCTTTTGTTTAAAGTAAATCCAGTTGGTCCAGTTTGTCATACTGGTGCTGATACCTGTTGGAACGAGAATAATGAATCCGAACAATTTCTTCAGTATTTGGAATCGATTATTGAGCAAAGAAAAAATTCAACAGATGGGGGCTCTTATGTTAAATCTCTTTTTGAAAAAGGTGTCAATAAAATTGCGCAAAAAGTTGGTGAAGAGGCAGTTGAGTTGGTAATTGAGGCCAAGGATAATGATAAGGATAAGTTTTTAAATGAAGGAGCAGACTTGCTGTTTCATTATTTGCTTTTGCTTAACAGTAAAGGGCATACATTAGAAGAAGTTATTGCAATTCTCAAACAAAGACATCAAAAATGAAATACATAGTTGCTTTATTGCTGGCCTTTCCTTTGATTAGTTTTTCACAGACACAGAAGTTTTCTTTGAAGGGATCAATCAAGGGTTTGAAAGACAAAACTGAACTGGTGCTCAAAAATGAAGATGCCAATGCAGAGCCTTTGTCCACTTTCATTTCAAGTGGAGAAAAATTTGAAACAAAAGGTGAGATTTCTGGTCCGGGTTTATATCAATTAAGTGTAAAAGGTTCTCAGCAAAAGTTAATGATCTTTTTAGATGCTTCAGACCTATTGATAGAAGGCGATTTGTTGGCATTACAAAATGCGAAAGTAACTGGTTCAAAAACACATGATGTTTTCGCTTCATTCAATTCAACTTTCAATCCTTTATTTGCAAAGCTGTCTGTCTTCGCCCAGAAATTGAATAGTGGAGATAAAGATGCTGATGGTTCAATAAGAAAAGCCTACGGTGAAGTAGTGGCTGAAGTAAACACAAAGACAGATGAGTTTATTGCTACAAACGCTAATTCTGCTGTTGCGCCTTTTGCATTACTTGTAATGATGCAATTAAATGATGATCCAGTGGTGATGGAAAAGCGTTTGGCAATAATGACGGATGAGGCAAAGTCAAGCTATTTTGGTCAGGCCGCTTTAAAGCTCGTTGAAGATGCAAAGTTTGCTTCAGTTGGAACTGAAGCTCCAGATTTTGTTCAACAAGATCAGAATGGTAAAGATGTAAAATTATCTTCTTTCAGAGGTAAATACGTGTTGGTAGATTTTTGGGCAAGTTGGTGTGGACCATGTAGGCAAGAAAATCCCAATCTGGTAAATGCATTCAACAACTATAAGGATAAGAATTTTACAGTTTTGGGTGTTTCATTGGATAGGGCTCGTGATCCATGGTTGAAGGCAATAAAGGATGATAACCTTGCATGGACCCAAGTAAGTGATCTTAAATTTTGGAGTAATGCTGTTGCAGTTCAGTATAAAATTCAAAGTATTCCCCAGAACATGCTCATTGATCCTAAAGGTGTAATTATTGCTAAAAATCTGCGTGGACCGGAACTGCATACCAAACTTGCAGAGTTATTAAAATAATCCATTAGAAATAGACATCCTCTATTAGGAAGAATTCAGGTTCATCATTTTCGGTTAGCGTGATTGATAAAATATCAAAGCGAATCCACCTGAAACCTCTATGTCTTCTAATGTAGGCAGTTCCAGCTGAAATAAAATAGCGAAGCTTGTTCTTATCGACCAATTCTTCTGGGTGCCCAAATAGACTATTCCTTCTCGTTTTGACTTCAAAAAAATGTAGTTTTTCATTTTTCAGTGCAATGATGTCTATTTCCCATTTTCCGTACCTCCAATTTGTTTCAATTATTTGGTAGTCGTTATTAATCAACCAATCCTTGGCTAGGGATTCACCAAGTTTTCCAGTTTCATTATGTCTTGCCATATGCAACAATGATTTAACTTTGAAAGTATTCAGTTGCTAACTTAAAACTAGGGGAGATGTACAGTTTACAAGGGGTGATACAGCACTATTCTTGGGGAGGAAATACTTTTCTTCCTGCGTTGTTAAACCAAAACAATATTGAAGGAAAGCCTTATGCTGAATATTGGTTAGGTGTTCATGCAGGTGGACCAGGTACTGTTCATTTAGGAGAAGGAGGTGCCACACATTTAATCAACCTAATTACATCTGATAAGCATAAGCACCTTGGTGAAAAAACGCTACAACAATTCAATGCACTACCATTTCTACTTAAAATCCTTGACGTAAAGGATATGCTTAGTATTCAAGTGCATCCGAATAAAGAGAGAGCTGTGCAAGGCTTTACAGATGAAGTACAAAGAGGAGTAGATATCGCTGCACCTTATCGTAATTATAAAGATCAGAATCATAAACCTGAAGTGATGGTTGCGTTAAGTGAATTCTGGTTGTTGCATGGATTTGCAGCTGATATAGAAGAACGCTTAAAAAAGTTTTCTTTTTTACATGAGTTTTTACCGCATTTTAAAGCAGGTGGTATCAAGGCTTTGTATGAAAACTTGCTCACTCTTCCCCAAGAAAAGGTGAACGAGATCTTAAGTGGGCATGCTGAAAAAATTATTCCCTTATACAAAGCCAACCAACTAGAGAAAGATAATCCAGATTTTTGGGCCGCTAGAGCGATGTTGAATTTATGTGCGGATGGTCAATTTGATAAAGGAATTTTTTCCATCTATTTGATGAATATTCTCCATTTGCAACCAGGAGAAGGAATTTTTCAGGGGGCTGGGCTATTGCATGCTTATTTAGAGGGGCAAAATGTAGAACTCATGGCTAACTCTGATAATGTGTTGAGGGCCGGTCTTACAAACAAACACATAGATATTCCTGAATTGTTGTCAAATACCAGTTTTGTTGTAACAAATCCCCAAATAATACCTACTTCATTAAACAAGCAATCTCAGCAGTATCCATGTGCTACTTCAGATTTTCTCATCCAAAGAATTAATCTTGAAAAAGGAGAGGAATTGCAGTTGCAATTAGGTGGACCTACAATAGCGCTTCAGATAAGGGGAGAAGCGGAATGGAAAGGATATAATGAGATGGTGGCAAATGGACTTCATTCATTTTTCATCGATCCTTTGGAGCCAATTGCAATCAAAGCGAAGTCAGATTCCGAAGTCTATATTGCGTCTGTTCCTGTTTAAACTAAGCTATGCACATCATGAGGAAAACTGTTCTAATGGAATCATGTTTAGAACTGTTATAAATGCCTATTTTTGTCCAAATTCTCGATATGAAATTGAATAAATATACTTTGCTATCCTTTCTGATGTTGGTTTTCCTTGCAGCATTGTATAGAGCGATACCCGGACGCCCATGGGGCTTTGCGCCACAATTTGCTATGGCTATTTTTGGTGGTGCTGTAATAGCAGATAAAAAACTCTCATTTATACTTCCTTTACTTTCTCTTTTGATATCAGATGTTATTTATGAGATTTTATACATCAATGGGTTATTTGAGATCAAAGGATTTTATGATGGTATGTGGATCAATTATTTATTGTTTGGCTCTTTAACAATTTTTGGTTTCTATATCCAGCCTTCAAAAATTTCATCAATTGCTAAAGGTGTTGTTGCAGCGCCTACTGCATTCTTTATTGTATCTAATTTCATTACATGGGCAGGTAATGGTGGATACCAAAGAGGTATGACCTTGAGTGGTTTAATGCAAACCTATATTGATGGAATTCCTTTCTACAACAATAGTTTAATTGCAACAGCAGTATTTAGTTTGTTCTTGTTTGGAACCTATCATTTATTGATTGGAAAACTAGTAAAAGCTAAGGCGTAAATCCTATATCATCTATAAGGTTCGCACCATCTGCAGCTGAAGTGGCTAGTTCATCGCACCTCTGGTTATAAGGGTTGCTAGCATGTCCCTTTACCCAAATAAATTTAATTTGATGGTTCTTGGCTAAAGCATGGTATTGCTTCCAAAGATCACTGTTCTTTTTACCTCCCTTGAAATCAGTTGCAATCCATTTGTCAAGCCATTTTTCCATGACTGCTTGAACAACATATTTACTGTCAGAATAAATTTCGATATTGAGGCCTGTTCTTTTTAAGGAAGAAAGCGCAGCAATAACTGACATCAATTCCATCCTGTTATTGGTGGTGTATTTATAGCCTTGAGCAATTTCCTTTGCTTCTCCTTTCCACATCAGAATTGCGCCATATCCACCTCTGCCAGGGTTGCCTCTGGAAGATCCGTCAGTGTATATGGTTAATCCTTGGTGGTTGATCATTCAACGACAGTAACCTTGATGGTATTGGTTGGCAGATGAAGTTCTACTGGTGTGCTACCTGTATTCACAACAACTTGTCCCTGCTTGATAAATCCTCTTTCTTTTAAGATTTTGATTTGATCAGCAATGATTTGATCATATCCAACTTCTTCATCATAGAAGAAGGCTCTTACACCCCAGCTAAGGCTGAGTTGGTTGACAAGACTTCTTTCTTTTGTGAAGACAAATAAATTGGATTTAGGACGGTAGCTGCTAAGAACAAAGCCAGTATAACCTGTTTGTGTCATTCCGATCAATGCATCAGCATTGGTGCTATCTGCTAGTCGGCATGCTGTTAGACAAACAGCGTCGCTTATATAAGTTGCAGATTCCGGAAGTGGTTTAATATCCTCGTCTCTGTTGTAACGGTATTCAGTTCTTTCTGCTTCCATAATGATCTTGCGCATGGTTTCAACAACCAAAGCAGGGTGGTTTCCAGTAGCAGTCTCTCCACTGAGCATAACAGCATCTGCACCTTCTAATACTGCGTTAGCAACGTCTGTGCTTTCGCTTCTGTTTGGCTTCACCTTGTCGATCATGCTCTCCATCATTTGGGTAGCAACAATTACCGGCTTGCCTCTTTTCATGCACTCTCTAATGATTTGACGCTGAATCAAGGGTACTCTTTCAATTGGTACTTCTACTCCCAAATCACCTCTAGCTACCATTACACCATGCGAGGCAGCAATAATATCTTGTAGGTTTTCTAATGCTTCAGGCATTTCAATTTTTGCAATGACTTTAGAAGTACTCTTGTTGTCTTGTAAGATTTGTTTGATACCTATGATGTCAGCAACTCTTCTTACAAAGGATAATGCAACCCAATCAAGTTTTTCCTTCATGATAAAATCAAGATCCTGCAAATCTTTTTCAGTAAGGGCTGGCAGAGAAATTTTTGTATCAGGAAGGTTGAGTCCTTTTTTTGATGAAATGATACCACCCAATTTTACCCTCACCTTTACGTCATTATTGGGCATGATTTCATGCACAACAACTTCAATCTTACCATCATCAATCATAATGGTATTACCCACTAGTACATCGCCTGCCAAATTAGGGTAGGAGACATAAATTTTTTCAATTGTACCAATAACTTTTTCATTGGTTAGGGTTAAGATATCTCCTTCTTTTACAAGAAGTGAATTATTTTCAATTTCACCAACCCTCAATTTCGGGCCTTGTAAGTCACCCAGAATAGCAATGTTATAGGGTTCTGTTGAATTGATTTTTCTGATGTGGTCTATTATTTTTTTCTTGTCTTCATGTGAACCATGTGAAAAGTTCAATCTGAATACATTTACGCCTGCTTTTACTAACTCAAGTAGCTTTTCATAGCTATCACATGCAGGTCCTACTGTTGCTACAATTTTAGTTCTGTGTACAGCATGCAAATGCCCAGCACTGTTGTCCATTTGCTGATGAAGGTATTTATCTATTTTGTTGCTCATTTGTCAAAGTTGGGGGTTAAGAAATAAAAATAGCAGAAATAATTCTGCTAAGTAAAGGTCTAACTGGCTAGTATTTTTACAATTTTAAGCCACTCGTCACTTATTTTTTGTTTTGCTTTAACTGCTTTATCAAGTGGCGTGTAATGCATTTTATTGTTCATGATTCCCACCATTTGGTTATGTCTACCTTCAATCAAACACTCTACAGCTGAATAACCCATTCTACTCGCTATCAATCTATCCATGCTGCTAGGAGAGCCTCCGCGTTGAATATGTCCTAAAATAGCAACACGAATATCAAAATTCGGAATTCTCTCTTTAATAAGGGTAGCCAAATCGGTACCTCCGCCAAAATCATCTCCTTCGGCAACCACAACAATATTGACTAGTTTTTTTCTCTTTTCTTTTTCTTGAAGTGATGCAAGAACTGCTTCCACATCTGTCTTTCTTTCTGGAATTAAAATATGTTCTGCGCCAGTACCAATACCGCTGTGAAGGGCAATATAACCTGCATCTCTACCCATCACTTCAACAATAAATAACCTATCATGTGCATCAGCTGTATCTCTGATCTTGTCAATGGCTTCAATTGCTGTATTAACAGCTGTATCAAATCCAATGGTGAAATCAGTGCCAGCAATGTCCTTATCAATTGTACCGGGGATACCTATACAAGGAATATCAAATTCATTTGAGAAAATCTGTGCTCCTTTAAATGATCCATCTCCTCCTATAACCACCAATCCGTTGATGCCATGTTTTTTAAGATTGTTGTAAGCTTTCTTTCTGCCTTCAGGAGTGAGAAATTCTTTGCATCTGGCTGTCTTCAAGATAGTACCACCTCTTTGGATGATATTAGCAACACTTCTTGAGTCCATCTTTTGGATATCATTATCAATTAGTCCAGAATATCCTCTTGTGATGCCATAAACCTCTAGATTATGAAAGATACCTGTTCTCACAACTGCTCTGATACAGGCATTCATGCCTGGGGCATCTCCTCCCGAGGTCATTACACCAATTTTTGTTACTTTTTTGGGCATGGGGGGTTGTTGGTCTGGTTAAAAATGAGCAAACTTTCGTTGCGGAATTCCATAGGCCGGCGGTCGCAAATTTAACAATTTAAAATAATATGAAGAGTAATTACGATCATGATTTGAGAACTCTTATCCACATTCTAAATGCGGTGATTTACAACTGATTAGAAAATCAAGGATAATGCTTTTTCAAAAGCAGTGGGTTCATATCCTAACTCTTTAATTGCTCTATCTATAATAAACCCAGTTTTTAGGGGTCTTTTACCCGACTGGGTGAAGGTGGAGGCATCAACTGGTTCAATGAGTGTTTCATTGAGATTCAAGTGTTTTGCAACCAAAACTGCCATTTGATAGGGGGTAAGTATGTCCTTCCCGGAAAGGTGAAAAATACCACTGGCTCCTTTTTCTGTAATGAGTCTTATCCCATTGACCAAGTCTGGTATATAGGTTGGGGTTCTTATTTGATCATTTACAACCCTGATCTTTTTTCCTGATTCCAAATTCTGCTTTACCCAATAGATGAAATTCGACCGTTTGCTTGGGTCTGCTTTTCCATAGAGCAAAATCGTTCTTGCGATACTCCAATTTAGTCGGCTTGCAATCACCAATTGTTCAGCCAATTCTTTGGTTTGACCGTAATAATTCACTGCACCTGTAGGGTCAGTTTCAGCATAAGGTCCATCTTCCCCACTAAATACAAAGTCCGTGGAAACAAGACAAAACCGAGAATTGATGTCTTCTGCAGACGCTAATAAATGGCGAGTTCCATCTACATTAACACTATAGCAAAGTCTTTTATTATGTTCACAATCATCTACTTGTGTTAAAGCAGCTGCGTGAATTATTGTGTCAGGCTTGATCGAATTAATCAAATCATCAACTTCTTCTTTTTGGGTAATATCCAGACTTTGATAATGAAAATTAGCATGGAACAAATGGGATGCTAACCGGCATTCTCCTTTTCCAGTTGCCCAAACTTGGTGTGCTGATTGAGATAATCTCTCTGCTAAGCTTGAACCTAGCATGCCATTTGAACCAGTGAGAAGTATTTTCATGTTGGACAGGTTAATGGTTTAACAAACATCGTCTAGTAGACGAAATCTCAAAAACATTTCCTCAGCATACCAGTTTTCATCTCTGGTCCTCTTGATAACCTCCTGATGTGCCCTCATTTTATAGGCATACGACTTCATATCTGCCTCAGATTCCCAAATGCTGAACGTAGCCTGTTTAATTAGGGGAATCTCTCCAACACCTATGGAAAATACAAATCCAGGATGTTGATCAAGTTGAAAAGAGGTGGAGGGTACGGCCTTCCAAAAAGCGATTAGCCTAGTAAGCCTAATGGTTGCTCTTGTGAGCACTGCTATCCTTCCAACAGGTTCCTCACTTGATTTTCTTTGGCTGATGAAAGATTGGTTGTCCCAACTACCATGACCAGCATAGGGTTCTAGATGTATAAAACGGACTTTAGCTTGGGAGAGCTTAAGCCATGTATTGATAAAGGTTCCCAATAATTTTTTTGCGATTGATTTGCCTGATACATCATTGAAGAGCGATTTGTTGTAGAACAACATTACCGACCACTGTCGGAAATCTGGCCAAATATCAAAACTTCCATTTTTGCCGGTCCCCATTAATTTATAGAACCCTATTTTTTTATTGAAAAACAGCGGGAAATGAAAGATGGCCATGGATAAAATCCCGAGAAAAGACAATAGCGCAGGATAGCGGATAACCACCAGGATACTTCTATAGGAAATGTCTTGGTGATGTATTCTAGAAGCTTCGGTTAGAATTTGTTTTTCCACATCATGCTTTCAATAGGGCGATCTGGCTGTCCACTGTACTTGGCATTTGATTTTTGGTTGTATTTCACTTCTATTTCGCCTTCTACAGGGAAATAGATAAGTTGACCAATGGGCATACCATGATAAACCCTAACTGGCTGCTTAACGGATATTTCTAAGGTCCAGTTACCACAAAAACCAACATCCCCTTTACCAGCTGTTGCATGTATGTCAATGCCTAATCTGCCAGTTGATGATTTACCTTCTAAAAAAGGTACATGTTCATGTGTTTCTGTATACTCTAGCGTAACACCCAGATAAAAGATATGAGGGTACAAAACGAATCCTTCATCAGGAATGTCAAAATACTCTATTTGGTTGTGTTCCTTAGCATCCAGAATATGGTTCTTGTATGTAGCAAGGCATTTACCCAAATGAACATCATAAGAATTACTTCCCAAGCATGTTTTGTCGAATGGAGTGATCTTAATACTTCCTTTCTCCATTTCTTCCTTTATACGTTTATCCGATAAAATCATCACTTCAATTTTCAGCCCCTAAATTCGTTATACCCTTTAAGTTCTGAAATATTTTTTTTCAACAAACTTTGAACAAGAAGCTGCTAACGGCATTCCCTTAACTTTACATCATGGCATTGTTGTTGTTAAAAAATGAGCCCGATTTTAAATTGGGGGTTTGGAAAATAGAGGAGCAAATGAGTTTTTTTGCTGATCGAATTTCATTTCAATCAAATACTGCCCATGATGGAAGGCAGCTACAGCAATTGGCAACAAGGTATTTGCTTGAAACCCTGCAGGAAGGCTTCCCCTTTAACGCGGTGGAAAACAATGAAGCGGGTAAGCCATTCATTCAGGGCAATCCCATTCAGTTTAATCTTTCGCATACAAACGATCTTGCTGCTGCAATAACAAGTATTGATAAAGCAGTGGGTATTGATGCTGAAAAGATCCATCCACGAGTATTAAAAATTCAGCATAAATTTTTAAATGATGTGGAGTTAGCTGATTTGGCAGTGAAAACAGAAGAGGAAAAGATTTTGTTTATGACAAAATACTGGACTATCAAGGAAGCTGTTTACAAATGGTGGGGGATTGGAAGTGTTGATTTTGCAAAAGATATCTGCATAGCCAAAAACTCGTTAGAGGATGGGATTGTCCAGGTAATTTTTGAGAAGCAAAATGGATTAGCATTAGATATCAACTGTTTTCAGTTAGACAACCATTGGGTTAGTTATGTTGTAAAATAAAAACGCTCACCTGTTGAAGATGAGCGTTTTTATTATGCGAAACTTGGTTGAATTATTTTAAACTGGCTTGAAGTTTTTCGTTCAATGTAACGTAGTCTGGGTTCTTACCTGCTACTGCGAGTTCCAAAGATTTCTTAGATGCTGTCATGGCTTCTGCTTTTTTACCAAGCATTGCAAGGCATCTTGCTTTTTGGTACCATACCCAATAAGCGGTTGGTGATTGTGCTGTTGCCTTATCCAACCACTCTGCAGCCTTATTCAAATCTTTATTGTTATCCATGTAATACAAGGCAGCATTGAAATAAGGACGGTTGTCAGCATTCATCAAATTGTCAATCTGTGACATGATTTTGGTATCAATGTCTACCTTGATAGGAAGACTTACAGCAGTTTTTTCCCAGATAATCATCAATTCGAGTGAATTGCTGCTTACTTTTTCAAAAAAGATCATAAATGATTCAATGGCATAAGGCATTGCCACAACAGGAGTGGTAACCCTTACAACATCCATATCTTGTTTGTAGGCAGAAGGGGAAGTTACATCCAATTGCTTGGTGATGATGATGGTCCATTCAGCAGCACCAGGAATGCTCAACAAGCCATATTTTCCAGCAGGAATTTTCTTCCCGCCAATCATTACTTCATCAGAAAAAGTCAAGGTTGTGGCACTATTGGCTCCAGTACGCCATACAGCTCCGTAAGGGACTAAATCGCCAAAGATGGTTCTGCCTTTGGTATTGGGTCTTGAATAAGATAGCTCAACACTACCCAATCCAAACTCTTGTTTCACAGTTTGTGCGGTGGAGGCAGAAGGGGTTCTTAGCCCTTGCGCTTGTGCAATGTTGAAGAAGGCTAATGTTGCTAAACCTAAAATTAGTTTTTTCATTTTGGTAAGTTTTGTTGTCTGTATTTGGTTTAATTACTGTTTGCGTGATAATAACTCGGCATCTTTTTTTAGCCTTGCATCAAAGAAGAGTGTTCCCAGTGGAAGCCATGCGGCCATAAAAGCCATTAGAAATTTTTTAAAGGGCCATTGGTAAACTTCTTTGGCATAATAAGCAAGCCCAACATAAAGCACAAATAAAGCACCATGTGCTGAGCCTATGTACTTTACTGCCAAAGGCATACCCATCATATACTTTAAAGGCATTGCAATGAGCAGTAGAATCAAAAATGATACGCCTTCAGCTATACCGACTTTCCTCAAAAGACTCAATGTAGATGTATTCATAAATACTTATTTCGAAATGCGAAGTTATTTGTTTTTGAATCCTGGATGGAATCTGTTTAGGGTATCTCTTAAAAAATTTCTATCAAGATGGGTGTAGATTTCTGTTGTAGTGATACTTTCATGTCCTAACATTTCTTGAACTGCTCTCAAATCAGCGCCTCCTTCTACCAAATGCGTGGCAAATGAATGACGAAAAGTGTGCGGTGAGATGGTCTTTTTGATTTCTGCTTTAACAGCCAAGTCTTTAATGATGTAAAAAACCATTACTCTAGAAAGTTGGCCTCCTCTTCTGTTTAAAAATACTATGTCTTCTTTTCCCTTTTGATCAGGCATTTTTGACCTTATTTCTTGCAAATAAATTTGCAGGTATTTAATGGCGGCTGTTCCAATGGGAATCAAACGTTCTTTATCTCCTTTACCTATAACCCTTATGAATCCGATATCTAAATACAAATGCGATCTTCTTATGTTGATGAGTTCTGAAACACGTAATCCGCAACTGTACAGTGTTTCAAGCATTGCTTTGTTTCTTGTGCCCTCGGGTTTACTGAGGTCTATTTGAGCAATTAATTGTTCAATTTCCTCAAAGGTCAAGGTGTCGGGTAAGGTTTTTTTCAGTTTGGGTGCTGATAGTAACTCAGTGGGATCTTTTTGCGTAATCTGTTCCTGAAGACAATATTTATAAAAGGATTTAATTCCCGAAATGATTCTAGCCTGAGATCTTTCACTCATGCCTAATTCAGTAATCCATTTGATATAGTCCTGCAATAGTTGCAAACTAATTTCATCTGGTCCAATTGCTAATGATTTGACTGAAAGAAATTGAATCAGTTTATCTAAGTCAAGGGCATACGCCTCAATGGTGTTGGGGGATAGTGATTTTTCTAGTTGTAGATGAATAAGAAAACCTTTCTTAAATGAGTCCCACATGAATGTTTATTTTCCAGCTAAACAGTGATGAATGATATATTCCACTAAATTAGCACCTCAAATTAGTGATTATTCAAGTTATTTATTGAATATAATGGAGCAGATCAACCTGAAAAGTTTTAAGAAGAAAGTAGAGATAAACAAAAGGAGACTCAAGTTAGTCCTGACTAAAATAGAAAAGAAGCCACCAAGGCATTTAGATCAGCTTGCAGAAAAAATCGAACCAGAGGTGTGGAAAGAGGTAAGTTGTTTGTCGTGTGCAAACTGTTGTAAAGTAATGACACCTACATTTACTAATGAAGATATTAAGCGTATTGCGCCACATTTCGGACAAACACCAAAGGAGTTCAGGGATCAATGGTTAGTAAAGGACAATAATGATGATTGGACCAATAAAATTAATCCTTGTCAGTTTTTAGATCTTAAGACCAACATGTGTAAGATTTATGAAATCAGGCCTGCTGATTGCAGTGGATTTCCTCATTTGACGAAAAAGAAAATGGTGGACTACATCCATGTTCATAAGCAGAATATTGAGTATTGTCCTGCTACCTATGCGATGGTAGAAAAATTTGATCAATTACTTTTTAAGAAAGATAATTAGAAGGGATAACCAATTGCAAACTGAAATACTGGCTTCGACCAGTGATTGTTCACAAACCATCCACCTGAATTAGGCGTAAAGAATCGTTCAATATTGCTGTTGCCAATATTTTCAGGTCCATATCTTGGATCCTTTATGGGAAAGCCTAGATCAAATCTTAAAAGGAAATAATTGAAGTCCACCCTTGCACCAAAGCCACTGGCAATTGCTAAATCACGCCCTAATCTATCGAACTTGAATCCTGCATTTTTTAATGTACCATCTAAGTCATTCCTGAACCATATGTTTCCAATGTCTGTAAACACGGCTCCTCGCATCCAGAAACCATAGAATTGAAATAAGTTGAATCTGTATTCTATGTTACCTTCTAATTGCATGTCGGCGTATTTATCATTGAAGGTTCCTGCTGCAACCGTATCATAGAAAATGTTTGAGCCAATTCCTAGTTTTCTCAAAGGCCATCCTCTCATGCTGTTTGGTCCCCCTGCCATGTAACTTTTAAAGAAGGGGAGCGTAACCTGTCCTCTTCTAGATGCTGTTGATAGTGCAAGACCGATACCCGCAAATGCTCGAAGATGTAAGCTACTTTTTTTGAAATTGGCTATGTGCTTGTATTCTGCATCCAGTTTTACAAAACGATATAGGTTGCTCAGGTATTTGCCATTTCTTGTTTGCTCGTAAAACAAAGCTCCTGTGAGAAGTCCACTTTCTTCTGCATAAATCTTCAAGAGATTAAGATTTCTTGTACTATTAGGAGTTAGGTTTTTATTGTATAACGCATTCATGCCTATAATCAAACCGTTGTTATAGGTGTAGAGTAGTAATGGAAAATTTCTAATCGATTCAATGAAAAGACTATCTGGTCTAAACTGTGTAAACTCCAGGTTCAATGGCTTGAATTGCCATGTTGTATGCGAATTGGGCTTCCATTCGTATCCAACAAAAGTGTTGAAGGTGTTCAATTTAAAGAAGCGAAAACGATCGATATAGGATATGTCTGCAGAAAAAACTGTTTTGGCCTGTTGGAAGTTCGACTTAAAACGATCACTTACTGGAGCAACCATTCTTGGAAAGGTGAGTCGGTTGGTCAAGGTTATTTCTCCTGAAAGAATTCTCTGAAAATTATTAAACTCAATACCTGTCCTCAAACTATTTTCAAGTTGTATACCTCTTTTGCCAATATTTCTATTGCGCAGTGTAAAGTTATTGGCAATACCCACTCTGCCGCTGCCCACTTGCACCAATTGTGAAGAATTCAGTATGCTACTTCCCTCTAAGTCGATACTGAAATATTGTCTTTTTGCTGGTTGTAATTTCAGGGTATAATCTATTTTTTTCTCCTTATCATTTGTCTCTGAAATCATATTTATGCTCTGCCAAGTGCCCAATTTGTTGAAATTATTCAACGTCTTGTTATAGTCTTCTCTTTTAAACAATGAACCACCATGCAGTTGTAGATTATCTTTTATGAATTTTGGGTTGAAGGTGTTGTAAAATGAATGAATAATGATGTTGGATGTGTCTTTGTCATTTGGTGTTAAAACGGTATCACGTTCTTCTGGTTTTAAATCTGCATAAACAGTAATCTTACCAACACGGTATTGCTGCACGTGTGTGCTATCCCTGTTGGCTCTTAGTCTGATAAATACCTTAACAGCTGGTTCTTTATCTTTTTGTGATGCCAAAGCAAGTGCAGATGAAAATTCAAATGGATTGATTTTGCCATTTAATAAAAGCGTATTCACCGTATCAACTTCAGCTAGGATATCTTCTTTGGAAATTTTTACGTAACCATTGTTTTGATAGAGATCTGTCATGCGATTGATTTCCTGATCAATTCTATCATAACTAAACGGTGTATTCTTTTTTAGAATTGATTTTTCTACAGCATTTGCAGCTATACTTTGTAAAAGACTATCTGAAAAAAGATAGATAACAGTATCTATTTTATATAAGGGTCCTGTGTTAACCTTGAAATTAACACTGACTCTTTGTTGTGTTTTCTTAACGAGAACTGTAGTGTCATATACAATCTCACTTTTTCGATAACCCATACTGCTCAACATGTTTCTCATATTGATCATCGATTGCTCAATTGGGGCCTTATTGAAGGCGGTAGGGTATTCCATTACCGATGAAGGAATGAACCAAGGAAATGATGGCCATGGGATTTTTGAAGCAACCCTTATTTGGGCACTATCTTCAATTTGAGCCAATAGGTTGGCTTTGATAATAGGCAAAACTTCCTTATTGTCCTCACCAATAATTTTTATATTATTTTCGAAGTGAAATGGGGTGTCTTTTGGATACTTCCTCACCACAGTACAAGAAACAACAGATAGCAGTAGAACAAAAAGTAAAATCGATCTATTTGGGGTTGTTTTGTACAATTGAATCAACTTAAAATGAAGAAACTTTGATCACTAAATCTGATGTCAAATATATTCAAAGTTTAGCCCATAAAAAATTCAGGGAAGAAGAAGGCGTTTTTGTTATTGAAGGCACAAAAATGGTGGGGGAGCTTATTCAGGAATTTCCAGATAAAATAGTCCATTTATACGCTACCCAACAATGGGTAGATGAGGTTGTAAGGGAAAAAATATTGGACAGTAAGATTTCTGTTATTGATGAAATGACATTGGGAAAGATTTCGCAACTTAAATCCCCTAATCAGGTAGTAGCGGTTGTGAAAATACCAACGCATCAGTCTAAAGACAATTCTACAAGTAAATTAACTCTTGTCTTAGATCAAATACAGGATCCCGGTAATTTGGGTACCATCATCAGGACCTGTGATTGGTTTGGTGTTCAAAGCATTGTTTGTTCATTGGATACTGTGGATGCTTACAATCCTAAAACGGTACAATCTGCAAAAGGTAGTTTGCTCAGGATGAATATTCAATATGCTGATCTCATAACTTATTTGTCATCAAAAAAGGGAGTAGCCATATATGCTGCAGCCCTTAATGGTAATTCCATCTACGAGATTGAAGTTAAAGAGCCGTCAATAATTATTGTAGGCAATGAGGCAAGCGGAATATCGAAGGAAGTGATGGTTTTGGCTAATCAAACAATTACCATCCCAAAAATTGGGAAAGCAGAATCTTTAAATGCTGGTATAGCAACTGCTATCATTTTATCACATTTTACCAAATAATTTATCTGAACTGTAGTGCTTTAGATGGGTTAATTTTTCTGCTGATGATGGATGGCAGAACCAAGATCATTAATGAAAGAAGGAGTGTACTTCCTGCAATAATTGCAATCTGTACATAGTTTATTGCTACAGGGGCAGCATCTATATAATAGGCTTCCTCATTGAGTTTGATGAATTTTGTGTATTGCTGCAAATAGCAAATACCTAAACCCAGTGCTGTACCCCACCCAATACCCCTCAATGCAATCCAGCTGCCGTAATAAATAAAAATTTGCTGTATGGTATTTTCTTTGGCACCTACTGCCTTTAACATGGCAATCATATTGGTGCGTTCTAGTATCAAAATCAACAAGCAGGTAATTAGATTGATACCTGCGATGATGATCATGACAATAATTAAAATCGCTTTATTGGTGTCTTGCAATTGTAACCAATCAAAAATTTCAGGGGAAAGTTCTTTTAAGGTGATGGCATTCCATCCTGTTGGTAGATTTTGATAAATATTCAAAGAGACATTATCCATTTGGTTATAGTCGTCAACATCAATTTCGTAACCACTAACCGTACCTGCATCCCATTCATTCAAGCGCTGAATCATCGATAAGTCGCCGATAGCATATACCTTGTCATAAACATCAATACCAGTCTTATAAATACCACTAACAGTGAGCTTTCTTGTTTTTGGCATTTCACCATTCTCTTGAATAAAGTAAATAAGTAATGATGCGCCTTGATCTATATTCAGCTGGTTGGCTGTATAAGATGAGATGGCAATTTCATTCGCATGTAGAGTATCAGATAAGCAAGGCCATTTGCCTTTGATTAAGAACCGATCAATTTTTTCAAGTGGATAAGTGCTGTCGATTCCTTTAACTAAAACCCCCTCAATAGAACCTGCAGATTTTAAAATAGCTGATTTATTGGCAAATGGTGCGATAGATTTTATACCAATTGTTCTTTTGAGTTTATCCTCAATTTCTACAGTTCTTTGGATGGCCGAAGCTTCGGCTATACTGGACTTTAGTGGTTCAAAGTGTTGAACACGGATATGTCCCCAGAAATGAAAAATCTTTTCTGCAACTACCTGCTGAAATCCATTGATAAAGGAAAGGGCTACAATCATGGTAGCTACACTGAGGGTAGTTGCAAGAACTGATACACGAAGGATAAAGCTGGAAAAAGCTTTTTTATTCCCTTTTATCAGATTTTTAGCTATGTATACCGGAAGATTCAATTAGATTACTTGTTGGGTAAAAATACAAATCAATATTTGATTATTTTCGATTATCATCGTTTACCATGAAAAGACAAATCTCGTTTTTGCTTTTATTCCTTATTTATTCCCAACTGCTCTTGGCGCAACGAGAACCAGATCAAGTGTACAATCAAAGTATAAAATCAATTAAATTTTCAAAATTCGGTGATCAAGTAGCGTATCCAATAATTGCGCTGAATTCAACTGATTTACTTGAGCTGCATTTTGATGATTTGGAAGGTGGGGTAAAAAATTATTTCTATACCATTGTGCTCTGTAATGCAGATTGGAAGCCTGCTCAGTTAAGTTATTTTGATTATGCAAAAGGGTATACGCAAGTGAGAATTGCCACTTATAGAAATTCAGCTATTGCGTTGACAAAATATACCCATTACCAAGCTAATTTTCCTGATAGGAGCTTGCAGCCTACAAAATCTGGTAATTACCTGCTCAAAGTATTTGTGAATGGGGATACCAGTAAACTTGCATTCACCAAGCGCTTCTTGGTGGTTGATCAAAAGCTATCTATGTCAGCTCAGGTAATGCAACCAAGTAATCAACAGCTTTTTCTCACACATCATCGTTTGCAGTTTCAATTGGATACCAAGAATTTTGATGTGCGATATCCTCAACAACAAATTAAAATTAGGGTACTGCAAAATCTGCGATGGGATAATTCTCTTTTTTTGAATACGCCAACATTTATTCGTCAGGATCAGTTGCAATACAGCAACGAGAATGAAATGACTATGCCTGCTGGCAAAGAATACAGATGGTTAAATCTTAGAAGTTTCAGGCTATTGGGAGATAGGGTGCAACGTCAGGAAAATACCGACAAAGGTTTTGAGTTGTTTGTTAAAGAGGATGCACCAAGGTTACCACGACAATATTTTTATTACCGTGATTTAAATGGATTGTTTGTACATGAAACGATAGAAAATATCAACCCCTATTGGAATGGTGATTATGCAAAAGTTCATTTTAGCTTCAAAGCGCCAGGTGGATTATCTTATCCCAATGCAGATCTGGTCATCATGGGAGAGCTAACAAATTATGGAAAAGATCCAGCGGCTAAAATGATTTACAATGCAGATTTAGGAATATATGAAGCAACGCTTTTTCTAAAACAGGGGTATTATGATTACCAATATGTGCTAAACCAATTTGCTTCGGGTAAGGATGTTTTTGATGCAACCTTGACCGAACAAAATGCATGGGAGACTGAAAATCAATATATGATTTTGGTGTATTACCGTCCTTTAGGTGGACGCTATGATGAACTTGTTGCAGTAAGGCAAATTAACAGTCAATTCAATTCTTCGCTTCGTTAATTTCTACTATCTTTGCGCCGGCAGGTCTTACACGACCAGCTCCTGCTGAACTCCCCCAGGACCGGAAGGTAGCAAGGGTAGGCGGTTGAGCGGTGCGATGTAAGCAACCTGCCATTTTTTTGTGAATAAATCGGTAATTCCTTTTCTTCCCTTTTAATTACCTTGCTGCCTCAAATTAATTCACATGAAGTTTTTTATTGATACCGCCAACCTCGCACACATCAAAGAAGCAGCTGATTTAGGAATCCTTGATGGTGTTACTACCAATCCTTCCTTAATGGCAAAAGAAGGCATAAAAGGAAACGATAATATCCTCAAGCATTATGCTGATATCTGTGCATTGGTTGATGGCGATGTGAGTGCAGAAGTGTTGTCGACTGATTTCGATTCAATGATTAAAGAAGGTAAAGCCCTATCAGAAATACATCCCAATATTGTGGTAAAAGTCCCTATGATCAAAGATGGTGTTAAAGCTATCAAGTGGTTTTCAGATCATGGAATTAGAACAAATTGTACATTGATATTTTCTGCTGGTCAAGCAATACTTGCTGCAAAGGCAGGTGCAGCCTATGTTTCACCTTTCATTGGAAGAATAGATGATAGCAGTTGGGATGGCATTGAATTGATTTCGCAAATTGCACACATATACACTGTTCAAGGATTTGAAACAGAAATATTGGCTGCCTCAATCAGAAACCCATTGCACATTGTGCGTTCAGCTGAGGCTGGTGCTGATATCTGTACTTGTCCACTAGATTCAATTCTCGGTCTTCTAAAACATCCATTAACCGATATCGGTTTGGCTAAGTTTATTGAAGATGCCAAGAAAATGTAAAGGCTGGTTTATAAGTTCCACCAATAATTAAATTTCAATACAACTGCTCTGTTCTTCACATTAAAAGGAGCAGGATAGTAATTGTCTGTATACACAATGAATAAGTCGGATGCAGGCTTATAGCGCCACTGTAGCCTAGAATTGATGTTGATGTTGTTCTGCTGGTTGTTGTATTGTACAAAGGTGGTGAGAAACAAGGTATTTGTAAACGTAATATCTAAACGAGGGCCCACCAACCAAAATGTTGTTTTGTTCCAAGGGCTTGGCAATGAAATATGGTTTACACTAGCTGCCAAGTTCAAACTGACATAGGGTTGGTAGCGATAGCCGATTTCTGCACTTATGAAACTTCTACTGCCGTTGTTGTAATAACCACCAAATCTTGTAGAAACACTATAGGTTAACAATTGCTGTGGCTTGGAGTTGTAAGTTGTTCCAATTGCGTACCATTGGTGTTTGGTCCCTCTGCCTAAAGTATCCTTTCCAAAATTGGTTGGATCAAAAGGTTGAAGAAGCAGTATCTGGTCTCTTGACACCCATTGGGTGAAAGTGGATTGATCTCGGAGGGATAAAGTATACGCTAAGTATGTTGTGTTTTCAGTGAAATTGAAGTGTTTATCAAAGAAATTAAATGATTCTAATTTGAGAGCATGCGAAGCAATCTTTGGATTTTTTACAAAAAAGAAGCGGGTGATGCCAGGAGCTAATCTGAAATAATCTTTACGGGGGACAAACCCAACATCTGCAGTATAGTTTCTTCCAACATATTCCTGTTGCCAAGACACCAACCATTTTCGTGTAGAGTATTGCAAATTCGCAGCGTGCACCCAATCTTCACTGGTGGTTTGCTTAGAGAATGATTTGAGTAAAATAGCTTTTCCCGTCCAATGGTTATTGGCAGAAGCGAGGTTGTATTCTATACCAATGTTTCTGTTGTAGGGATTTACAAAATAAGATGCATCTTTTTCATCAGGTTTTAAAACTTGATCTCGGTTGACAAAAATCAAACCAATATTTGATCTTGAAAACACTCTTCTTTGTAAGGCAAATACAGTGTAATTCTGAGAAGCAGTCTTTGTATCTAATACACGATCCGTCTGCATATTCATGAATCCCATTCGCCAGTCTTTGTTTAGTTTACCACTCAATCTAGCACCAAATTGGATAGGGGCATTTAATCCAATTCTTCTGGAAAAGAAAGGTCTGATAGAATTGTAACCGAAGTTGTTTACCTGGTCTCCATTCTCAAGAAAAAACTGTCTTCTTTCTGGAAAGAAAAGTTCAAATCGATCAAGATTGGTGACTTGTCGATCTACTTCCACTTGAGAAAAATCGGGATTAACAGTAAGGTCGAGATTCAGTGCTGAAGTGACTGCTACTTTTGCTTCAACACCAACTTGTTTTCTATAAGATGAAGGAGTACCTGCAAGATGATTTTTGGAAATACCACCTAAAACATAAGGAATAACTGAAATGTTGGTTCCTGCATTAGGTGGTGGTTGATCCCAAATCAATTGTCCAGTATAGGCCAGTGAAGCAGTAGGAAACTGACGTGGAACAGGAGCCCAACTTGATTTCTCTGCTACTGTGATATCTAATCTACTGAAATTTATTCCCCAAGTACTAATACCATTTTTATACCTAATGGTCTTAAATGGAATGGAGGCTTCCCAAATCCATTTGTCTTTATATGTCTTTACATGAGAAGTCCACTTGTTATCCCAGTTTAAATCTGCCTTTCCTCCATCATACAAAAGACCGTCCCATTGCGCTCCAGCTGCATTTGAGCCGAAAGTAAATCCATTGATTTGGTCATCAAACGGATCCATGAACAAGAGGAAATTGTCATTTTTACCAAAGTTGAAATCTCTTTTCAGTGATTCAACCATATAGGGTTGTTCCTCTTTGAAATAGCAAATGGCGATAATATAGAGATGATGATTATCGTAGGTCATTTTGACTTCCGTCCTTACCTGCGCTTTACTGGTATCCATGGGGAGTACCATGTTAAAGTCTGTCGCGGTTTCACTGGCTGACCAAACTTCATCTGCAATGCCGTCAACGACAATAGGAGATAATGACTTTTTAATATTATATCTGAAGTCAAGATTCTTTCGCTGAGCCAATAAAAAACAAGGAGCAGCAAGAAAAAGGAGAAGCAAAAATTTGGAAGGCAAGGTCAATTGTGGTTTATTCTTCTATTAAGCTACAGCTTTTTTTACTAAATCTGCTGCTTCGCTCAAAAGAATTGCACTTTGAACTTTTAGTCCACTTTCATCAATTAATTTTTTCGCTTCAACGGCATTTGTACCCTGAAGTCTTACAATAATTGGAATATTGATGTTGCCTAAATTCTTGTATGCTTCAATTACACCAGCCGCAACCCTGTCGCAACGAACAATACCGCCAAAAATATTGATGAGAATAGCTTTTACATTGGGATCCTGCATGATGATTTTGAAACCTGCTTCAACAGTCTGTGCATTTGCAGTACCGCCTACGTCCAAGAAGTTGGCAGGTTCACCACCACTCAATTTAATCATATCCATGGTTGCCATTGCCAAACCTGCACCATTTACCATACAGCCTACATTACCATCGAGTTTAACGAAATTCAAATTGAATTTTCCAGCTTCAACTTCTGTGGGATCTTCTTCAGTTAAGTCGCGCATTGCTGCTAAATCTGGATGTCTGTTAAGTGCGTTCTCATCCAAATTCATTTTACAATCAACAGCAATAATTTTATCATCAGCTGCTTTAAACAATGGGTTGATTTCAAGCATAGAGCAATCGAGACCAACATATGCATTGTATAAGTTGGTTACGAACTTTACCATGTTTTTGAATGCGTCTCCACTTAGACCCAAATTGAAAGCAATTTTTCTAGCTTGGAAGGGAAGCAAACCACCTGAAGGGTGAACCAACTCTCTGTGAATTTTCTCAGGTGTATCATGTGCAACATCTTCAATGTTCATTCCACCTTCAGTAGAGTACATGATTACATTTTGTCCTTTTGCTCTATCCAATAGGATGGATAGGTAAAATTCTTTGCGCTCAGTTGGACCATCATAATACATGTCTTGAGCGACAAGAATTTTGTTTACTACTTTACCTGAAGGTCCTGTTTGAATAGTGACCAGTGTGCCACCTAAAATCTTTTCTGCAAACTCCTTTATATCTTCTGCACTTTTACCCACTTTCACACCATTAATACCTGTTTCTTTAACTGTTCCTTTTCCTCTACCACCAGCATGAATTTGTGCTTTCACAACTGCAAACTTGCTACCTGATTTTTCCTTGATTTGTTCATAAGCTGCCAAAGCCTCATCAACTTTGCTGCAGGCTACACCTTCCTGAACTGGAACATTGTACTTTTTGAGCAATTCTTTCGCTTGGTATTCGTGCAGATTCATCTGTATAAAATTTACGCAAATATAGTGCAGCGCTTCGATTTTTAGGCATAAAAAAAGAGCAGTAATTTCTTACTGCTCTGGAAGTGATAAGGGTTAAACAAAAGCTTTATTTTCCTTGATTTTCTGGTCTAAGGCTACGTACGGTTTTACCAGCCTGCCACATTTCACTATCTCTGAGTTCTTTAAGCTCAACTTCAAGTTTTTCGCGATAGTCTGGTTGTGAATTGCTGTCAATGCTTCTTTGGCTTTCTTTTCCAGCAGCAACGCTATCGTATAAATCGTTGAAAACAGGAAGGGTAGCGTCTTTGAACTTTTTCCACCAATCCAATGCTCCTCTTTGTGCAGTTGTTGAACAGTTGGCGTACATCCAATCCATACCGTTTTCAGCAACCAATGGCATTAGGGATTGTGTTAACTCTTCAACTGTTTCGTTAAATGCTTCAGAAGGAGAGTGGCCTCTTTCACGTAAAACCTGGTATTGGGCTGCAAAAATTCCTTGAATTGCACCCATGAGTGTTCCTCTTTCTCCAGTTAAATCACTGTATACTTCTTTTTTGAAATTGGTCTCAAAAAGGTAACCACTACCAATTGCAATTCCCAATGCAACTACTCTTTCTTTAGCCCTGCCTGTTGCATCTTGGAAGATGGCATAACTAGAGTTAAGACCTCTTCCTTGTAGGAACATTCTTCTCAAAGAGGTTCCTGATCCTTTGGGGGCTACTAGAAATACATCCACATCTGCTGGCGGAACAATGCCAGTTTGGTGGTTATAGGTGATACCAAAGCCATGTGAAAAATACAAGGCTTTACCTGGAGTTAAATGTTTTTTTACAGTTGGCCACATTGCGATCTGAGCAGCGTCACTCAACAGATAGCAAATAATAGTTCCTCTTTCTAAGGCTTCTTCTATTTCAAAAAGTGTTTCACCAGGAACAAAACCATCAGCAATGGCCTTATCCCATGTTTTTGAATTTTTACGTTGTCCAACAATTACATTGATACCGTTTTCTTTTTGGTTCAATGCCTGACCTGGGCCTTGAACTCCGTATCCAATTACAGCAACTACTTCATCTTTAAGTACCTGCTGAGCTTTTGCTAACGGAAATTCTTCACGAGTGACTACATTTTCTTCTGTCCCTCCAAAATTTAATTTTGCCATAACCTGTGTTTAGTTGTTTTAAATATGTGGTTTAATTGTTAGACTATTTTTGAGTTTGCTTCTTCCTCTGAAATCGGTTCATCTATGATATTGTTCTGATGTTCAGTTAATTCAAATTCTTTTAATTTTTCGTGAAAGCCTTTGCTGTCTTTGATGATAGCAACCCTTGCACTTCTTACAAATTCTATTAAGCCATATGGTTCAAGCACCTTTATTAATCTGTCTGTTTCTTCTCTTTGTCCCGTTGTTTCAAAAATGGTATAGTCTTTTCTTATAGCAACTACACGTGCACCATATGTTCTGAGTAAGCGTTCCACTTTTACTTTTTCAGCAATAATATCTGTTGGTACTTTATACAGCGCCAGTTCCTGCCAAATAATGTTGTCATTGGTATTGAAATAAGCTTTCAGTACATCTACTTGCTTTTCAATCTGTCTCACAATTTTCCTAACTGTTTCTTCAGTTTCGTTGATTACAATATTAAAGCGATGGATACCTTCCACTTCTGATGGAGAAGTATTCAAACTTTCAATATTGATCTTTCTTCTAGAGAACATGATGGCAATCCTATTCAATAGACCAACCTGGTGTTCTGTATAGATGGTTAAATTATATTCTTGTTTCATAACTGTTTATTTTAATCTGATCTCACTTACGCCACAACCTTGAGGTACCATTGGGAATACATTGTTTTCTTTTCCTACCATCACTTCAAGCAAATAGGGGCCTTTGTGATCTAGCATTGTTTTTAGTGCATTTGTTAAGTCGCTTCTTTTTGAAACGCTGTTTCCTTCTATGCGATAACCTTTTGCAACGGTTACATAATCCGGACTTTCAATATCTACAAATGAGTACCTTCTTTCGTGGAACAATTGCTGCCATTGTCTAACCATTCCTAAGAACTGGTTATTTAATATCATTATTTTGATATCAATATTGTTCTGCATAATGGTGCCCAATTCTTGGATTGTCATTTGTACACCACCGTCTCCAATGATAGCCACAACGGTCCTGTCCTTCGCACCATATTTAGCACCCATGGCTGCTGGTAATGCAAAGCCCATGGTTCCCAATCCTCCTGATGTGATATTGCTTTTGCTTTTGTTGAATTTGGCATAGCGGCATGCAACCATTTGGTGCTGACCAACATCAGTAACAATTACTGCATCGCCATTAGTTAATTCATTTAGTGTTTTGATTACTTCTCCCATCGTCATGATATCTGAGGTGGGGTTCAATTCATCATGAATAACAATCTCATTTTCTTTTTCCATGCATTCACTGAATTTGTTTACCCAGGCTGAATGATCTCTTTTTTCCAACAAGGCAGTGATCATAGGAAGCGATTCTTTACAATCGCCCCAAACAGGAACATCAGCTTTGATGTTTTTATCAATTTCAGCTGGATCTATATCAAGGTGAATGACTTTCGCTTGTTTTGCATAACGATCAAGTCGGCCTGTTACACGGTCGTCAAATCGCATACCGATAGCAATCAATACATCACATTCATTGGTGAGTAAATTAGGTCCATAATTTCCATGCATGCCTAACATACCAACATTAAGCGGATGGTCTGTTGGTAAGGAACTTAAGCCCATGATGGTCCATGCAGCTGGTAATCCACCTTTTTCAATGAAGGCCTTGAATTCTTGTTCTGCTTTTCCTAAAATGATACCTTGACCAAACAATACCAATGGTCTTTTTGCTTGGTTGATCATTTCTGCTGCAGCTTGTATGTATTCTTTTCTTATGATTGGTTTTGGTCTATAGCTTCTGATGTGTGAACATTTTTGATAGCCTTTGTATTCAAATTTTTGAAGCTGTGCGTTCTTGGTAATATCAATTAATACAGGACCAGGTCTGCCACTACCTGCGATATAATAAGCTTTTGCAAGCACTGCAGGAATTTCATTGGCATCTGTAATTTGATAATTCCATTTTGTAACAGGAGTGGTGATGTTGATTACATCAGTTTCCTGGAAGGCGTCTGTACCTAAGAGGTGAGCAAATACTTGTCCAGTTATACAAACCAATGGGGTAGAGTCAATCATGGCATCTGCTAGTCCGGTTACCAGGTTGGTTGCACCCGGACCGCTAGTTGCAAATACTGTTCCAGTTCTACCAGATGTTCTAGCATATCCTTGTCCCGCATGAATCCCGCCTTGCTCATGTCTAACCAAGATATGTTCTAGATGATCTCTATAGTCATATAAAGCATCATAAATTGGCATGATGGCTCCACCAGGATAACCAAAAATAGTTTCAACACCTTCTGCAATCATGGCTTTCATCACGGCTTCACTTCCCGTAATTTCTATTGGTGTTTCCAATAACTGCTCTTCTGCAAGTAGATTTTCTGTTTGCATAATGAATTATTTATCTGTAATACAGCCTTCAGCTGCTGATGTAACTTGTTTAGCGTACTTGTATAAAATTCCTTTGGTAACTGAAAGTGCAGGTTGTTTCCATGCGGCTTTGCGTGCAGCAATTGTTGACTCATCCAGCAGTACATTGATTTTGTTATTCACTGCATCAAGTTCAATTTGGTCACCATCTTCAATGATGGCAATATTTCCTCCATCAAAAGCTTCAGGTGTAATATGTCCTACAACAAAACCATGTGTTCCGCCACTGAATCTACCATCGGTAATCAGTGCCACATCTTTTCCTAATCCTGCACCAATAATGGCTGATGTAGGTTTAAGCATTTCAGGCATACCTGGTGCACCTTTTGGACCAACATAACGGATGACAACAACATCTCCTTTTTTAACACGACCACTGCTGATTCCTTGTATCAATTCTTTTTCTCCATTGAATACACGCGCTGGTCCTGCAAATTTTTCACCTTCCTTTCCACTGATTTTAGCTACACTTCCCCCTGATGCTATGTTTCCATATAAAATTTGTAGATGACCTGTTGTCTTTATTGGATTTTCTAAAGGTTTAATAATTTGTTGTTTTTCAAATTCAATGTCAGCAACAGTAGATAAATTCTCTGCTATTGTCTTACCAGTGACAGTCATACAATCACCATGAATGAGTCCTTTGTTCATGAGATATTTCATAACCAATGGAACTCCACCTATATGATGTAAGTCTTCCATCAAGTATTTGCCAGATGGCTTAAAATCAGCAATCACAGGTACTTTATCACTAATGGCTTGAACATCATCTTGTGTCAACTTCAAACCGATACAATGAGCCATTGCAATCATGTGTAGGACAGCATTAGTAGAACCTCCAAGTGCCATGATAATGGTCAGCGCATTATCAAAAGCCTTTCTTGTCATGATATCAGATGGCTTGATATCTTTTTCTAATAAAACCTTTATTGCTTTTCCTGCCTCAATACATTCATTTTTCTTATCATCACTCAATGCAGGATTTGATGAGGAGTAGGGAAGACTCATGCCCAATGCCTCAATGGCTGATGCCATTGTGTTAGCTGTGTACATTCCGCCGCAGGCGCCTGCACCCGGACAAGAATGTTTTACGATGCCTTTGAAATCTGATTCATCTAATGCACCTGCAATTTTTTTACCCAATGCTTCAAAAGCAGATACGATATTCAAGTCCTCACCTTTGTAATGTCCAGGTGCTATTGTACCACCATAAACCATGATGGAGGGTCTATCCAGGCGAGCCATTGCCATGATTGAGCCCGGCATATTTTTATCACAACCAGGAACAGTAATCAATGCATCATAATATTGTGCTCCACATACGGTTTCAATTGAATCCGCAATAACATCTCTACTCACTAATGAATAGCGCATACCATCAGTGCCATTTGACATTCCATCACTTACACCTATTGTATTGAATGTGAGTCCCACTAAATTGTTTTCCCAAGTACTTTTTTTCACAATAGCAGCTAATTCATTTAAATGCATATTGCAGGTGTTGCCATCCCAGCCCATACTTGCAATACCAACCTGTGCTTTGGCTAAATCTTCATCCGTTAAACCAATCCCGTAAAACATCGCTTGGGCAGCTGGTTGTGTAGGATCTTGAGTGATGGTCTTGCTATATTTATTGAGTTCCATTTTTATATAAAATTTTTATTGTGCTATTTGTTATTATTAAATTATTGTCGACTTCCTGATTTGAATATTTTCTTTATGGATGGCGACATTGGTTTTGTTCATGATATAATCACAGACCATCTCTCCGATGGTTGAAGTAAAATAAAAGTTGACAGGATCAAGGTCTTTGGTAACAAATCCATTTTCAATTGTCCAGACCACTGCGTCTCTTACAATATTGGCCTCTTCTGTTAATCCAAAATGATCCAACATCATTGCTGCAGATAAGATTGTCCCAATAGGATTAGCCAAGTCTTTTCCTTTTGCTTCATTATAAGAACCATGAATCGGTTCAAAAAGTGGAGGTCCTTCACCATAAGATGCAGAAGGTAACAGACCAAGAGAACCAGCAAGTGCACTAGACTCATCGCTGAGAATATCACCGAATAAGTTTTCCGTTAGAATAACATCAAAATCCTTGGGATGCGTAATCAGTTGCAATGCAGCATTGTCGATATACATAAACTCAAGTTGTACATCTGGAAAATCTGCTGCAATTTGTGTTACTGTTTTTCTCCAAAGTTTAGAGGTTTCTAGTACATTGGCTTTATCAACTACAGTAAGTTTTTTTCTTCTTTGTAGGGCATATTTGAATGCAATTTGAGCAACGCGAGTAATCTCGTTTGTATTATAAATGCACAAGTCAGAAGCCTCTTGTTTGTCTGCACTCAACTCTTTCTTACCAAAATAAATTCCGCCTGTCAATTCTCTGAGTAGCATGATATCAACTCCTTCTAAATACTTTGGTTTTAGTGGAGATAAATATTGAAGGGTTGAATAAGCTTTAACAGGTCTGATGTTAGCAAATAGTCCAAGTGATTTTCTCAATTTGAACAATCCTTGTTCCGGTCTAACAATAGCGTCAGGATTATTATCGTATTGGGGTTCGCCTACTGCACCAAATAATATTGCATCACTTTTCAAACAACTATCTAGTGTCTCTCTTGTGAGTGGTTCACCAAATTTTTCTATAGAAGCGGCTCCAATTTCACCAAATTCAAAATTGAAAACATGGCCATATTTTTTGGCTATGGTGTCTAATACACGAATAGCCTGATGGGTCACTTCTGGACCAATGCCATCACCAGCTAAAACGGCTATGTGTAAATTGACAATCATTATACAGTCTTCATTTTTAAATAGGTATTGGCAAGTTGAGTGAGGTTAACATCTTCAACTTCCTTTAATGCATCTGCCAGATTCAAAAATTGTTGATAGAGTTCATCAATATCGTTTCTATCAAAAGTGAAACCTAGATTCTTGAAACGATAGGCGAGTGCTGATCTGCCACTTCTTGCTGTGAGTACAATTTTTGAAGTAGCTGCTCCAACTTCTTCAGGTCTTATGATTTCGTATGTCTGTGCATCTTTTAAAAATCCATCTTGGTGAATACCAGACGAATGAGAAAATGCATTTGCACCAACTATGGCTTTGTTCGGTTGCACTGGCATCCGCATGGTGTCTGATACGAGCTGACTAATTGGATTTAGTTTTGTAGCATCAATTCCGGTTGTTAATCCGAGATGTGCATGTTGTTTGAGTACCATAACAACTTCCTCAAGTGAAGTATTGCCTGCACGTTCACCCAAACCATTGATGGTGCACTCAATTTGTCTTGCACCGTTGATGGCACCATATATTGAATTGGCTGTCGCTAACCCAAGATCATTGTGGCAATGACAAGATAAAACTGCTTTATCAACGTTAGGCACGTTGTTCATCAAGTAGGCAATTTTCTCACCGTATTGTGTAGGTAGACAATAACCTGTTGTATCAGGTATGTTTACCGTTGTTGCACCAGCTGCAATCACGGCCTCCACAACACGAGCTAAATATTCATTGTCCGTTCTCCCGGCATCTTCAGCATAGAATTCAACATCATCTGTGTATTTTCTTGCCCATTTTACTGCCTGTACTGCTCTTGCTAAAATATCTTCACGATTGCTGTTGAACTTGCTTTTGATATGGGAATCTGATGTGCCAATTCCAGTATGAATTCTTCCTCTTTTTGCATGTTTCAATGCTAGTCCCGCTACCTCAATATCTTTCTCTACAGCACGGCTCAAACCACAGACGGTAGCATTTTTGATGATTTTTGAAATGGCTTCAACAGATTCAAAATCACCCGGACTAGAAATAGGGAAGCCCGCTTCTATAATATCAACCCCCAAGTCTTCCAATGCTAATGCCAACTCAATTTTTTCTTTGGTATTGAGCTTGCAACCTGGAACCTGCTCACCATCCCTAAGGGTTGTATCAAAAATAAATATTCGATTTTCGGCCATAATCAATTTTTTGAAGGGTAAAAAGACAAAATATAAGTACCCTGTTAGCTAATTTAAGCCATTGATTTTTTCGGAATTACCCAAAATGGGTCGTAATTTACGGCTTGTAACCACATCTGATTTTGATAAAACGCAATACTGATGCGGTTTTTAAAGAAAGATTATTACGATGCCCAACCGGTCTGCAGATGAATTGTTTCAATTGATAAAAACCCTTGAAAAAGGGGAAAAACGCAATTTTAAATTGTATGTGAGCCGTAATGCCGCAGCTGAAGATTTAAAAATCACTCAGCTTTTTGATGCTTTGGACAAAATGGATGTATACGATGAAGACTTGTTGTTGAAAAAAAATACATCAATACAAAAACAACAACTTTCTAATTTAAAAGCACACCTCTACAAAGAGATTCTCGCTAGTCTGAGGCTCATAAAATCAGAACAGGCTGTTGATATTCAATTGCATGAGCAACTAGAACACGCCAGAATACTTTACAACAAGGGACTCTACCACCAAAGTCTAAAATTGTTGCAAAAGACAAAAGAACTGGCAAAAACTTATAATCAAATTACATTTTGGGTACAGGCACTTTTCTTTGAAAAGAAAATTGAAACCCTTCATATTACAAGAAGCTTTGAACACAGGGCTGAAGAACTTGCATTTGAAGTAAATGAACTGAACGAGCGGTTATCGATGGTGGGTAAACTCAGCAACCTGGCTTTACAATTATATGGTTGGTATATCAAAAACGGACATGTTAGAGATGCTGATGAGATTGAAGCGTTGAAAAAATTTTATACCGAAAATCTGCCTTCCAATGCACAGGAATTTTCAGGTTTTTATGAAAGGCTATACCTCTACCAAAGTCAGGCCTGGTTTGGGTTTATATTGCAGGACTTCCTTACTTACTATAAAAATTGTCAGCGTTGGGTGGATTTGTTTGAAAGAGAGCCTCAAATGATCAAAGTGGAGCCTCAACATTTCATCAAAGGGATGCATAATCTCTTGAATGCACATTTCATGCTAAGAAATGATAAGAAGTTTTTACAAGACATTGAAAAGTTTGAGAATTTCTATCTTTCAAAAGAGGGGATGTCTAATATCAATAATCAAGTTCAATCTTTTGTTTACCTCTATTTGGCTAAACTAAATCATCATTTTTTAGAAGGAAGTTTTTCTGAGGGTATTTTATTGATCCCAGAAATCGAATCCAAACTTGCTGATTTTGAGTTGCAGCTTGATAAGCACAGGACCTTGATTTTTTATTACAAATTTGCTTGTTTGTTTTTCGGCTCTGGTGATTTTGATAATGCGGTTTTATACCTCAACAAAATCATCCATTGGAAGGCAGATTTGAGATCAGATTTACAATGCTATGCACGATTGCTCCATTTGATTGCACATTATGAACTCGGTAATGATGAAATTTTGGAAAGTCAGGTTAGGTCTGTTTACCGCTTCATGTCCAAGCTAAAGAATCTTACCACGGTCGAAAATGAAATATTTAGCTTCATCAGATCCTCATTCAGTCTATCGAAAAAGGAAATTAAGGCAGGATTTGAGCATTTGTTTGAAAAATTAAAAAAGCTGGAAGGAAATCCCACAGAAAGCAGGTCGTTTATGTACTTGGATATCCTTTCATGGTTGGAAAGCAAAATAAAAGGTGTGCCTGTACAAGCTGTTATAGCCGACCATTTTCGAAATAGACAGCAAAACGAGATAGAAAGCTAAAAGGAATGTCTTTTAGTGCAAGAAATTTATTGAAAATTCACCCGTTTTGACTACCTTTGCCATCCTTAAATTTGGCATGCCCGTATTTTTCCAAATCTGTACTAATATAAATCATTGATAATCAATGATGTGTATTCGGCTTATCTAGCCGACAGATTGGTATTTGCGGCGGTAGAAAATTGTAAAAACAGATAACTTACTATGGCTATCAAAAAAGACAATCGCCCGAAATCTTCATTTTCAAAGATTACCATCAGCCTTGCTTCTCCAGATTCTATCCTTGATAGGTCATTTGGTGAGGTGCTGAAACCAGAGACCATCAACTACAGAACCTATAAGCCTGAGCGTGATGGTTTATTCTGTGAAAAAATCTTTGGTCCAGTTAAAGATTACGAATGTGCTTGCGGAAAGTACAAGAGAATTCGTTACAAGGGTATTGTTTGTGACCGTTGTGGTGTTGAAGTAACTGAAAAGAAAGTGAGAAGAGAGAGAATGGGTCACATCAAATTGGTAGTACCTGTTGTACACATATGGTATTTCAAGAGCTTACCAAACAAGATTGGTTATTTGTTGGGTATCAGTTCTAAGAAATTGGAGAGCATTATTTACTATGAGCGTTTCGTAGTAATTCAACCTGGTATCGTTGAAGAGAAAGGTAAGAAGCAAGGCGACTTGTTGACTGAAGAAGAATATTTAGACTTATTGGACACTCTTCCAAAGGAGAATCAGTATTTGCCTGATGAGGATCCAAATAAGTTTATCGCGAAGATGGGTGCTGAAGCTGTACATGATTTATTGCTCAGAATCGATTTAGATTCATTGAGTTATACACTCAGAAATGCTGCTGCAACCGAAACCTCACAACAGAGAAAGGCAGATGCCTTGAAGCGTTTGAGTGTGGTTGAGTCTTTCCGTGATGCTAACAGCAGAATCAATAACCGTCCAGAATGGATGGTGATGCAATACATTCCAGTTATTCCACCAGAATTGAGACCATTGGTTCCATTGGATGGTGGACGTTTTGCTTCATCTGACTTGAATGATCTTTACCGCAGGGTGATTATCAGAAACAACCGTTTAAAGCGTTTGTTGGAAATCAAGGCTCCTGAGGTAATCTTGAGAAATGAAAAGAGGATGTTGCAAGAGGCGATCGACTCATTGTTCGACAACAGCCGTAAATCTAATGCTGTTAAAGCAGAAGGTGGTAGAGCATTGAAGTCGCTTAGTGATGTTCTTAAAGGTAAGCAAGGTCGTTTCCGTCAGAACTTGTTGGGTAAGCGTGTCGACTATTCTGGTCGTTCGGTTATCGTGGTAGGTCCTGAATTGAAATTACATGAGTGTGGTTTGCCAAAGGACATGGCTGCGGAATTGTTCAAGCCATTTATCATTAGAAAATTAATTGAAAGAGGTATTGTAAAGACTGTAAAGTCTGCCCGTAAGTTGGTTGATCGTAAAGAGGCAATCGTATGGGACATCCTTGAAAATATTTTGAAAGGTCACCCTGTAATGCTTAACCGTGCCCCAACATTGCACAGGTTATCTATTCAGGCCTTCCAACCAAAGTTGGTAGAAGGAAAGGCGATTCAATTGCACCCGTTGGTTTGTTCTGCGTTCAACGCCGACTTCGACGGTGACCAAATGGCGGTTCACGTTCCATTGAGTCATGCTGCAATTTTGGAAGCGCAATTGTTGATGCTTGCATCTCATAACATCCTGAACCCACAAAACGGAACGCCAATCACGCTTCCTTCTCAGGACATGGTTCTTGGTCTATATTATATTACCAAGGGTAAGCGTAACATTGAGAATGATGTTGTGAAGGGTGAAGGAATGAAGTTCTATAGTGCTGAAGAAGTAATCATCGCATACAATGAGGGTAAGGTTGATTTGCACGCTTATATTAAAGTAAAGGCAAAGGTGCGTAACGATGATGGTGCTCTAGAAACCAAGTTGATCGAAACTACAGTTGGTCGCGTCTTGTTCAATCAGGCAGTACCAGCTCAGGTTGGATATGTGAACGCTTTGCTTACAAAGAAGAGTTTAAGAGAAATCATTGGTCAGATCATTAAAATCACCAACGTCCCTACAACAGCTAAATTCCTTGATGCTATCAAGGAGCTTGGTTTCCGTATGGCGTTCAGAGGTGGTTTATCCTTCAACATCCAGGATCTTGAGCTCCCTGTATTAAAAGGAGAGATGATTGACAATGCTTCTGGTGAAGTACAAGAGGTTTGGGATAACTACAACATGGGTCTCATTACCAATAACGAGCGTTATAACCAGATCATTGATATTTGGTCAAGGGTGGATACAAAAATCACCGAGACTTTGATCAGGGCTATGGCCACTGACAAACAAGGTTTCAACTCAGTTTACATGATGTTGGATTCCGGTGCGAGGGGTTCTAAGCAGCAGGTAAAACAGTTGGCTGGTCTTCGTGGATTGATGGCTAAACCAAGAAAGAGTGGATCAACAGGTTCAGAGATCATCGAGAATCCGATCCTTTCTAACTTTAAAGATGGTTTGAGTGTATTGGAATACTTTATCTCTACACACGGTGCACGTAAGGGTCTTGCCGATACTGCATTGAAAACAGCAGATGCTGGTTATTTGACTAGACGTTTGGTTGACGTTGCGCAAGATGTAATTATATCTGAAGAAGATTGTGGAACATTGAGAGGTATTGCAACCAGTGCGTTGAAAGACAATGAGGATATTGTAGAGCCATTATATGATAGGATTTTGGGTAGAACTTCATTGCATGATGTTTATGATCCATTGTCTGATGAATTGCTAGTAAGTGCTGGTCAGCATATTGATGAGGATACAGCTAAGAAAATTGAAGATTCAGGAATTGAGACTATTGAAATCCGCTCAGTACTTACTTGCGAAAGCAAGCGTGGCTGTTGCGTTAAGTGTTATGGATTGAACCTGGCTTCAGGTAATATTGCTCAGCGTGGTGATGCTGTAGGTATCATTGCTGCACAATCAATCGGTGAGCCGGGTACTCAGCTTACACTTCGTACATTCCACGTGGGTGGTGTTGCAGGATCTGCATCAGTTGAATCTCATTTGGTAGCGAAGTTTGACGGTGTGGTTCAATTTGACGGTTTAAGAACTGTTAAGGCGAAGAACAACGAAGGAAAAGATGTTCAAGTTGTAATTGGACGTACCGCTGAGATGAGGATCATGGATCTTAAGAATGATCGTGTTTTGATTACCAATAACGTACCATATGGTTCAACACTTGCTGTAGCTGAAGGTGCAAAGGTTGCTAAAGGAGATGCGATCTGCACATGGGATCCATTCAACAACGTAATTGTTGCTGAAGTAGCTGGTCAGATTGGATTTGAGAATGTGATTGATGGTGTTACTTACCGTGAGGAAGCTGATGAGCAAACTGGTCACAGAGAGAAAGTGGTTATTGAGTCTAAAGACAAGACTAGAATTCCATCACTTAAGATCAAAGCCAAAGACGAAAAGACATATAACCTTCCTGTTGGATCTCACATCGTAATCGAAGAAGGAGATCAAGTTACTGCAGGTCAGGTATTGGTGAAGATTCCAAGAATACTTGGTAAGTTGAGAGATATTACCGGTGGTCTTCCACGTGTTACTGAATTGTTTGAAGCTAGAAATCCGGGTAACCCAGCAGTGGTTTCTGAGATTGATGGTGTTGTTAGCTTTGGTGCTATCAAACGTGGTAACAGAGAGATTACTGTTGAAGCGAAAGATGGTGTGGTGAAGAAATATCTTGTAACACTTACTCGTCAGATTCTTGTTCAGGATGGCGACTTCGTAAAAGCGGGTACGCCGATGTCTGATGGTCAGGTAGCACCTGGTGATATCTTGTCTATTAAGGGTCCATTCGCGGTTCAGGAGTATGTTGTAAATGAAATTCAGGAAGTTTACCGACTCCAGGGTGTAAAAATCAATGATAAACATATTGAAGTAATTGTTCGTCAGATGATGAGAAAAGTGGAGATTGTTGATCCAGGAGATACAAGGTTCCTTGAGGGAGATTTGGAAGATCGTTACGACTTTAATATTGAGAACGACTGGATTTATGACAAGAAAGTTGTTGTTGATGCTGGAGATTCAGAAGTATTGAAAGCAGGACAAATAGCAAGCTTGCGTGAAATCAGAGAAGAGAATTCAATCTTACGTAGAAATGATAAGAAAGTAGTTGAATTCAGAGATGCACACGCTGCTACATCTTCTCCTGTTCTTTTGGGTATCACTAAGGCTTCATTGGGTACACAAAGCTGGATATCTGCAGCTTCATTCCAGGAAACAACTAAGGTTCTTTCTTCTGCAGCAATACAAGGCAAAACTGATGACATGCTCGGTCTAAAAGAGAATGTTATCACTGGCCACCACATCCCAGCTGGTACTGGTCTAAGAGACTACGAGAAGCTGATTGTAGGAAGCAAAGAAGAATACGAATTATTACAAACCACGCGCGAAGTGATGAGCTTCGACGAAGAAGAATAATCCTAAGGGAGCAGCAATGCTCCCTTTTTTCATTACAACCAACCCTTTTAAAATGAATCAAAAATTAATCAACATTGTACTTGCACTAGGTATAGTTGTTTTATTATTCCTTCAGCTCAAAGGATCCGATAAAAAAGTTGAAGCCGTTCAAGCAAGTGGTACTACTTCATCCGTTAAGCTAGGTTATGTAGATTTAGATAGTGTACAAGAGAAGTATCTTTTGTACAAAGAGCAAATGGACTTATTTGAGAAAAAGAAGGAAGCAGCAGATCGTGATCTAAACAATGCATTCCAGAAGATAGATAATGAAAGAATCGCATTTGTAAAAAGAGGAGAGTCGGTCACCCAAGCTGAGTATGAAAATTTCCAACGTTCCTATCAGGCTAAAATGCAAAATCTTGAACAACAAAAACAAGTATTGGAAAGCAATATTGCAGGTGAAGGGATGAAGACCATGGAGAATTTGAAGAAGACAATTGATGATTATCTAGTGAAGTACAACAAAGAGAAAAAATATTCTTACATATTCTCTTATTCTTCTGGTTTAAACGTTTTGTTTTACAAGGATAGTGCTACCAATATTACAGATGAAATTGTAGCTGGATTAAATGCGGAATACAGCAAAACAAAAAAAGAAAAATAACGTATGAATTTCATAACTTAATCCCGGTATTGAATACCGGGATTTTTTTTAACCAAAATTCATCTTATGTCGGAGCAAAATAGTTTCAAACCTAGTCTGGGTCTATTAGATGCAACCATGCTTGTTGCAGGATCTATGATTGGTTCAGGTATTTTTATTGTGAGCGCTGATATTACCCGAAATGTAGGTAGCGCAGGCTGGTTGGTCATGGTTTGGGTAATCACTGGCTTCATGACTATCAGTGCTGCTATGAGTTATGGAGAGTTAAGTGCTATGTATCCGAAGGCAGGTGGACAATATGTATACCTAAAAGAGGCTTACAATCCTTTGGTAGGTTTCTTGTATGGATGGAGCTTTTTTGCAGTCATCCAAACTGGTACAATCGCAGCAGTAGGTGTGGCCTTTGCAAAATTTGCAGGTTATTTTTTCCCTGCTTTAAATATGCAAGATCAAAATATACTTACGCATATTGGGTCCATTAAAATATATCCTGCACAAATTGTAGCAATTGGCATTGTTGTATTGCTAACTTATATCAATACTCGTGGCGTTAAAGAAGGTAAAATCATACAAACAACCTTTACTGTTTCTAAACTTTTGTCGCTATTCGGATTAATCCTTTGTGGCTTTCTTTTTGTAGATACCAGCTATTGGTCAGCAAACTGGGAAACTGGAATGCTCTCTCAAAAAGCATTGATGAATGATGATGGTACTATAACATGGGAATCTATTGGTGGCATTACTTTATTGGGTGCTATAGCTGCATCAATGGTTGGTTCAATTTTTAGTAGTGATGCTTGGAACAACGTGACCTTCATTGCAGGCGAAATTAAAAACCCTAAGAGGAATATTGGACTAAGTCTTTTCTTGGGAACGTTGTTGGTGACAATCATTTATGTGTCTGCCAATTTAATGTACCTCAATGTATTGCCACTAAATTCAATCGCTAAGCCAGAAGAAGACAGACTAGCGGTAGCAGCAGCCAGTGTAATTTTTGGCGCAGCAGGAAGATCAATTATCGCAATACTGATAATGGTTTCAACATTTGGTTGTATCAATGGGTTGGTCATGGCTGGAGCCAGGGTTTATTATACGATGGCTCAAGATGGTTTGTTTTTCAAAAAAGCAGCATCCTTAAATAGTAATGCAGTTCCTCAGTGGGCACTATGGAGTCAAGCAGTAGTAGCTTGTTTACTTTGTCTAAGTGGACGCTATGGAGAATTATTGGATATGGTTTCTTTCGTAGTGGTTATCTTTTATGTACTCACTATAATTGGCATTTTCATTCTTAGGAAAAAGAGACCTGATATAGAAAGGCCATATAAAGCATTTGGGTACCCATTCTTGCCACTTTTATATGTGTTGATGGGTTTGAGCTTCTGTGTATTGCTCATCATGTTCAAGCCTGAATACACTTGGCCAGGTTTAATTATTACTTTGCTAGGAGTACCATTGTATTTTATAGCAGTGAGATCAAAAACACAAGGATAGATGAATAGGGTGGCAGTAATTGTTGCTGGTGGATCTGGAACCCGTATGGGCAAGGAACTTCCTAAACAGTTTTTAGAATTGAATGGGAAAGCTATTTTAATTCATTCAATAAACGCCTTTCTTCATGCCTATGCAGATATTCACATTAACCTTGTATTGCCCAAGGAATACCTTGAATTAGCAAAAGAGATGGTAAAGCAAGCCTCTATTTCAGCCAATATTATGTTTATTGAAGGCGGAGCTACCAGGTTTGAGTCTGTCAAAAATGGATTAAAGGAGGTAAGAGATGCTGAGCTTATTTTTGTACATGATGCTGTAAGATGTCTTGTTACACCTGAATTAATCAAAGTATGTGCTGAAGAAGCTGATAAATATGGTTCTGCAATTCCTGTTGTTCCAGTAAGAGATAGTATGAGGAGAATTGATCCTGCTGATCAATCTTCAATTATAGTAAACAGAGAAAATCTGGTTGTGGTGCAAACTCCTCAAACATTTAAGAAAAACATTTTATTATCAGCTTTTGATGTTGACTATTCTCCAGATTTTACTGATGAAGCATCAGTTGTAGAAGCTGCTGGATATAGGGTTCATTTGGTGCAAGGGGAAGAAACCAATATTAAAATCACATTCCCTGATGATCTGGTTTATGCCGAGTGGAGGTTGAATAGGAATTAGGCCTGCCTGCCGGTAGGCAGGGAATAGGGAGGTGGATTTTATTTTTCCTGAATTTTTTGCTTACCAATTTTTTCAAGAATTTGATGGGCTACTTCCATTGCCATCAATCCATCATATTCCGACACTACTGTTGGGGTGTCATTTAAAATAGCATTTTTGAATGCTGTTAATTCCGCCTTAATGGCATTCTGCTCAATAATTTCAGGGTTTTCTACAGCAATGGTCTTTGTGCCTCCTGGAGTTTCTATATCAAAGCAAAATAGGTCGTCATCTCCCTCAGCTTTAAGTTTGATGATTTCAGTCTTTTTTTCAAGGAAGTCGATACCTATGTATGCATCTTTTTGAAACAATCTGATCTTCCTCATTTTCTTCATTGAAATTCTTGAAGAGGTAAGATTGGCAACACAGCCATTGTGAAATTCAATCCTAACGTTAGCAATGTCTGGCGTATCTGTCATTACTGCTACACCACTGGCTGAGATTGATTTGATTTCACTTTTTACAAGATGCAAGATGATGTCAATATCATGAATCATTAAGTCGAGAATAACACTCACTTCAGTGCCTCTGGGGTTAAATTGTGCAAGCCTATGAACCTCAATAAACATAGGGTTCAGTTTTTTGCCTTGAAGTGCCTGAAATGCTGGATTGAAGCGCTCTACGTGTCCTACTTGAAACTTGACTTTTGCTTCATGGGCAAGCTTTACCAACTGTCTCGCCTCATTCATGTCATTGGCCAAAGGTTTTTCAACAAATACATGTTTGCTTTTTCTCAAGGCAGCTTCGCATACGGGGAAATGGAATTGAGTAGGGGTTATTACGTCGATGGCATCAACATCATCTATCAGCGTATGCATGTCAGCATATCTTTTTAGGCCAAATTTTTCAACAGCTTCTTGTGCATTTTCATCATTAGGGTCATAAAAACCAATGATGTCAACTCCTTCAATACCTTGCCAATTGCTGACATGAAATTTTCCTAGATGGCCAACGCCAAAGATGCCTACTTTTAACATATTACTGCAAAGGTAGAGATTTTGTCATTCAGACAATAAGCGTCATTTTTGTAGCTCTAGTTTTAATTATGGGAAAAATTGTCATTGCCATCGATGGATGGTCTTCTTGCGGGAAAAGTACTATGGCGCGACAACTGGCCAAGAAATTAAATTATATTTTTATTGACTCTGGCGCAATGTACCGTGCCATTACACTTTATTTTCTGCGAAATGAAGTAAACATCAACAATGAAGTTGAAATAGAAAAGGCATTAGCTGCTATCCATCTAGAATTCAAGCTCAATCCCAGTAACGCTAACAATGAAATTTGGATGAATGGGGAGAATGTGGATGCATTGATCAGAGATATCAAAGTAGCTGAAAAGGTAAGTGAGACGGCAGCTTTAGCAAAAGTCAGAGAATTTGCAGTCGCTCAACAGAGATTAATTGGCCACGACAAAGGAATTGTAATGGATGGTAGGGATATTGGCTCTGTTGTATTTCCAGAAGCTGAATTAAAGATCTTCATGACAGCAGATCCTGAAATAAGGGTGCAAAGAAGATTAAAAGAACTTCAAGTAAAAGATCCAAGTATATCAATAGAAGAAGTGCGAAATAATCTTGCATCAAGAGATCATATTGATTCAACAAGGGCTATTTCGCCATTACGAAAACCTGAAGATGCTATTGTTCTGGATAACAGCAATCTTACACCTGATCAACAACTTGAATTAGCCTTGCAATGGGCACATGAAAGAGTGTGCTAAAGAATTATTGCCATTGGGAACCAACTTCAGAAAGCTTTTTGGAACCAGTAAAGAAACTGCTGAGTTTTTCTATGGTTTGTTCAACAATAGCATCCGGACAAGAAGCGCCACTCGTGATTAAAATACGAACATTCTCTTTCGAAGGAAGGTAGTTTTCCTTGATGTATTCTTCATGAGTTCGCCAATTAAAACCTTTTATTTCTTGATTAGAAAGTAAATCTGCAGATGATTCTATAAAATAAGTAGGTAGTTTATCTTCGCAAAGTTCAACCAGGTGAGAACTGTTACTGCTCTTTCTTCCGCCAATAACAATTGCTAGATCTGCATTGGTTTCCAAGAGATGTTTTACAGCTGTTTGGTTGTCGTTTGTAGCATAACAAAGAGTATCTCTTGTGTCTGCAAAATATTCTCCTACATTGGTATCATCGAGCTTGTATTTCTGCATCACTATCTTTTTCAGATAGTCGGCAATCGCTTGTGTATCTGATGCAAGCATAGTTGTCTGGTTAACAACACCAAAACGAACCAGATCTTTTTCAAGATTGAATCCTTGGCTGAATCTATTGGCAAATTGTTCTGAAAAATCTTCGCTCTTTCTTGTGCCTAAAATGAATTCACCTAAAACAATTGCTTCTGCCATGTCATAGATGACAATGGTTGGGGCATGAACATCGCTGTGAGAAAAAGTAGCTCTTGTTTCTTCATGTGTGGGTTTGCCATGCACTACAACACTGTATCCTTTTTGTGCAATTTGCTCAGCCCTATTCCAAACTTTTTCTACAAAAGGACAAGTGGTATTGTACTTTTCTATTTGAATGCCAATAGACCTTAACTTGTTTTCAATTTCAATTGTAGTACCAAATGCAGGAATAATTACTACATCATCTGCATTCAAGGATTCAAAGGGGATAAGTGAGTTTCCTTTGGTATCCATTAAAAATTGGACTCCGCTGTTTATGAGGTCCTCGTTTACAAATGGATTGTGGATCATCTCACTCAACAAAAAAATACGTTTGCCAGGATTATTTTCTACAGTCTTAAATGCAATTTCTATGGCGTTTTCAACACCATAGCAGAAGCCAAAGTGTCTGGCTAAAAAGATTTCAACATTGCCTAAATCTAGATGAGTTGGTGTAAAATCTTTCTTCAATTTGTCAGCCGCTTTTCTCTTTTGCTTAATAGCAGAAATTAGCGGACTCCTGTATCTGACGGGTATTGTAAATTGCTTCATGTTATGGCGACAAAGTTACGCAAAGATTAAACAATAGATATCTACTTTCGTTCGAATGGGTCGAACCTATTTCTTAACTTTCCACCATGAAAAGTGAATTTACCCCAGTAGATTGGGTATTGGATAGCAATATATATGAAGTTAATCTAAGACAGTACACCCAAGAAGGAACCCTAAACGCTTTTAAGCAGCATCTCCCTAGATTAAAAGAAATGGGTGTTGAGGTGCTTTGGTTTATGCCCTTAACTCCAATTAGTCAAAAACAGCGCAAGGGTAGTCTGGGCAGTTATTATGCATGTTCTAGTTATACCGATATCAATCCTGAATTTGGAACAAAAAAGGATTTCCTTGGACTGGTTCAATATGCTCATGAATTAGGGTTGAAAGTAATCATTGATTGGGTGGCTAATCATACAGGTTGTGATCATGAATGGACCAACACTCATCCTGATTTTTATAAAAAAAATGAAGCAGGTGAATTCTATGATCAGCATGGATGGGATGATGTAATTGATCTTGATTACAGTAATCAACATATGCGCTTAGAAATGATTGAGTCAATGCGCTCGTGGATTGATGCTTACAATATTGACGGTTTCCGATGTGATATGGCTATGTTAACACCTGTAGATTTTTGGATGCAGGCTAGAAAAGCCTTACAGCCAACAAAAAATTTATTTTGGTTGGCTGAACTCGACCCTTTGGATAATCCAGATTACATGAGTGTTTTTGATGCAGCGTATACTTGGAGATGGATGAATGCCGCTAAACAAACAAAAGAGGAGGGGGCACAGCAAATTCATCATATGAAATATGTATTGTCACTCTATCTTAATGAACTCCCTCAAACTGCTTGTCCCGCTTGGTTTACAAGCAATCATGATGAAAACAGTTGGAATGGAACTGAATTCGAAAAATATGGTGAAATGGCAATGCCACTTGCTGTTTTTTCATCCACTTGGAAGGGTGTTCCATTGATGTATAGTGGGCAAGAACTTCCTAATCTCAAGCGCTTGGCATTTTTTGATAAAGATGTTATTGAGTGGAAAGAACAACCGGAGCTACATGATTTTTATGCTTCCTTGTATAAATTAAGAAAATCAAATAAGGCGTTTAAATCACTTGAAGCTAATGATAACTGTCATTTCTTAGCCAACAGTGTTGATCATCATGTATTGAGTTTTTTGCGAAAAAATGAGGAAGCTTCCGTGATTGCTGTATTTAATTTCTCCCCTTATCATTTGCCCGAAGTTGAAGTAGCTATCCATCATGAGAATGGAAATTATGTGGAATATTTCACTGCAGCTGAAAAACAAATTAACACGGGGCATCTGTATCTAGATATGCCTGCTTGGTCATACCAAATTTGGATCAAAAAATAAAGGCAGAACCCAGTTCTGCCTTTATTTATAATTTGAAGTTGTTGTTTATTCCGAAGCTTCGATGGTGTATTGGTAAACACCTTCATAGCCTGGATAAAATCCTTCTAATAATATTCTTTTTGATGCTTTCGCAATTGCAGCATTGAATTCTTCAATTGTCTTTACTTCGGTTCCATTGGTTTTAAGAATAACAAAACCATCACGCATCCTGGTTTGCTCATCGATGAGTCCGCTATTGATTTTAGTTACGATTACGCCGCCTTTCACTCCGTATTCTTTAGCCTTTTTGGCATCAAGGGTTTGTAATGTTGCACCTAATTTATCTGAAACTGTATTTTTTACAATATCGTAGCTACCAGATCTATTTTTTAAAGTAATGTTCGTTGTAGATTCTTTTCCAGCTCTGTTGTAGTGTACGGTTATCTTATCACCAGGTTTGTAACCTGCAATTTGTTCAACCATTTCACTACCATTAGCAACTTTTACACCATTGATTTTGGTAATGTAATCACCTGTTTGGATGCCTGAGGAAGACATTGCTCCATCTTTTGCAACATCCATCACCAATACACCCTGACCTTCTTTATAGTTAAGCTTGGTTTTTTCTGCTTCAGGTGCATTCTCAGGTAGATAGCTGATACCCAGGTATGCTCTTTGAACAGTACCATATTGCAAAAGGTCATTGATTATTTTTTTAACAATGTTCACTGGTATTGCATATGAATAACCAGCATATGCTCCTGTAGGGGATGCGATAGCAGAAACAATACCAACAAGCTCTCCAGTGGTGCTAATCAATGCACCTCCAGAATTACCTTGGTTAACAGCAGCATCTGTTTGGATGAAGGATTCAATTGGACTATTGCTTTTTCTTTGATTAAGTCCAAGTGTTCTTGCTTTTGCACTTACAATACCTGCTGTTACAGTTGTTTCAAGGTTAAGCGGATAACCTACAGCCAATACCCATTGTCCTACTTTAATGTTATCGGAATTTCCGTACAATAAAAAGTTAAGTCCCTTTTCCTCTATTTTGATCAACGCCAAATCACTGCTGGGGTCTGTTCCAATTAATTTGGCTTTGTATTGTTTTTTGTTGTTGAGTGTAACTTTGATCTCATCCGCTTCTTCAATCACGTGGTTGTTGGTTACAATGTAGCCGTCTTCACTGATGATAACACCAGAACCACTTGCACGTTGAGGCATACTTCTCATTTGCGGACCTCCAAAAAAGTCTTCAAAGAAATCCTCTCCAAAGAAGTCGCTAAATGGACTTCTTCTCGTTTTAGGAAGATTGTTATTGGCCTGGCTCGATCCAATGGTTGTTGTGATGTGAACCACTGCAGGAACTCCTGCTTGGGAAGCGGGTTGAAAATCTACAGGCTGACCTGGTACATTGTTGTTGCTGTCATAAAAACCAGCATAACTGGCTGGCAATTTACCATTGTACTCTTGGATAGCGTTAGGTTTACGGATGAAAGAATCATAACCAAACATTGCCGCCGTACTGGTAACTGCGCTAATCAAAACTACTGTTAGTGTTTGCTTGATGTTCATGGTTCTTTTTTTTATTTGAATTGCTGAATTAGGTCAAAAATAATGCCGATGCATGCAAATAAGCAAACATGACTGAATTTCAGCCTACCAGTCGGCCTATTTAACAATTTCTTAGGCGGCTGGATTTTGGGTTAGGCTAGAATTGTGAAATTTTGACACAATTATGTCAGTTTTTCTAGGAAATCCAGGGTGTCAACGCCATCTGGAAAATCTAATAAACTTGGCTGCTGAGCCATACCGAAGGGGATAAAACCTTTGCCAACAAAACACTGAATCTTGGTTTCATCAAGCTGTTTTTTTACATCATCTCGATTGGTATAGAACTGATAATGCAACTGCGATATAGGGGAGAAAGGACTTTCGTTTTCCAACAAAACAATTGAATCGTTGCTCATGTAGAACCTGTTGTTCATAATAGCAATGGTCAATTGGTAGTCGAAATTATTTTTGTATTTGTCGTGGTCTTTATAGTGGTCATATTTTCTGAGAGCCCCCAATAAAGGAACGAAATCGTATTCTTCAGGAACCCAAATTTGGGTAACATTTCTGCAGCCCAACCCAAAATACAATTGGATATCATCTGATAGGCTTTCTAGCTCTTCCCTTGTTTCAGTGCCATCCAAAACTGCAACAGATGTCCGGTTTTTTCTGATGATATGTGGGTATTTGCTGAAATAATATTCAAAATACCTAGCGCTGTTATCGCTGCCTGTGGCTATGTATGCATCACAGTCCTTTAGCATTTCCTGAATGGTAATCCATTCGGCAACCTCTGGATTTAATAAGGTTAAATATTGAACAAGATGTTTAACCAGTAGGGTATCCTTGGAGGAAACTTTGATTTTCAGTTTATGTCCCGACAAGAAAACACAGATCATGTCTTGCAGTCCAACAAAAGGAATATTTCCAGCCATGACCAGTCCAATCGTCCTAACCTGTTTTTGCTGATCTGGTATCCGGTACTGTTGAGCAACATTTTCGAGGATGTTGGATTGTAGCATCTCTTTAGCTATTGATTTTCCTGATAAAGAGACGTAATCAGGAATAAACCATTTGTTCTCAACCCATGCGCTGTGTTGAACTGTTTTAAGCTCCTCATTCTCCTCAAGGAGGTAGTCCCCTAAACCATTTAAAAGGTCAATTCTTGTGTGTAAATTCATTTTCTAATTTTCCAATCATTGGTTTACCTTTACGATAGATTGGAATGCAAAAATACTCTCAAATTCAACCTTAAAAAACATATTTATTATGGCTATCAAGATTACAGATGAATGTATCAATTGCGGAGCTTGTGAACCTGAATGTCCAAATAATGCCATCTATGAAGGTGGAGTAGAATGGGCGCTAGCAGATGGTACTTCAGTAAAAGGTGCATTTACCTTGATGGATGGCAATCAGATTGATGCTGCTGCCAAAAATTCTCCAATTAGTAATGATACTTATTACATCACGCCAAATAAGTGTACTGAGTGCCAGGGTTTCCATGAAGAGCCTCAATGTGCCGCAGTTTGTCCGGTTGATTGTTGTGTTCCAGATGAACTTTACAAGGAGACAGTAGAAGAATTGTTACAGAAGAAAGAAAAGCTCCATCTCTAAATAATTACTTGTTTGTTAAAAAGGTGAGGGTCTCCTAATGGCCCTCACCTTTTTTATATATTTGTAGTACTAAAACTATTCAAACAACCAACATGAATAAGCCCATTATTGCATTTGTCACTGGTGGATATTCCTCAGAAGCGGTCATTTCTTACAAGAGTGCTATAACTATCGAGAATAATCTTGATGCCTCCAAGTTTGAAATTTATCGTATTGATATTACGCCAGAAGCTTGGTTTCATCCAACAAGTTCAGGTGAAAAAATACCAGTCAAACGTGATGATTTTACCCTTGAAATAAATGGCAAGTCGATCAAATTTGATGCAGTATTTATTGGTATTCATGGTACTCCTGGTGAAGATGGCAAACTACAGGGTTATTTTGATTTACTTAATCTTCCCTATACGTCTTGTGATGCTACTTCTTCTGCTATCACTTTTAATAAGCGGTATACAACTGCAGTAGCTGGTGCTTCAGGATTTCATGTTGCAAAGTCTATCCATATTTTTAAATCAAATTTTAAGTTAGAAGATGCTTCTAACTGGAGTTTAAAATTTCCCGTATTTGTGAAACCCAATAATGGAGGATCAAGTATAGGAATGAGCAGGGTTAATGTAAAAGAAGAGCTTGCTACTGCAATTGAGAAAGCCTTTAAAGAAGATGATCAAGTATTGATCGAAGAGTACATAGCAGGTAGGGAATTTACAATTGGCGTATTCAAATCTAAAGGAGCAGTAATTACTTTACCATTTACAGAGGTGATTACTGAGAATGAATTTTTTGATTTTGAAGCCAAATACCAAGGAAAATCAAGGGAGGTTACACCTGCTGAATGCAGCCAAGATACTTCGGATAAAGTCAGAAAGGCAGCAGCTGGTATATATACAGTTTTTAATTGTAGGGGTGTGGTAAGAATGGATTTTATATTTAATGATGCTGATAAGATGCCTTATCTGCTTGAGATCAATACGGTACCCGGACAAAGTGCTGCGAGTATTGTTCCACAGCAAGTGGCAGCAATGGGGGTGAGTTTAACCGACTTCTATACAATGTTAATTGAAGAAGCACTTGAAGCTGTAAAAAAATAACAAATGAATTTTGAATTCATCACCAGAAGACCCTTATGGCAAAACATACTTTTTGGCATTGGGTCTTCTTTTTTCTTGATCTTGGTTTTTCTTTTCATGTTGAATAGAATCACCAACCATGGCGACTACTTGGTTGTTCCTGAAGTAAAAGGAAAGAATTATGTGTCTGTTCAAGAAGAGTTGGAAAATCAAGGCTTTGAGGTGGTTATTCAGGATTCTATATATGTTGATAGCATTCCCCCTAATGCTATCATCAAGCAATTTCCTGAGCCAGAGGCAACGGTAAAGGTCAACAGGATAATTTATCTAACCGTCAATTGTACAGTACCACCCACAATTAACATGCCTAATTTAATTGGGATGAGTTTTAGAAATGCCTTACTTGAACTCAGGTCGTTGGGCCTAAAAATGGGTGATACCACCTTTATACCTGATATCGCAAAGAATGCCGTTAAGGATCAACTTTCTGAAGGCATTCAAATAAAACCTGGTTCACCCATTCGTATGGGTTCTAAAATTGATTTGGTTATTGGTTCTGGTTTAGGAGGTGCTGCTGTACCTGTACCAGATTTATTTGGACTGACTTATCCTGAAGCCAAACTGGTTATGGAATTAAATGGTATTACACCTGGTGTTATTTTATTGGATGAAGGACTGGTAGATACTACTTTAGGCTTTATTTATTGGCAGAATCCTAATCCTTTTGATGATCAACTAAATGTAAACATGATCAGACCTGGTCAGCTTATGGATATACGAGTGACAGCGGTAAAACCAGAAAAGAGAACTGATTCTCTTCAAATCAAAAATCAATAAATTAATTTTACTATAAATTTCAACACATGCAAACAATACAAGTTGCTGAATTAAACCAAAAGCTACAAAATGGTGAGAAGGTTCATCTTGTAGACGTAAGAGAGTCATTTGAACACGACGAATTCAATATTGGTGGTATTTTATTACCCTTAGGTGATATTAGAATGGGTGATACCGAAAAAATTGATCACCTTAAAGATGAAGAAGTTTATCTCTATTGTAGAAGTGGAAACAGAAGTGGTCAGGCTGCTCTTATACTAGAGACGATGGGCTTCACCAATGTAACCAATGTGGTGGGTGGGATGCTCGCTTGGAAAGATAGCTTTGGCGTTTAATTTATTGTGGTTGTTGACGATTTCTTAAATCGGCTACTGATTTTGAAAACATTGTTTCAATTATTTCTTTACTGAATCTTTCAACTGATCCTGGGTTGATTGATTTGGTCTGAATCGACCAAATCAATGTTTCTGTTTTAGTATCAAATAAATTTCCTTCCATAAAGTAGGTTTTATCTGTAACGTAGTAGCCCGGGTCATAAGCATAAGGATACCAATAGGAATAAAATCCTCTGAATTGTAATCCATATCCAGGGAATGGTCCATATAGTCCAAGTGATCCTGGCACATACCTTGTTTCACTTTTTTTATCTGTGAGTGTTATAGTGAAAATGAGATCACAGTTTAAACGATTTATTTCTTTCATCATGATTTCTCTACTAGGTGGCGAAGGTTTTGAAAAAGAGGGTGGAAAAAAATCCCAACTTCTTTCTCCCTCGAAGCCGTTTGCTTTTGCTGTTAGCCACATTTCTTCTTCTAGATGAGTTCTTACATGTGGGTTGTTCACCAAAGCGGCTACAAATATTTTATGATAGCTAGATGAGGGCTTAAAATTAGGGTTGGTCCACGTGTAGGTTATTTTATTTGTTGATGTACACGCGTTAAATAGCAATACGAGCAAAAATAATCCATAGCTAAACTTTTGCATATCCATTTTATTTGACATGCAACATACAAACTGAAATAGCCATTATTGCTAATGGCTATTCACTTATTCACGATAAACTATTATTTAACAGTAATGCTATTTATAAATTAATGTTTAGTCCTACCATTATGTTTCTTTCTGCCATAGGGTAATAGTAGTTGTTGACAGATACTTGGTTGTTGAACTGGTAAGAGAATGTGTAGCCATTTGGTGCATATAGTTTATTCCAAATGTTGTTTACTTGGAACAACAGCTCAATTGATGAGATTGATTTTGTTTTGAAAATATGATTGATCATCAAGTCTTGCACAAAGAAAGGTGCAAGACGTCTATCTTTCCTTGAGGTATTATCGAGATACTGCCTGCTTACATATTTGCTATTCAGCCTAATTTCAGTTTGTTCAAATGGTTTATAGCTTAGTGTAGCATTTTCTACAATGGCAGGAGAGAAGGCGATGTTGGCTGATGAATAGAAGTTTGTTTTTTGGCCACCAGCATCATAATCGTCATAATATTCTGTAAAGTTTTTTACTTTATTGGTGCTTAATGCAATGTTATTTAGGAATTGTAGTTTTTCACTAATGATAAAATTAGATTCAATCTCAATGCCAGCTCTATAACTAATTGGAATATTGGTTCTGGTATATGCACCTACATCGTTTATTTTTCCTGTCAATACCAATTGATTTCTGTAATGCATGTAATATGTGGTCACAGCCAATCTCATTTTTTTGGTATTTCTCTCAAATCCAATTTCAAGATCATTTAATGTCTCATGTTTTGGAATCTCTCTTGTGCCAGCTTCAAAATCATCTCTGTTTGGCTCCTTGTTTGCAATTGCATAAGAAGCAAAGAAGGTGTTGTTGTTTTTAGTATAACGTAGTCCCAATTTCGGATTGAAAAATAGCCAATCCTGGTTGATGGCTAAACCAGGATTATTTCTGAATCCTTCAATATCATAACTTACATTTCTAACTTGTAAGTCGCCAAACACATGAAAATCATTTATTTTTCTCAACCATTTTCCAAATAGATGTTGTTCTTGTTTTTTTGCATCTAAATCATACCACTTGTAATCTTTTTCTATAGCCGCTTGCGACCAAATGATTTTTCCAAAATGATTTCCATCATAGTTACTTGCACCTCCGCCAAGTATGATTTCGTTATTTTTATATTTCTTCTGAAAACTAAAATTGGTTCCGGTATACAGGTTGTCAAGCCAAAGTTGTCTGATTAAATCTGCTTCTGCAGCTCCAGGGTTTCCGCCAAATGGATCACGAAGAATGCCATAATCAATTAATTCTTGAGTGGCTTTGTATTGTTCATAGTATCCATTGCCTGTTGTTGCAAATACTGCAGCATTAAAATCCCACTGACTATTCAATTTCTTGTTGTAGAACAGTTGATAATGGGTTTGTGTATAATTATCAGTCTCGTTATCATATGGATCACCAGGTTTTTCAGATCCAGCACTGTTGAATTTCCTATTGGTTGATAGCTGATCTTCGCTAACACCATACCAGGCTTGACCTGTTTTTTCTTTGCCAGAAAAAACATTTAGTCTGAGAGATGATTTTTCCTTTATACTGGCAGCTGAAACATAGAAAGATTGGAGTTTGCTTGAAGATCTATCTATGTATCCATCACTTGAGATATTGGATAGGCGAGCGTCAATTGTATATCTACCATTTATCAGCCCAGTTCCTGTCTTAATGGTATTTTTTAATGTGTTAAATGACCCTATGCTATTGCTTAGTGTTGCATAAGCTTTTTCCTGCACTTCATTCGTCATGAGGTTGATGGTAGCACCAAAAGCACCCGGACCGTTTGCGCTGGTACCAACTCCTCTCTGCACCTGTATATTATTGGTAGAAGATAAGAAGTCGGGTAGGTTCACTAAAAATACACCCTGTGATTCAGCATCGTTATATGCAATTCCGTTTAGTGTAAAATTTATTCTACTGGCATCTGTACCTCTAATACGAATACCAGTATAACCGACACCATTCCCTGCGTCTGAATTCACAACTGCACCCGGAATTTGGTTGAGTAAAAATGGGATGTCTTGTCCCAAGTTGTTTTTTTCAATATTTCTTTTTGTGATAAGATTTTGGGTGAAAGGGTAGTTTTTTTCTGCCCGCACAGCCCTGATTTCTATGGGTTCCATCAATTTGCTTTTGATGGTATCCCCATTTTCAGCAATTCGATTACTTGAAAGTGGTGCAGGTTGATTGGCTTGGGAAAACCCCAGAAATGAACAACAGAGAAGCAATGAAGTGAAAAGATTCTTTTTCATACTGTTTTTGTTTTTTTTAGTTTACAAAAACAGGAAAGGATGAAATAGCTGATTCGTCCTTCCCTGCGCAGGCATTATCCTGATCAGGTTCTACGGGTTTGATCTCAGCCTTGAATTTTGGTCAAAGCACCCCGGAACGGCACAAAATTAGAATTTAGTCACTAAATAAAAAATCTCTTTTCATTTTTGTGTAACTTCTTTGCATTAAAAACGTCTTGATGAAGTAAACAAAACCAGAAATAAATGAAAAATATTTTAGTGCTCTTTTTTTTAGTAGTGTCGTTTAATGGAATAGCTCAGGACAAAGTGATATTTAATGATGAACATGTTGTACTTAGAGATGTTCAGGATTTTCAATCAGTTGTGATTAAGGGACCTTTTAAGGTTTATTATTCGACTGATGCAGAGTCACAGGTGGCTGTGAGTGCTAAGGATAACGATTCTAGGGACCGTATAACAACTAAAGTGAGTGGGGGTACGCTATATGTTTCTTTGGATAATAGTAGTGTTAAATGGTGGGGAGTAAACAAAGAGTTCAAAGTCTATATTACTGCACCTAAATTGAATGCTTTGACTGTTTCAGGTGCTGTGAATTTTGTTGTGGTCGATATTTTGAGGTCTACTAACTTCTCATTAATTCTTTCAGGAGCGAGTAATTTTTCAGGAAAAATTGAAAGTGAGGAAATAAAGGCAAACTTATCCGGTGCTTCTGATTGCAAGGTGAGTGGTTCATCAAATAAACTTGATTTGGTCTGTTCTGGAGCTAGTGGGTTTAAAGGATCCGATTTAAAAGTGGATAAGGCTGACCTAGATGCATCTGGAGCTTCTAGTATAAAAATTCACGTAATTGAGACACTCAAAGCTCATGCGTCTGGTGCCAGTAGTATTCAATACAAAGGAGCACCAAAGATGTACAATCAAAGTGCATCTGGAGCCAGCAGCATCAAGCAAATGAATTAAATGCAGACTTTTGAGGTTAAAATAGAAAAAGCAACCTATTGGTTGCTTTTTTAGTTGCGAAGGCTGGGATCGAACCAGCGACCTTCGGGTTATGAGCCCGACGAGCTACCGCTGCTCTACTTCGCGATGCAAAGCTACGTTTTTATCCCTTATGTTCAAAACAAATTTTACTAGTGTACCTTTGCATCTAGATGAAATCTGGATTTGTCAATATATTGGGAAAACCCAATGCGGGTAAGAGTACTTTGCTGAATGCTTTGGTAGGGGAGAAACTTGCAATTGTATCATCTAAAGTCCAAACAACACGGCACAGGATTCGTGCTTTTGTAAATGGTCCGGGTTACCAAATAGTATTTTCTGATACTCCCGGTGTAATTGAACCCAAGTACAAGCTGCATGAAAAAATGATGCATGCTGTTACAACAAGTTTGGAAGATGCAGATGTTTGTCTATTGGTTGCAGATCTGAGGGATAATTTTGATGAACTTGATCAGCTATTTTCATCTCTAAAACTTAAGGTCAAGTCAATTCTTGTACTGAATAAATCAGATTTGGTTAAAGCTGACAGAATTGAACTAGCAAAAAAATATTTTGCTGATAAAGCATATTGCAATCGAATTGTGGTTCTTTCTGCTCAATCTAAAAATCAAGTACAAGGTCTAATTGAAGGTATTGTTGATTTGCTTCCAGAGGGAGAGGCTTTTTATGGAGAGGATGAGTTAACGGATATGCCAACTAAATTTTTTACTGGAGAGTTGATTCGTGAAAAGATTTTTGAATTGTTCGATGAGGAAATACCTTATCAATCAACAGTGCTTATTTCTAAATTTGAAGAACAGCAATTGTTGATAAAAATTTCTGCTGAAATCATCGTACAAAGAGAATCGCAAAAAGCAATCATTCTTGGATCAAAGGGGGTAATGATTAAAAAGCTTGGTATGTTATCACGTCAGGCGATTGAACAATTTTTGGATTCAAAAGTATATTTGGAATTGTTCGTGAAAGTAAGGTCCAACTGGCGCAACAACGATTTGTTCTTAAAAGAATATGGTTATATTCAATAAATTATAGTCATGAAAAAAGTATCCTTTTTATTGATATTTTTCTATGCTACTAATCTGGTTGCTCAAAATGGGTATTTACCCAGAGAAAGCTTTGAAGGCGCAGCCTATACACTTGCTGTGCATGAAGTAAATTTTGAAGGTGTGCAAAGCAGTAGTAAGATGAGATTGCCTTATTCCTCAGTAAAAGGAAGCCCTTATTTTAATGATGAATTTCTATGGGGTACATTTTACGATCAAAAGGGTAAAGTGACTGGCAAACAGAAGGCAAGAGTGAATTTGGCTAGCCATGAAATACATTTCATAGGAGAAAAGGAGAGTGAATATGTCGCGCCATATGAATTGGCAAACCGAGTAGTGTTTTCAAATGATCAGAAAAATGATACGGTAGCTGTTTTTACGAGGTTAGTACCCGGACTCCAATTCAACAATAAGCCACTGACAGATTATGTACAACAGTTGACCTTTGGTGAGGCTGTTTTATATAAACACACCAAGCGTTATGTTGCTTCAGCCGATTCCATGTTTGGTACGCTAAAGCGCTATTATTTCGCAACCCAAAACAGCTATTTTTTAAAATTTGATGCTGATCCAGTTTACGTCAACAAATTATCGCTAAACGCATTATTGAGTATCCTTCCCGAATCAAAAGGGTTACTAGAGTGGTCTAAAAAGAACAAAATCAATATACGCAAGGAAGAGGATCTTGTGGCACTTATTGAAGAATGGAACAAAACAGCAAAGCAATAATTCACTAATCGACTTTATCACTTAAATATTTTTATGCCAGGATTTACATTAGCAATTGTGGGTAGGCCCAATGTGGGTAAGAGTACTTTATTCAACAGGCTGCTGGAACAGCGTAAAGCCATTGTTGAAGATACACCTGGTGTAACCAGAGATAGACAATATGGAGTTTCAGAATGGAATGGTAAATCATTTAACGTAATCGACACTGGCGGATTTGTGGCAGGTGGAGATGATGTATTTGAAAAAGAAATTCGTGAACAAGTACTGATTGCTGTACAAGAAGCAAATGCATTACTATTTATGGTTGATGCTAGCACTGGAATTACAACCTTAGATGAGGCTATGGCAGATGTATTGCGTCCAGCAAAGAAGCCCGTGTATTTGGTTGTAAACAAAGTTGACAACAATGCAAGGTTGTTGGAAGCAAGTGAGTTTTATTCACTTGGCTTTGAGCATATATTCTTTATCTCATCAATGTCGGGTAGTGGCACTGGTGAAGTACTTGATGAGGTTGCCAAATTAATTTCTGTTGAAGCGGAAGAAGTCAGTACAGAACTTCCAAAGATTGCAATTATTGGACAGCCAAATGTTGGTAAATCTTCCTTGTTGAATGCAATGGTAGGAGAGGAAAGAACAATTGTGAGTGATATTGCTGGTACTACAAGAGATACCATACATACACACTATAATCTTTTTCAAAAGGAATTCGTATTAATTGATACTGCAGGAATTCGCAGAAAAAATAAAGTGCATGAAGATCTTGAATTCTATTCTGTGATTCGTGCAATCAAGGCAGTAGATGAAGCAGATGTTTGTCTCATGATGATTGATGCAGAAAAGGGAATTGCTCAACAAGACCTCAATATTTTTTCCTTGGCTGTGAAAAAAGGAAAGGGGATAGTCTTCTTGGTTAACAAATGGGATTTGGTTGAAAAAGTAACGAATACCGCAAAAGACTATGAAAAGCAATTGAAGGAGCGCTTAGCGCCTTTCACTGACTTGCCTGTAATTTTTATTTCAGCCAAAGAGAAGACAAGGGTATTTAAGGTAATTGAAACGGCATTAGAAGTATATGAAAGCAGAAACAGAAGAATACCTACCTCAAAGCTAAATGATGAAATGCTGCCGGTTATAGAAGCATATAGACCTCCTGTTGTAAGGGGTAATTTGGTTAAAATAAAGTTTGTAACACAGCTGCCTACTGCTGTACCTAGTTTTGCCTTTTTTACAAATTATCCAGATGATATCAAAACGCCTTATAGGAATTATTTGGAGAATAAGCTTAGAGAGAAATTCAATTTTAAAGGAGTTCCAGTGAGGATTTTCTTTAGGAAGAAATAAAAAAAGAGAGGCGACTATATAGTCGCCTCGTTTTATTTTGACCCAAAACTAATTTATAATTTAAAGTAGGCGCCAATTAAGAAACTAACGTCAGAACTTTTAGATGCGCCATCTTTAGCGAAATAAATATTTTTTCCTGCTGTTTCATATCTCAACTCAGGTATGATGGTGAATTTTCCAAACTTGACATTTGCAGATAATGTATTGGCTAAAATACTTGTTCCAGTCAATGCAGAGCCAAGTGCGGACAATTGATTTTTGTCATTAAACATCTCGGTTCTCAATGTTAGTCCAAGTTTTTCAACAGGATCATAATTGAGGTAAACTGCTGCTCCAGACCAAGAAGAAGCATCTGCATAAATATTGTTTTTTTGGAGTTTTATGCTGTTTACTGTTCCGTTAAAACCAATTCCAAACTCATCATTTATTTTAGCTGTAACAACTAAATCAATTTGCTTTGACTTTGCAGAATCACCTGGTCTTTGTCCCCCTACATAGTTTAGATAAAACTTCACATCTTCATTGATAGCTTGACTCCATTGTAATAAGGTGAATTTTTTGCTATCTGTTGGAGCTTTTCTATAATCAGTTGGGTTAGCAACACCAATCATAAAACCAGTAGTACCAAATGTAAAGTCAGCTTTCACACCTGTATGTAAAAAGGGGCCATAAGAAAACATATAAGACATACTGTAGTTTCTGTTTGCATATGGATCGACCAGCTCATAGCCTACATGGGTAGCCCATGTACCTGCACTAAGTTTAAGCCACTCTGTTGGTGCGTAAGAAGCATACAATTGTTTTACATAGGAGAGAGCCCCTTTATCATTGTAGGCAAATTCTTCAGCTCTTTTACCTGCTCCCAAATCAGCTGTGAAGGAAAATTTTTTATAAGCATAATCCACTTTTGCTGATACCATTCCCAGGGCTAATTTGTTGTTTGAATTGGTAAAGCTTGTTCGGTTATTCGATAAGTTTTGGTTAAAGTCGGATCTAAAATAACCATCTACAAAACCAGTGAAAGTCCAGTTACTTTTTTTTGTTGAATCTTCTTGTGCGAACGAAGTGAGGGCAACTAACGCTAGACAGATAAATAAAGAAAGTTTTCGTAACATTGTTTTGGTTTTTAGTTCTAAAAAGAGGGTATGGCAGAGGCGAATGTTCTAGTCCAACACCGCCCCGCGCTGTACCCTTGTTTATTTTATTTTATTATGCTTTGTGTGGGTTTCTTCCATACTTTTCATCGTGTTGTGTTGCATCTAATCCCAATTCTTCTTCTTCTTCAGTAACACGAAGTGGCTGAATCAAATTGATGAACTTGAATATCAAGAAAGAAACAACAAATGAGTAAGTCACTGCTACTACCATCGCTTTCAATTGCGTGAAAAAGAATTCAGGGTTGCCATAAAATAAGCCGTCATTACCAGCACTGTTAACTGCCTTCGTGGCAAATACTCCTGTCAAAATCATACCAACTATTCCACCTAATCCGTGGCAAGGGAATACATCCAGTGTATCGTCTAAAGTAGATTTCTGCTTGTAGTGGACAGCAATATTCGAAATAATTGCTGCAACAACTCCAATGAAAATACTTTGTGGAATTCCTACAAAGCCCGCACCAGGAGTAATGGCTACTAAACCAACTACCGCACCAATACAAAATCCAAGTACTGATGGTTTTTTACCTTTCATCACATCAAAAAACATCCATGATAGTCCCGCTGCACCAGCTGCTGTATTAGTAGTAGCGAAAGCAGAAACAGCTAAACCATTTGCACCTAATGCTGAGCCAGCATTAAAACCAAACCAGCCAAACCATAGTAGACCGGTGCCGATTAATACATAAGGAACGTTTGCAGGCGGAATTTCTGCACCTTCCATATGAGCTTTCCTTCTTTTCAATACCAGAACACCAGCAAGGGCTGCGCAACCTGCTGAAATGTGAACAACTGTTCCACCAGCAAAATCAAGTGCTCCCATTTTGAAAAGGAAGCCATCTGGATGCCAACTCCAGTGTGCCAAAGGCGCATAAACTAGAATACTGAATAACACGATAAATAGGATGTAAGATGTAAATCTTACCCTTTCTGCCAATGCTCCAACCACCAACCCGGGGGTGATGATAGCAAACATTAACTGGAAGAGTGAAAACAATGTTTTTGGAATAGTAGGAGCTAGTCCCCAAGGCTCTGAATTGTTTACATCTTTAAAGAATAGGTGAGTAAGCGGGTTACCTACAAATCCTCCTAAAGATTCACCAAAACTCAAACTGTATCCAAAAGTGATCCAGATAACAGTAACTACACC
>JACCDL010581770.1_pt1 | contig 59703 bp, 59 predicted proteins | sample 7441931 | NCBI WGS metagenome assembly JACCDL01 (sample SAMN15323437, study PRJNA562643) | freshwater metagenome | isolation source: river surface water | place: USA:Blue River Watershed | collected 2017-08-16
GCGGATAACCAATACTCCCAAGCCGCTTGGTCCTTGCCAGGATTTACTATCAAATAAAGCGGTTTGATATTTGAAATCTGGAAGATGATCGACACCACTAGAGGTGCAATCTGCAAAAAACATTGATTTGGATACTGGGTTGTTTTGAATAATTCCGGTTTCACCATTTGCAACTTGCCAGGTTACCAAATCTGTCTCAGCTGAAACTACTTGAACTGACTGACCAGATCTATCCACTTTCATAACTTGAGTTTGATGGCCAGCATTTAGCCAGTGATTGCTGATAGCGAAGATACTTTGTTTATCAATCTCTGAGGTAATTAATTTAGATTCGGGCTTTAATAAGCCATTAATGGCTAAGTGAAAACCTAGATTTACATCTCCGATAAATTCAATCTCATCTGTTCTAATATTTAAATATTTGGCAAATGTATTTTTCGCTTCATTTAAAAGAATCGCAGCAGCCCTGGATTCTTTATTTATTTTTTCTGGATCGGGCCAACCTTGTTCAAAAAGTTGGTTAAGAACTTTTTTTGCAGAGGGGTGGAGGGCGCTCTCTTGCTGAAACCCGCTTGTGATACGAACCACCTTATGTACGCCAGCCTTCCATGGTGAACCTTCCGAGGGTGAAGGTTATCCTTTACCCCATGCGTTCTCGCCACATAAAAAGAGCTCTACTAGGCGTAGTTCCAACCATCCTGTTAACTGGCTGCGCCAGTAATGAAATCTCCGGCCTAGGTTTTGAAGAGGGATTATCGAGCGTCAATGATGAATCACTTTCGCTTTGGCAAGGTGCGTGGATTGCAGCTGGTGTTGTTGGTCTGATCACTTTAATTTTGATTTTATGGCCAGTTGTTTTTCATCGCAAAAAAGATGATTCCTTTCCAAAGCAAACATCCAGCAATAATTTCGTAGAGGTTACTTTTACTATTATTCCATTTTTAATTGTGGCGGTGCTCTTTTATTTCACCGCAGTAAAGCAAGAAAAAATTACTAAAGTTTCTCCTGATTCACAGGTTTCCCATCAAATTGAGGTAGTAGGAATTCAATGGTCTTGGCAATTTGTCTATAAGGATGCTGGAGATATTCCAGAGGCTACTGTGACTGGAACACCTGCTCAGCCACCAACACTTTACTTACCGCAAGGCGAGAAGGTTAAATTTACAATTAACGCCAATGATGTTGTTCATGGTTTTTGGATACCGGCATTCATGATTCAGATACAGAATTTGCCGGGAGTGGAGAATCAACTTGAATTCACTGCCAACAAAGTTGGCACATACCCAGGACGCTGCAATATTTTGTGCGGCAGAAACCATGCCCAAATGTTGTTCACGGTAAAGGTGGTTACTCCAGCGGAGTATCAAAATTACATAAACTCGTTAAAGCCAATCACCCAAGTTGAAGAAGAGGCGGCAACCGCATGACCACCTATGCGCAAAGACCAACTGTAACTGCACCAATTCCTCGGCCAACAAGCAAGGGAAAGTTATTTGTTAAGTTCATAACCTCTACCGATCACAAAACAATTGGTTACTTGTATTTGATTACCTCATTCGTTTGGTTCTTAATTGGTGGTTTGTTGGCTTTAGCGCTGCGCGCTGAATTAACTCGTCCAGGCATGCAATTTCTAAGTAATGAGCAGTACAACCAAATCTTTACAATGCACGGAACCATCATGTTATTGATGTTTGCTACGCCATTATTTGTTGGTTTTGCCAACGTAATCATGCCGCTACAAATTGGTGCAGCCGATGTGGCTTTTCCAAGATTAAATATGTTGTCATATTGGCTTTACCTATTCGGTGGAACGATGACCTTTGTCGGATTTTTAACTCCGGGAGGCGCCGCTTCATTTGGTTGGACCGCTTACGCACCACTTTCTAATGCGCAATACTCACCTGGAATTGGTGGAGATTTGTGGTTAGTAGGACTTGCAATCGGTGGTGTAGGCACAATTCTCGGTGGCGTAAATTTCATCACCACCATTTTTACAATGCGTGCTCCAGGAATGACAATGTTTAGAATGTCAATCTTTTCTTGGAATGTGCTGTTGACATCTATCTTAGTTTTACTTGCATTCCCACCTTTGGCAGCAGCTTTTCTAGCATTAGAGTCTGACCGACTTTTTGGATCCCATATATTTGATCCAGCAAATGGTGGTGCCATGTTATGGCAACATCTATTTTGGTTCTTTGGTCATCCAGAGGTTTACATTTTGGCGCTGCCATTCTTTGGTATTGCAACTGAAATCTTGCCGGTCTTTAGTCGCAAACCAATCTTTGGTTACAAAGGTTTAATTGCAGCAACCATTGCAATCTCTGCTCTATCTGTTTCAGTTTGGGCCCACCATATGTTTGCAAGCGGTCAGGTATTGCTGCCCTTCTTCTCATTCATGACCTTTTTGATTGGTGTACCTACTGGAGTTAAGTTTGTTAACTGGATCGGCACCATGTGGCGCGGTTCAATCACTTTTGATACGCCGATGCTCTTTGTTTTAGGTTTCTTAATTACATTTTTATTTGGTGGTTTAACTGGAATTATTTTGGCCAGTCCACCGCTTGATTTTGCAGTTTCTGCCTCCTACTTTGTAGTTGCCCATTTCCACTACGTTCTTTTTGGTACGGTGGTTTTTGCAATGTTTGCTGGTTTTTATTTCTGGTGGCCAAAGTTCACAGGTCGCATGCTCAACGAAAGATTGGGAAAGATTCACTTCTGGACTTTATTCTTTGGCTTCCACACAACATTCCTAATTCAGCACTGGTTAGGCATTAAAGGCTTTCCGCGGCGCTACGCAGATTACTTAGCCTCTGACGGCTTTACTGGAATGAATATGATCTCAACCGTTGGATCAGGTTTACTTGCACTTTCCATGATTCCATTTTTTATAGCAGTATGGCAATCAAAAAATTCACCAAAGGTCACAGTGGATGATCCATGGGGATATGGCGCATCCCTTGAATGGGCAACTTCATGTCCGCCACCTCGCCATAACTTCACATCTATGCCTCGAATCAGAAGTGAACGCCCAGCATTTGATCTTCACTACCCACACATGGCAGAGAAGAGTGGTCATTAATGAAAGCTGGTTGGAAGTTATTTGTTGGCTTGGCAGTTTTTTACCTAATAATGACGATAATTTATTGGCAAATTGGTGGCGAAGCAGTAGGAATTACAGCCATCGGCCTTAGTTCAGGCCTGGCAATCATTATTGGTTTTTATCTTTGGTTCACTGATCGTAGATCGGGTGGTGTTTTACCTGAGGATAATCAGGCTGGTGAAATCGCCGACCGCGCAGGTGAGATTGGATTTTTCTCACCACACTCATGGTGGCCATTGCCAGTAGCTCTTTCGATGTGCGCAGTAGGTACTGGATTAATCATCGGTTGGTGGCTGACCCTTATTGCAACAGGTGTATTGCTTGTTTCAGTTATCGGATTTGTTTTGGAGTATGAACGCCCTGGCTCATCAGTTCATTAATCATGTCGTTGCGAGCTGAAATTGTAGATACCGGAGTTGATTACTTATATAAAGCAAAGTTGGTAATTAATAAGCCAGCAATCGATATCTTTAATCTCATCGCTCAACCAGAAAATCACTCAAAATTTGATGGTTCTGGAATGGTAAGGGGCAAGGTATTCGGCCCTAAAAAGTTATTTTTAGGAGCAAAGTTTGGCATGAAAATGAAGCAAGGCCTGCCTTATGCAATTAAAAATCAGGTTATTGAATTTCAGGAGGGCAGAAGCATTGCTTGGCAGCACATTTTGCATAATGTTTGGCGTTATGAACTTGTCGCTATAGATAAAAACACCACTGAGGTTATAGAGTCTTGGGATGCAACACATGCACGAGGAATTTGGTGGATCAAAAAAGGTAAACCGTGGAATTGGGTACCTAAAGCTATGGGAAAAAGTTTGGTAAATTTAAAGAGGTTAGTTGAAAATGATTAAGCCGATTGCTACCGACCCGACGATTGATAATTTAGTTAAAAATGCTGTTGATAATGCTGCAAAATTAATTGCAGAAGCGAAACCAAATCAAAAACTTTATGACAAGGCCAATCGAAAGCGATTCACTAGATTATTTAAGGATCCAGATGCAATTGCGGTGACGGTGACCTTAACTGATGAGGTTATGCGGATTAAATCTGCTAAACATGCTGCAAAATTACTATCCGGTGCGGCTGCAAAAGCCTCGATCTCAGGCTTCGGTTTAATAAATGCATTGGGACTAAAAGGAATTGGATTAATCGGCGCAGTTTTGCCTAAGCCTGTTCTATTTGCAGTTGATACACAAGTGAAGAGATTATCCAAGGGAATTATCATTCCGGCGGAGAAACGAAAGCTCGCTAAGCAAATTAAGCGTCGCTCTAAATCTGCCATCAGATTAAATATCAATGTCCTTGGCGAAGCAGTTCTTGGTAAGCGGGAAGCCGATGAAAGATTTGAGCGAGTTTTAGAGATGATGCATCGCCCCGAGGTTGATTATGTCTCTGTTAAATTGTCTTCGGTGGTTGCCCAAATCATTGCACTTGATAGGGATGGTACGGCTAAGCGAGTCAAAGAGAAGTTAATTGAAATTTATCGAACCTCGCAAACTACTGGCACCTTTGTAAATTTAGATATGGAGGAGTTCCGAGATTTACGTCTAACAGTTGATGCATTTAAAGAGGTATTAAGCACACCAGAATTTGGCAATCTTTATGCTGGAATAGTTTTACAAGCCTACTTGCCAGAATCTCATAGTGTTTTTGCAGAGCTTGTCGAATGGGCAAAACAACGTCATGCAAAATCAAATGGTGTAATCAAAATTCGTTTAGTTAAAGGCGCAAACTTAGCGATGGAGAAGGCAGAGGCGGAGTTACATGGGTGGACTCCTGCACCCTACGAGTCAAAATCAGATGTAGATGCCAGTTACAGTCGATTAATTGATACCGCACTTCGCAAGGATCATGCAGATGCTCTCCGTATTGGAGTAGCCAGCCACAATCTATTCCATATCAGTTTTGCATTAGAGGTCGCACAAGCAAGAGGTGTTTTAGATCAACTAGATATTGAGATGCTAGAAGGAATGGCCAACCCAGAGGCCTTGGCAGTTGCCAAGAGATCGCTAAGAATTCTCTTATATGCACCAGTGACAAGATCTGATGATTTTGCATCAGCTGTTGCATATCTTGTGCGACGACTTGACGAAAATACCGCACCGGAAAATTATCTAAGATCATCTTTTGAGATGGGATCTAATCCTGCAAAGTTTGCTGAACAGGCAGAGCGATTTAAAAAATCAATTGCAGAGCGTCATGAGTTATCTACCAAAAGCTTGCGCCATCATCCAGTAAAACTCTCAATTTCAGATGAATTCACAAATGCCGCAAATGCCGACTCTACGATGGATGAAACCCATAAAGCGTTAAGTAAGGAGATCTCAGCTGTCATCAAGAGCAACTCATTAGAAATACCTATAGTAATAAATGGGATAGAGATATTTGATCGAGAATCAGAAGATGGTTTAGATCCAAATAACAATGGAACTGTTTGGTATGACTACAAAGTTGCTCAGAACTCTGATGTTGAAAATGCAGTTAAAAGCGCCGTTGCGGCAGGTGGTAAGTGGGAGTCTCTTGGCGTAAATGAGCGAGCTAAAATTTTGACGGAGTTTGCCAAAATCGCATTTGCTGAACAAGAAGAGACCATCGCAATCATGAGCAAGGATGCCGGCAAAACTGTGGCAGAGGCTGATCCAGAGGTCTCCGAAGCTATTGATTTTGCAATGTTCTATGCGCGCTCTGCAATAGATTCAGCGATTGAGAAAGATTCAACTCCAAGTGGAGTGACGGTGATTGTTCCACCTTGGAATTTTCCTTATGCAATTCCATGCGGAGGAATTTGTGCCGCTTTGGCAGCGGGGAATACCGTTATTTTCAAATCTGCACCAGAGACGGTTGCCACTTCTTGGCATCTGGTGAATCAATTATGGCGGGCAGGAGTTCCCAAAGATGTTCTGCAATTTGTTTCAACTCGAGATGATGAAGTTGGTAAATCATTAATTATTCATGATGATGTTCGGGCGGTAATTCTTACCGGTGCATACTCAACTGCAGAGTTATTCTCTAGCTGGAAGGATGAGTTAAATCTACTTGCCGAGACAAGTGGTAAAAACGCCATGGTATTAACCGCTTGTTGCGATATTGATGTTGCGGTAAAGGATTTAGTTCAGTCTGCTTTTGGACATGCCGGCCAAAAATGTTCTGCAGCCTCACTTGGAATTGTAGAAAAAAGTGTTTTTGATAACCCAGCATTTAAGAAACAGTTAATAGATGCTGTGGAATCTTTAAATGTTGGTGCCGGATATGATTTTGGAACATCTGTTGGACCTGTCATTAGACCGCCAGAAGCATCACTATTACGGGCCTTAACCCAATTAGATGATGGTGAAGAGTGGTGGATCAAGCCAAAACAATTAGATCAAGCAGGTTATTTGTGGACACCTGGAGTAAAAATTGGAGTTAAACCAAACTCTTGGTCTCATTTAAATGAGTGGTTTGGTCCAGTACTAGCAATAATGTGCGCACCTGATTTAACCGCTGCGATCAGTTGGCAAAATCTAACTCCGTATGGCTTAACCGCCGGTATTCAATCTTTAGATGCAAAGGAGTGCGAGCAGTGGATTGATCAAGTTCAAGCCGGCAACCTTTATGTAAATCGGGGAGTAACGGGTGCGATTGTAAATCGTCAGCCTTTTGGTGGCTGGAAGCGAAGCAGTGTTGGCGCAACCGCAAAAGCTGGCGGCTTAAATTATGTTGCCACACTTCGTAATTGGAATCGCTTGCAACACTTCCTACCCATGAAGGAACAAGCGGTTAGATGGTTTAAGGAAACAGGCAGCAAGGCAATTGATCGAAGTGGTTTATTGGTTGAACAAAACTCACAAAGGTATCGTCATTATCAAAAAGGCATCTTGGTCAGAATAGATAGCGGTACAACAAAGGATGAGCTGGATTTCTTGCATTGGATTAAGAAAGATCTCGGGGTTTCGTTGCGCCTTAGTGCTGAAACGTTGATTCCTGGCCTAAGCAATTTAGTTGTTGAAAAGTGGGAGGAGTTTGTTGTTCACGCAACTGAGTTCGACCGCGTGCGATGGCTATCAGCTGAGATTGCGCCAACAAATGCCTTAATTGAAGTAGGAGTAAGTTGTGATCGCAGATCAATTGCGCAACGAGGAGATATTGAGTTATCTCGCTGGTTCCTAGAGCAGAGCGTTTCAATCACGCAGCATCGATATGGAAATACCAACGCTGGTCCTAAGCCAAAATGTGCTGGCTTATTGAGTTAGTGGTGACCACTCTCTAATTGCTTAACCTCTTCAGGGGTTGGTTTTGCTACAACCTCAGCATTGGCTGCGCTAAATCTTGCCTGCAACCTTGCTCTAACTCCCTTTGGATTAATAACTCCGCGCTTATCAGACTCAACTAGCTCAATAGGTGGAAGTTGTTCATGCTGAGTAAGTGTCCACTTTTTCTCAGCTGAAAGTGGCTCATGTACTTCAACAAACTCACCATGAGGCAGCATTACTAATCTGCCGGTTTCTCTTCCATGTAGCACCAATTCGCGATCTGCACGCTGTAGTGACAAACAAATTCGCTTTGTGATGACAAACGCCAACGGTGGCAAAACAATGATTCCAATACGGGTGCCCCACATGATTTGATTAATCGTTAAATCAAAGTGAGTAGCGATAATGTCATTACCACCATTAATTAAGGCAACGATCATGAAGGTCAATGACATAACACCAAGTGCGGTTCGATTAGGAACATTTCTTGGACGATCTAATAGGTGATGTTCACGCTTGTCGCCAGTAATCCAACTTTCAATAAATGGATAGAGCGCCATTCCCGTAAATAAAATACCCGGGATAATTAAACCTGGGATCAAAATATTCCATGAGATGGTATGACCAAACGCGTGGGTTTCCAGCGGCGGTGCCATTCTGACTAATCCATCCAACCAACCCATGTACCAGTCAGGTTGAGAACCGGCGGAAATTTGTCCAGGATTGTATGGACCGTAAAGCCAGATTGGGTTAATCGAGGCAACGGCGCCCAAGAATGCAGTAACACCAAATACGATGAAGAAAAAGCCACCAGCTTTTGCCATGTAAACCGGCATTAATGGATAACCGACAACATTCTTTTCGGTACGACCGGGACCGGGATATTGGGTGTGCTTCTGGTACCAAACCAACATTAGGTGCACCGTGATTAAAGCTAAAAATATGCCTGGTAATAACAAAATATGAACAACATAAATTCTTGGAATGAACACTTCACCAGGGAATGCGCCACCAAATGCAAAGTAGGCAAGATAAGAGCCCACCACTGGTAGTGCTTGAATTATCGCCTCCGCAATGCGAATTCCAGTACCTGAAAGTAAGTCATCTGGGAGTGAGTAGCCCAAGAAGCCCTCAACAATTCCAAGAGTTAACAAACCAATTCCAAGCAGCCAGTTAAATTCGCGAGGCTTGCGGAATGCACCAGTAAAGAAAACTCGCAGTAAGTGAACGACAATTGCTGCCATAAAAATTAATGCAGCCCAGTGATGAATTTGACGCATTAATAATCCACCGCGAACATCAAATGAGATGTGCAGGGTAGAGGCGTATGCGGCAGACATCTTTACATCTTTTAATGGTAGATAAGAGCCTTCGTATTCAACCTCTTTCATAGATGGGTCAAACCAGAAGGTTAAAAAAGTTCCAGAAAGTAAAAGAATTACAAATGAGTAAAGAGCAATCTCACCCAACATAAATGACCAGTGATCGGGGAATACCTTGGTTAAGTTTTTCTTCAACCACTTTGCTGCACCGGTTCGCTCATCTACATAATTTGCGACATTGCCGGCAACTCTTTCGCGTGCGGTCATGATGATCTCTCCCAGTAGCTAGGTCCAACAGATTCATTAAATGGTTGCTGTGCAACAAGGTAGCCCTCAGCATCAACGGTAATTGCTAGTTGAGGAAGCGGTCTGGCGGCTGGTCCAAAAATTACTTTAGCTGCTCTAGTAACATCAAAAGTTGATTGATGGCATGGGCATAACAGGTGCTTTGTTTGTTGTTCATATAGAGCTACAGCGCAACCCATGTGTGAACAAATCTTTGAGAAGGCAATAATTCCTTCGTAGGTCCAAGATTTACGCTCAGCATCCAATTGGAACTCCTCTGGGCGTAATCTGATTAATAAAACCGCATCCTTGGCAATATCGTTGAGAGTGCGCTTTTGTCCCGCACGAAGCTCAGGTAGAACCTGTGCAACCGCGCCAACCTCAAGATCTGATGGCTTAATCGGACGATCACCTGGATCAGTTACCAATCGAGTTCCGGTTCGCCAAGATGTCTCTTCTAACTCCTTCTTTGGAAGCGGACCTAAATCTCTCAAAAGCAAAAGCGGGGATAGACCAACTAATCCAACAGATAAACCAAGAGTTCGTTTAATCAATGAGCGGCGACCTAATCCTGCCTCCGCCGATCTCTCTTTAACAGTTTTTACAAAATCTGCACGATCTTCATCTTTTGATCTTAATTCATGTCGTTCAGCAATTACTTCCGTGTCGGACATCAAAGTTTTTGCCCAGTGAACTGCACCAAATCCGATACCCAGTAATGCAATAGCAAGCCCCATACCAAGTCCCAATTGATGTGCATTGGTATTTCCTAAAACTGGTAAGAAAATAAATAGATCTGTACTTACAAAAATATAGGAGTAGATAAATAGAATTGTGCCAAGTGCTGAAATGCCAAAGAGAATTGCGACCTGTTGTTCAGCTCGTTTTTCAGCTACTGGATCGGTATCAGCCTTACGGTGAACATGTTTTGGTAAACCAGGATCTGAAAGTGGAGTTAATTCATTGGCCATCTTGATTCCTAACGCGCCTTAGCTGCTAGCCACACAGCAATTCCTACTAATAATCCAAGTCCAAATGTCCAAACCAATAATCCTTCAGTTACAGGACCAACTCGACCTAAAGATGCACCACCTAAATTAGGTTCTGCCTCTGCTGCTTTGATCCATTTAATGATTGAAAGCTTTTCCTCTGGCGTAATTGTCTTGTCGGAAAAAACTGGCATAGCTTGTGGTCCGGTAATCATTGCTTCGTAAATATGTTTTGGCTCAACACCCATCAATGTTGGTGCGTACTTGCCTTGAGTTAATGCACCACCTTGGCCAGCAAAGTTATGGCACATCGCGCAGTTATTTCTAAATAACTCACCACCCTCTGCGGTATTTCCATCGCGTTCCCACTCAATCTCTTCATTAGTTAGTGAGGCTGGGCCAGGTGCAAGGGATGCAACATACGCCGCTAATGCAGCGGTTTGTTCCTCATTGTAAATAGGCTCTTTTCTCATTGCTTGTTGACTCATATCAGCCATCGGCATGCGACCTGTTCCAACTTGGAAATCAACAGATGCTGCACCAACACCAATTAATGATGGAGCAATACCGGCGCCCTCTGCATTTAGACCATGACATGAGGAGCAGCCCTTTAAGAAAATTTCCTTACCCTCTGCAATTAATGTGCTCTTTGCACTTGCCGCTAATGTTGATTTTGCCGGAGCTGCAGTTGCTGCCGAGAATGTAAATCCCAATGATGAGAGTGCAACCAAAATTAACAGAGGTGTAGCCAATTTATGGCGGCGGAACTTAGATAATCTCTTCATCTTTTCCCTTATTTAATTAAGTAGATCGCAGAAAACAAAGCGATCCAAACGATGTCAACAAAGTGCCAGTAGTAAGAAACCACAATTGCGGTGGTCGCCTGCGAATGGCCAAATTTTTGCGCTTTAAATACTCGGATCAATACGATTAAAAATGCAATCAAACCGCCAGTTACATGCATTCCGTGAAAACCAGTAGTCATATAGAACACGGAACCGTAAGGATTAGATGCCAATGTCAATCCTTCATGAACCAATTCGGCATATTCGTAAATCTGACCACCAATAAAAAAAGCTCCCATTAAAAATGTTAGTGAGAACCATTCACGCATTCCCCATTTAGAGATCTGCCAAAGTGTTCCAGTGCGACGGGCTTGGAATCTCTCCGCCGCAAAAACTCCGTACTGGCATGTCACTGATGACAAAACCAAGATTGTTGTATTGGTTGCGGCAAATGGAATATTTAGTAATTCAGTTGACTCCAGCCATACCTTAGGACCTTGCACTGCACGAGTAGTGAAATACATTGCAAATAAGGCAGCGAAAAACATCAACTCAGATGCGAGCCAAACAATGGTTCCGACGGCAACTAGGTTTGGCCGATTGGCCTTACTTACTGTTCCGGCATAGCTCGTCATGGGGGAGATTATTCCCGAAATAGAGAGGAATGACTCAATCGAGGCCATGCGGTGAGCCACCTACCTTGGGTGAAACTGATCACCCAGAAAGGGATATTTCCATAGGTAGGATTGCCAACATGGAAGCCAACCGCAAATTAGTAATCGCCCTTTACTCCGATGACTCAACAGTTAGAGATAGCGTGAAATCGGCGCTCGGAAAGAGAGTTTCAAAGGATTTGCCTGAGAATGAAATTAAAGAGTTTGCTACCGCAGATGCCTTGCGATTATTTGTTGATGCAAAGAAATCAATTGATTTATTTATTTTAGATGGCGAAGCAGTTCCCGAAGGTGGCATGGGAGTTGCTCGTCAATTAAAGGATGAGGTATTTAACTGCCCGCCAGTTTTATTGATAACTGGCAGAGCTCAAGATAATTGGTTGGCAACGTGGTCACGTGCCGAAGCTACTGTTACACATCCGATAGATCCATTTACGCTGGCTAGAAAATGTGCTGAGCTTTTAAAAAGCAGTATTGATCTAAATCTTTCTAGCTCTAAGTAGCACCCATGAATTGGGAGAGCATCTTCAACTCACTTTCAAAGAAGGAAGATCTGTCGGCTGAAAATATATCTTGGGCGATGTCTCAAATCTTGCAAGGTGTAGCAACAGTTGATGAAACCAAACATTTCCTGCTTGCTTTAAAAGAAAAGGGTGAGACCGCCGAAGAGGTCAAAGCGTTGGTTGATCAGATGCTCGAGATTAGTTCACCAATCAATATTTCTGAGCGCGCAGTAGATACTGTCGGGACTGGTGGCGATGGCGCAAACACAATTAATATTTCAACCACTGCAGCAATAATCACAAATGCAGCAGGTGCTCGAGTTGTAAAACATGGCAATCGGGCAGCATCCTCAAAATCTGGATCTGCAGATTTGCTGGAGGCGCTGGGTGTTCGGATCGATTTAACTGGCCCAGAGGTTGAAAAGTGTGTTAGCAAAATAGGAATTGGTTTTTGTTTTGCTCCTATGTTTCATTCTTCGATGAAGCATGCAGCCACAGCTCGTAAAGAGTTAGGCGTTCCAACTGTTTTCAATATTTTAGGTCCACTATCTAATCCTGCTAAACCAAAGGTGGCAGCGATTGGTGTAGCAAGGCGCGAGTTGCTCCCGCTGATTTCTGAGGTGATTTCAACACAGGGCAAAGAGGGTTTTGTATTTCGTGGCGATGATGGCCTGGATGAGGTTTCACTTTCAACAACCACAACGGTTTCTCAAGTTTCCAATGGTGAAATCATTGAAAATAAATTTGACCCATTAGATATTGGTATTCCACGATCTAGCATCGATGAACTCCTGGGCGGAGATGCATCATTTAATGCAGAGGTTACCAAGGCTATTTTTCGCGGTGAATCTGGCGCACCAAGGGATGCGGTTACTTTGAACGCAGCCTTTGCAATTGCAGCATTTAAAGCAGATTTTCATCTTCCTCTTGAAACCCAGATTGCAAATGGATATGTGCTAGCAAATCAAGCTATTGACTCAGGGGCCGCTGAATCTGTATTAAAAAAATGGGTTGAGTTAACAAATGAGATTGCCTCCGCTAGGTAGAGGATAGGCCGTAGTAATTCTTGCGTTGAATATGGGCTGCGGTTTTAGCGAAATTCAATAAAGAGTCAATAGTCGTTACATCGATTGAACCCAATCTTTCAATTAACCCATGCAAAACTTCAGTTGTAGCTTTGGCATCATCTAGCGCCCTATGGTTTGGTTCGACCTTAGTGCCAAAAAATTCAGCCAAGGTTCCTAATTTGCAATTAGGCACATCCTCTTTACTCAATACCTGTCTGGCGATAGTTACGGTGTCTAGGGTTCGATACTTGGGCCAGATCAGATCTAATTCTTTGGCAGCACTCTTGAGAAAACTAAGATCAAATGGTGCGTTGTGAGCGACTAACACAGAATCCTCATGGTCACCTACAAACTCTAAAAACTTTGGAAATATTTCATCAATGATTGGAGCATTCATCAACATTTGATTTGTTATGCCGGTTAAATCAGTTATGTACTCAGGAATTGGTGCAAGTGGATTAACAAAGGATTCAAATTGATCAATGACCTGACCAGTTTTTACCTTGATCGCTCCAATCTCGGTGATAGCACTGCCATTTTTTGGGGATGCACCAGTTGTTTCTAGATCAACAATTACAAAGGTGGTCTGGCTTAAATCTGTGCTCACCTGATAAAGATACTTGCTACCTGCGACAGATGTGATGAATTAAAGAAAATACGCCTTAATGGATGCAACGATCATTTCAACTGCGATGGCGGCTAACAATAATCCTGCAATCTTGGCAACCAAATCAACTCCAGCATCCTTTATAAGTGCCAAGATTTTGGTTGAAAACATAAGTGTTAAACCTATAACAATATGTACGGCAACAATTGCGATAAAGAGAGCACTTATTTGCCCCCAGTCATTAGCATCTTGGACATAAAGCATCGTTGCAACAATTGCTCCCGGTCCTGCAAGCAAAGGAGTTCCTAGTGGAACTAGTGCAACATTTTTGCTTGTCCCAGCCTTCTCTTCAGGTGCATATCCAGTTAACAATCCAAGTGCGGTTATAAGTAAGAGCAGACCACCGGCACCTTGCAATGAAGCAAATGAGATATTTAGGTAGCCAAGAAGTGCGTTACCAAAGATTGCGAAGGAAACAATCACCGCAAAGGAAATGAAGGCACCTTGCCAAGCCATCCGACGCTTACGGCGTTCATTTTCGCCAGCAACCAATCCTAAAAATATTGGAGTGGCACCGGGTGGATCAAGAATTACAAATAAGGTTACAAAAGCTTGTGCGCCAAAGGTAAGTGCTGATACGGCGGCAATCTCATTCATTAGGCAATTCTAACCTACTTAATTTTTTTAATTAACCTATCTTTAATTTCAGGCCACTGGTTTTCTAAAATCGAAAAGTATGCGGTATCTCGCCAACTTCCATCAGGACGCTGCATATTTTCACGAAGTGCGCCTTCATAAATTGCACCGATTCGTAAGATTGCAGATTGAGAGCGCTTATTCTCGCCATCGGTTTTTAAAGTAACCCTATGCAGCCTTTGCCTTTCAAATGCATCTGTCAACAAAAGCAATTTACATTCGGTATTTACAAAACTTCGCCAGTAATTCTTAGCGTAAAAGGTGGTTCCTATTTCAATTGATCGATTCTTGGGTTGAAAATCCATAAATGAGGTATGTCCAATTACTTCACTGGTTTCTTTCAAGATTACCGCAAAGGATTTTCGAAAATCTGTTTCACTTTCCTTAATTAATCTTGCGGTTAATATCTCATAATCTTCAAGCGAGACAGGCCCAGCAAAGGTCATCCATTGGAATATCTCAGGATCACTTCCCACATTTTTGTATAACGATTGCGCATCTTTTTGATCTAGGGGCCTTAGGAGTACTCGCTCACTCATCACGCAGAGATCCTAACCATGGATAAAATCAAAATACACCTTCCAAATTGATGCACTAGTGGTTAATATCTGTTTAAAGAATTACCTGACTGGAAAGGGCAGTGATGTCACTAAATAAGGATCCCAAGAGTTTTACCAAAATAACTCTTGATGAAAGTGAAATGCCAACCCAGTGGTACAACATCATTCCTGATCTGCCATCACCACCACCACCGCCATTACATCCAGGCACACATCAACCAGTTGGCCCAGCAGATTTGGCGCCACTGTTTCCAATGGATTTAATTTTGCAAGAGGTTTCAACTGATTCTTATATTGATATTCCGGGTGAGGTTTTAGATGTTTATCGCACCTGGCGACCATCACCACTTTTCCGCGCACGTAGGTTAGAAAAATTACTAGATACTCCAGCGCGTATTTATTACAAGTATGAAGGTGTGTCCCCGGCAGGTTCACACAAAACAAATACTTCAGTACCTCAGGCTTATTACAACAAAAAAGCTGGCATCAAAAAGCTAACAACTGAAACTGGCGCCGGACAATGGGGAACTGCACTTTCATTTGCATGTGCACTCTTTGATTTGGAGTGTGAAGTTTGGCAAGTAGGTGGCTCATATGACATGAAGCCATATCGCAGATTAATGATGGAGGTATTTGGTGCAAAGGTTCACCGTTCACCATCACAATTGACCGAAGCCGGCCGCAAACTTTCGCTAGATCCAAAAAACATGTCTGGTTCACTTGGAATTGCTATTTCCGAGGCAGTGGAAGCAGCTGTTCAAGATCCATCAGTTGCATATGCACTTGGTTCAGTTCTAAACCATGTTCTGTTGCATCAAACAATCATTGGTGAAGAAGCATTGAAGCAATTGGCAAAGGTTGGTGAAATACCAGACTTGCTAGTTGGCTGCACGGGTGGCGGTTCAAACTTTGCGGGTCTTTCCTTCCCATTTATTCGGGAGAAATTAAAGGGAAAGATGAGTCCTGAAATTCGCGCCGTTGAACCTGCATCATGTCCATCACTTACTCGTGGAACTTATGCATACGATTTTGGTGATACTGCCGGCATGACACCTTTGATGAAGATGCACACTCTTGGTCATGATTTTATTCCAGATCCAATTCATGCTGGTGGTCTTCGCTATCACGGTATGGCACCACTTGTTTCCCACATCTACGAACTTGGCATGATGACCGCAACAACAGTTGGTCAAAAAGAGTGCTTTGCCGCAGCTGTTCAATTTGCAAGAACTGAAGGAATTGTTCCGGCACCAGAGCCAACACATGCAATTGCAGTTGCAATTCAAGAGGCATTACTTGCAAAGGAAACTGGTGAGGAGAAAGTAATTCTTACCGCCCTTTGTGGACACGGCCACTTCGATCTTGCTGCATATGACCAATACCTAAATGGGGAGATGGTTGATTCAGTATTGACCGATGCTGATTTTGAAAAGGCGTTAGCCGCAATACCTGCGCTTTAATCCTTTTGTTTTTTAGCTTTAATTAAAATCTCTGAGGCCCCGATTCGGTTTGCCTGAAAAGAGTTCACTTTGTCATTGCTTGGATAACCGATTGCTAAACCACATAGCAGTCGATAATCCTTTGGCACATCAAACTCTTTACGGATTACATCATCCCAAATATTTACTGCACCTTGCGCACAAGTTCCTAACCCGTGAGCATGAGCGGAGAGCATTAAATTCTCCATCATTAATCCGGCATCACTGGCTGCATATATGTGAAGGCTTTTATGAATATAAATAAACATTTCAACTGGTGCACCGAAGAATGAGTAATTCTTACCCCATTGAGCATCACGAGCAGCTCGATCGCCCCGCTTCACACCAAATAGTTCGTAAAGCTCCTTACCAACGCGTTGTGCGCGTGGTCTTAACTCCGCCACATAAGGCTTAACGATTGAGCGATTGCTAGTAGGAAGTCCATATCTTGAATAAATCAATCGCAACTTATTTTTAATTCCCTTACGCATAATTTGAGAAAGCACGCTCCAACGAGAGAGAAACTCATTGCTGATTCGATCTCTAACTTCATCTGTGGCAATCGCGATTTTAAATGGGCGAGTATTTGACCAACTGGGCGCCGTTAATGCATCGGTTAGTAATTGATCGATCAATTCCTTAGGAACTGGCGTAGGTAAGAAATCTCGGGTGGATCGACGAGAGGCAATAAATTGGGAGACCCATTCCCCATCATGCGCAGTTGGATTAGAACTCATCTGATTATCTCTCTGTTAATTGAAACTAGAGTGGACGATACTGGGATCGAACCAGTGACCCCTTCCATGTCAAGGAAGTACGCTACCGCTGCGCTAATCGTCCGTAATTAAATTGTACTAGCGACCGAAATCATCCTCTACACGCTCAATATCATCTTCACCGAAGTAAGTTCCGGTTTGCACCTCTACAAATATTAATTCGCTATTTCCAGTATTTGCGATTCGATGAAGTTGATTGATTGCAATATCCACTGTAGATCCTGGACTAACTGGTAGAACTTTTCCATCAAGGGTTACCTCGCCTGAGCCTGCAGCGATAAACCAATGCTCTGCTCGTTTTTGATGACGTTGATATGAAAGACGTTTGCCTGGAGCGACGTGAATTGATTTCACCTTGTAGGTGGGCGTTTCCTGCAGAACTTCGTAGCGACCCCATGGACGTTCTGATTGTTCTAGCATGAACCAACTTTAACCTTTAAACTACAAAGATGAATAATTCCAGCGCAATTCCAGCCAAGCTACCTTCAAATCAGTTTGACCACTTTTATCGAGGTGGAAACCGGATTGGAAAGTTGCGAAATGGACCGGGTGGGCCAATGCGACCAGAGGAGTGGATCGGCTCCACTACAACTAGATTTGGTGAATCGGTAAATGGATTATCAAAGTTAGCCAATGGCAAATTGCTCCGCGATGAAATTAATCTAGATCCGGTCTCTTGGCTGGGTGAAAAACATATTGCAAAGTTCGGAAATTCAGTTGAAATTTTAGTTAAGTTATTGGATCCAGATCAGAGATTGCCGGTTCATTATCATCCTGATAAAAAATTTGCGGCAGATAAATTGCACCTTAATCACGGCAAAACAGAGGCATGGATTATCTTGGATGCACCGGCGGGAGCAAAGGTTGGTATTGGTTTTAAAGAGGTAATTTCAAAGGAAAAAGTTGCAGCCTTGGTGAAGGCTCATGATTCGCAGGGATTGTTGGATACTTTAAATTTCTTGGAGGTAAAGGCTGGGGATGCGGTTTTTGTTCCTGCTGGTGTGCCACATGCGATTGAGGCAGGAATTTTTGTTCTCGAATTACAAGAACCCACTGATCTTTCAATTCTGCTGGAATGGGATGGCTTTGCGGTAGATGGCGACAAGGATGGTCATCTTAATTTGGGTTATGAAACAGCATTAGATGCTCTTAAGTTTGAACCGCTTACTAAATCTGAAAATCAGGAGATCGTTACGAGATTTGAGAGCAATGCAGCCAAATCCCATAAGATCTTTAATTCAATTGCAGATGAATTCTTCCGCGCAGATTATTTGGTGGGTGATGATTCTAAGATCGAGACTGGATTTGGAGTCCTACTAATTCTCAGCGGTAAAGGTGAATTGAACTTTGAAAATTATGGAAAATTTGATGTGGAAAGCGGTGATGCAATTGTGATTCCACATTGTGCAGGTGGTTTTACTGTTCAAGGGTGCAAGGGAATCATTTCAAGACCACCAGCTGCTTAACTTTATTGAGTTAATCAAATAATTAAAGTTGGAGGTCGGAACGGGATTTGAACCCGTGTAGCGGGATTTGCAGTCCCGAGCCTCGCCTCTCGGCCATCCGACCTAGCTTTACTCCCGCAATCAAACTCATCATTACTTTCATTATTGGAGCGGACGACCGGGTTCGAACCGGCGACCTGAACCTTGGCAAGGTTCCGCGCTACCAACTGCGCTACGTCCGCATATTGCGAAGGCAAAATCTAGCGTATCTCTAAGCAGTTGGCACATCCGTGATCACTAAACGGAGTTTGGCGGAGGAGGTACCGTTCAAACATGGATTTAAAGGATTCAATCTTCTGGATGAATGGTCGATTGGCAACCAATTGTGTAGAGATTTCAGAGGATCCAAACTCTCTGGATAGACCGGGATTTTGGGTAATTGTTAAGGAGTTTGAAGGAAAGTTTCTATGCGCCAGATTTGAAAATGTTATCGATTCAGATTTACCAAAAAAAGATTGGATCAAATTAAGCGGTAAGTGGAGAAGTAGTCAATCGCAAGAAATCTATACAAAAAATGTTGAAGCAATCAAAGAGCAAATAGCAGATGGTTATGTTTATCAGGTAAATCTCTGTCGAGTTCTTTCAATAGATTGCAATCAAGAGCTGCAAGGTTTGGCTTATGAATTAAATTTAAACAACCCTGCGCCATTTTCATCATATTTGAGATTGCCGGGATTAGAAATCGCCTCAGCCTCGCCTGAGTTATTTATTAAGCGAGATGGCCTAGAGGTTAAATGCAGTCCGATCAAGGGAACTGCCAAGAGTGCAAATTTTGGCGAAAAAGATAATGCGGAGAATGTAATGATTGTAGATTTAATTAGAAATGATTTTGGTCAGATCTGCCAGGCTGGCAGTGTAGAAGTGCCTAGATTGCTTGGAGTTGAGGAGCATCCAGGTTTATTCCATTTAGTTTCTGATGTTGTTGGTAAATTAAAAGAGAACACAAAGTGGGAAGGGATTATTACCTCATTGACACCTGCTGGCTCGATAAGTGGTGCACCTAAATCATCGGCCATTAATTTAATCTCAGAAGTTGAAAAGGTTCCCCGCGGACCTTACTGTGGGGTAATTGGTTGGTCACAAGGAGATCAAGCGGTCATGTCAGTTGGAATTCGTCTATTTTGGTCATTTCAAGATGGAAAATTAAATTTCGGAACAGGTGCTGGTATCACCTGGCAGAGTGATGCGATGAGTGAGTGGAAAGAAACCGAACTGAAGGCAAGTCGATTGATTTCAATTGCAGGCGGCACTCGATGAAGAGTTTTTACAAAGGTGTTGTATCTGATGAAGATAAAATTTTACCAATCGAAAGTTCTCTGCTTAGAGGGGATGGGGTTTTTGAAACCCTACTAAGTATTGATGAAAAAGCGGTGGCTTGGGATCGTCATTATGCAAGGATGCAAAAAGCAGCTAATAAAGTCTTGATAAATGTGCCGGCAAAGATTGATCTAGATCTAGCAATTGCTGCCATTTTAAAAGATGAGATAGGCCGCAATAGGTTGCGCGTAGTTTGCCTGGGCGATGGTTCATGGTTTCTAACTTTGCAACCTGTTACCGAGATAGCCGAAAGCATCTCATTGACTAGATTTCCTTATGTTAAAGATAGTAGATCTCTACTTTCTGGCATCAAATCCTTGTCATACTCAGATTCAATAACTGCTCTGCGCCATGCTGAAAATTTGGGTTTTGCAGATTCAATTTTCATAAATGAGAGAGATGAAATAGTTGAAACCGGCCTTGCCAATTTATTGCTCTTAACCAAAGATGGTTGGCGCACTCCCGCAATATCAAGCGGTTGCTTGCCGGGCATTACAAGAGAGCTATTGATGATTTGGTTTGGGGTTAAAGAGAGCGATCTTTCATACGAGGATCTCTTAAGCGCAAAGGCCGTTTACGTTACATCCTCAATTCGCTTAGTACAGCGCGTGGATAAGGTAGAGCAGAAGTTGTTTGCTCCTTGCAGTGAAGGAACTGAATTAATCGATGCCTTTGAAGTGAAACTAATTGGTAATCTAAACCCATGAAATCAATTGCTAAAAGAATTTTGGTTGGTTTCATTGGTGGTGCGGTCACAATCATTGGCGTTATTGCGTTGGTTACACCAGGTCCTGGATGGTTAATCATTTTCGCCGGATTAGGTATTTTGGCAACAGAGTTTGCATGGGCTGCGATTGTTCTTGATCATGCGAAAAAGAGCGCAAGCAAAGCTGCTAATCGTGCTCGACTGAAAAAAGAACATCGGGATATTTTGCTGGCAATATTGTTCGGCGCATCCTTGGTTGCACTGCTTATTTGGTATGAATACTTCCGCTAATTCCATTAAATAACACCGGCGCTACGTTGCCTTTGCTAATCTAGGGCGGTGTCCGGGCAAATAAAAATAAAGGTAAATGGCAATGCCCAATCAATTGACTCTGATCAAAAGCCAACTCATCTTTTTGCCGATGATGCCAAGATCGTAGTTTGCAAAATAAATGGTGAGTTACGTGATTTGTGGAGTGATCTAAAGGATGGCGATGAGGTTGAATCGATAACCATTGATTCAACTGATGGATTAAATGTTTTGCGCCACTCAACCGCCCACGTTCTTGCTCAGGCGGTGCAAGAGGTCTTTCCCGAAACTAAGTTAGGTATTGGACCACCAATTCGTGATGGTTTTTACTATGACTTTGACCCGAAGGAGCCATTTACTCCAAGTGATTTGGAAAAGCTTGAAACGGCGATGCGCAAAATCATCAAGGCAGGGCAAAGATTTAAACGACGTGTAACCAATGAAAAAGATGCACTTGCTGAGTTAAAACACGAGCCATACAAATGCGAGTTAATTGGATTGAAATCTGCTGCCCTAGGAGATGAGCTGGCGGATGAAAGTGCAGTTGAGGTTGGTTCAGGTGAGTTAACTATTTATGACAATTTAGGAAGAGATGGAAATCCAGTTTGGAGCGATCTCTGTCGAGGCCCTCATCTGCCATCGACAAAACATATTCCCGCATTTAAATTGATGCGCGCCGCTGGTGCATATTGGCGAGGCTCCGAAAAAAATCCGATGTTGCAAAGAATTTATGGAACCGCTTGGCCAACTCAGGAAAAATTAGATGAATATTTAAATCTGTTGGAGGAAGCGGAAAAGCGCGATCACAGAAGATTAGGTGCAGAGCTTGATCTGTTTTCTTTCCCAGAGGAAATCGGATCTGGATTAGCAGTCTTTCATCCCAAGGGTGGAATTATTCGACGAGCGATGGAGGATTACTCACGCAAGCGTCACGAAGAAGAGGATTACCAATTTGTTTACTCACCACATTTAACTAAGGCTGCCTTATTTGAAACATCCGGTCATTTGCAGTGGTATGCCGACGGTATGTATCCACCAATGATTATGGATGAAGAGTTTCACGCTGATGGCACAATTAAAAAAGCAGGCCAAAAGTATTACATGAAGCCGATGAACTGCCCATTCCATAATTTAATTTACAAATCATCAGCGAAGTCATATCGGGATCTACCTCTTAGATTATTTGAATTTGGAACTGTTTATCGCTACGAAAAATCTGGCGTAGTTCATGGAATTACACGTGCGCGCGGATTTACCCAAGATGATGCACATATCTACTGCACCAAAGAACAAATGGCAGATGAATTAGATTCACTTTTAACCTTTGTTCTTAACTTGCTGCGAGATTACGGTTTGTCTGATTTTTATCTTGAGTTATCTACTAGAAATCCGGAAAAATCAGTTGGCGCAGATGCTGATTGGGATGCTGCCACTTCAGCTCTTCGCCAAGCTGCTGAAAAACAAAAACTTGAATTAGTTTTAGATCCCGGCGGTGCAGCATTTTATGGACCAAAGATTTCAGTTCAGGCGCGAGATGCGATTGGTCGCACCTGGCAGATGTCCACCATTCAAGTAGATTTCCAGTTACCACAACGTTTTGATCTGGGTTATGCCGCAGCTGATGGCACTAAACAACAACCTGTAATGATCCATCGCGCTCTTTTTGGGTCCATCGAAAGATTTTTCGGTGTGTTAACTGAGCATTATGCAGGAGCCTTTCCAGTATGGCTTGCGCCAGTGCAGGTCCGAGGCATCCCAGTAGCTGAAGCATTTGATGATTATTTGAAGGATGTAATAAAGCAATTTAAAAAGGCTGGGATTCGTGTTGATATTGATACATCAGATGACCGAATGCAAAAGAAGATCAGAAATGCACAGCTTGAAAAAATCCCTTACATGATGATTGTGGGTGAAGAGGATCAAAAAGGTGGAACCGTTTCATTCCGTTATCGAAATGGCCAACAAAAAAATGGTATCTCAATCAACGCTGCAATAGATGAGATCTTATTAGCAATTAAAGATCGCACTCAAATATAAATGTCTGAAGCAAATATTTCTGGTGGCGCCGGCATGCCGGATGCCTGGCAAAGATTATGGGCTCCACATCGCATGAGTTATCTGGATGGCGAGAATCGTCCACTACCAGGAAATGAGGTCCCCTGTCCTTTTTGCAAAATAGTTGATTTGCCGGATGAAGAGGCATTAATTGTTTTTCGTGGGAAAACTTCATACGTGGTGATGAACTTGTATCCATACAATGCTGGACATTTACTTACTTGTACCTATCGACATGTAGCCGAGCTTCCTGATTTATCGGAGGAAGAGAGAAATGAGATGTTTGCACTTACCGCTCACGCAATGAAGGTTGTGCGTAAGGTTTCAAATGCAGTTGGTTTTAATATTGGTATTAATCAAGGAGCTGTATCAGGCGCCGGAATTGCCGGTCACATACATCAGCACCTTGTTCCAAGGTGGGCGGGGGATGCAAATTTCATGCCGATAATTGGAAAGACAAAGGTGATTCCACAACTTCTCAGCGAATCTCGCTCCCAATTAGCTGCGGCTTGGAATCAGATTTAAAAATCTCTTAATTTCGGCAATGCCCAAAGAGTTGTTTAGATTAAGTGGTATCGCAGGAATAATTAATCCTTGAATGAATTGCTCCCAACCACCTTCAAGTAGCACCTCCTTCAAATCTTCGGAAAATTCTTTTACTAACTCCTTATGTTCCGGATCGCTCTCTCTTTCAACACTACTCTCTGTTGAGTAATCGCTAATTTGCAAATTTTCTAGATTAATCAAACCAACCGCCTTGCCATCTTCTGCGTGTAAAACCAGGTACGGAGTAACAACCGGCTCCAAGATTTTTCCGATAATTGCACTCATATCCTCAAAATCAACTTCGCCTTCTTCAAAATCTAAAACAACAATCAATACAGGAACATAACCTTCTCGGAAAGTGTGCCAATTAGATGCAATCTGCTGCTCGACTCCAGTTTTAGTTGATGCCAAGATAACTACAACTTCGGCATCAGAACTTGGTAGATCTTCTATTGGTTCCAAGCCAAGCAAATTGGCAATCTGCTTTTTATCAGGGTGTTTGCCCAGTAAAAATCGTGCGTTGATTAGGTTGCTCATTGGGTCTAAGCCTACGATGGTATTTATGTTACAGAGCAGTTGGCGTGAACCTGTCGGAAAAATAATTAATCCATTCGCAAAATTATTGGTAAAACTTGGAGTTTCAGCTAACTGGATCTCATTTATTGGAGGTTTTGGAACAACTGCGTGTGCAATCTATTTCTTCACCAAAGGGGAGTTTTTATTAGGCGTTTGTGCCGTAACCTTTTTTGCATTGTTTGATCTATTTGATGGCACTGTAGCCAGATTATCAGCCAAGGGTGTTAGTAAATGGGGCGCAGCATTGGATTCAACCTTGGATCGCGTAAGTGATTCGGCGATCTTAATTGGTGGTCTGATTTATGTGCAGGGTGAAGAGAAAGAATTAGCCCCCTTTTTCTTAATTTCAATTGTCGCTGGATTTTTGGTTTCCTACATAAAGGCACGGGCGGAGGCAATACAGATTAAATGTGATGGGGGATTTGCTGAACGAACTGAACGGTTGGTCATAATTCTGGTTTCCTATGGTTTATTTGATCTTGGAGTTGATGTAGCGCTTGAGTATGGGATTTATATTTTAAGTTGCTTGTCGGTATTCACAGTATTTCAAAGATTATTAATTGTTTATCGAGGAGCCAATAATTAATGTATTGGGCATATCTTTTTGCATGGCGATTAATAGGCGTATTGCCGAAGAGAGTTGCCTACGGTATTGGTAAAAGGGCTGCAGATTACATTTTTAAAAAAAATGGTAAGGGAGTAAGGAGACTTCGGAGCAATTATGCTCGAGTACAGCCGCATCTGACTGATTATGAATTAAATCAATTAACAAAAGATGGCATGCGATCATATTTACGCTACTGGATCGATACCTTTAGATTAAATACCTGGTCTAAAGATCAAATAGTCAACACCACAACTGTCGTGAATGAACACTTGTTGAGAGACCCCATAAAAAGTAAACAAGGCTGTTTGGTTGTTCTTCCTCATGCTGGAAATTGGGACCATGCCGCTGCTTATTTTTGTTCTACTGGAATTAATCTTTCAACAGTTGCGGAGAAGTTAAAACCCGAAGCAATTTTTCTCAAGTTCCTTGCTTATCGAGAGTCGATTGGTATTGAGGTGCTGCATACTGAGCAAAAGGTTATTCCCACTTTGCGGGATCGATTGAATGAGGGCAAATTAGTAGCTTTAGTTGCTGATCGGGATTTGTCGAAGAGCGGCATTGAGGTTGATTTTCTGGGAGGCGTTGCAAAGATGCCATCTGGACCTGCACGTTTGATCTTAGATTCAAAGGCCGCATTTATTTCTGCATACATCACTTACAACAAGGCAGGAATCCATATCGAGTTTCAAGAGATTGGTCCCATTCCAAAAAACGGAACAGATGAAGAGAAGGTTATTGCCCTTACCCAATTAATGGCTAATAATTTTGCTCTTGGAATAAAGAGATCACCGGTTGATTGGCATATGTTGCAGCGGATATGGGTCGATGAAAAAAATTAAAATTGGAATGGTTTGTCCCTATGGTTGGGACACTCCGGGTGGTGTACAAACTCATATTCGGGAGTTGACACAACATTTAATTGATGAGGGACACCAAGTATCCGTCTTTGCGCCAGTTTCAAATGAGGAAAATATTTCTGAAGAGTGGCTGGTTAATGCTGGTAAACCTATTTCAATTCCAGTAAATGGCTCTGTTGCGCGAGTTTTATTTGGGCCAATTGCAAGCTCCAGAGTAAAACAATGGATTAATCAGGGAGAGTTTGATTTGCTGCACCTGCATGAACCAGCAATTCCATCACTTTCTCTCTTGGCATGTTCTGCCGCAACTGGACCGATGGTTGGCACATTTCATGTTTCATCGCCAAAGCAAAAAGCTATCTATGCCATTGGCCCTATTTTGGAGCCAATTGTTGAGAAGTTGACCGCTCGAATTGCGGTGAGTGAGTTAGCTAGGCAGACTCTGAAAGATCACTTCGACACTGATGCAGTTGTGATTCCAAATGGGATTGAAAGTGCGCAGTATGCTAATGCGCAACCCACAGTTCACTGGCGCAATGCAAATACCATTGGATTTATTGGCAGATTTGATGAGCCTCGTAAAGGTTTGCAGATATTAATTGATGCATTGCCGATCATCTCTAGATTTATTCCCGATGTGCGGGTTTTGATTGCTGGGCCAGGCGATAGCGATGAGTTTGTAAAAGGCCTAGATATTGGCTTGCGTAATCGATTAGCCTTCTTAGGTTTTTTAACTGATGTCGAAAAAGCCTCTTTTTTAAAATCAGTAGATCTATATGTTGCACCCAATACCGGCGGAGAATCTTTTGGAATTATCTTGACTGAGGCCTTATCAGCCGGGACTCCAGTTGTGGCAAGTGATATTCCAGCATTTAAGGCGGTCTTGGAAAATGGTGAGGCAGGCTTGTTATTTAGAAATGAAGACTCAGCAGATCTTGCCAAGGTAATAATAAAATTACTCCGAGATAAAGAGTTACAAAGCAGGTTAAGCACTAATGGTCGGATGAGTTCCCAGAAATATGATTGGCAAGTTGTGGCTGAACAGATTCTTTCTGTTTATGAGATGGCGATGGCCGGAGATCAAAAGGTCGGCCTAACATCTGAAGGAAGATTTTGGAATAGGAGGTAGCAGATGAGCTTAAATCAGTTTATTTTGGTAATAGTTGTATTGCTTATCATTTGGTATCTATCCTTTTCCGCGTCAAGACTGGATCGTTTGCATCATAGAGTTGAAACCTCTTGGGCAACGCTTGATTCATTACTGCAAAAGCGGGCAGCTATTGCGACGGAAATAATTCGAGAGTCTAATTTAGATCCAGCCTCTGCTTATCTGATTTCATCTTCAGCTCGATCAGCCAGAGATGCCATGATCTCCGAACGATCAGAGGCCGAAAGCGTATTGTCTGAATCTTTAAAAATGATTCAAGAGATTGCATATGATGAAAGTTTAGAGTTGCCATCTGATTTACTTGTTGAATTATCTGATGTGACGGCAAAGATTAAAATTGCAATTAACTTGCATCTAGAAGCCGTTAATGCTGCAAGGAATGTTAGGCGTAAACCGGTGATTAGATTATTTAGATTGGCAGGAAAGGCGCCGGAGCCGGTCCGGTACGCCTTTGAAGATGATGTTTTATGAAAAAATTTCTTAAACTTAAAATATTTGTTGCATTTCTTGTACTTGCTGTTGGCGTTAATTTATTTACAAATAGTAAATTTATTCCAGAAGTTTTTAAAACATCTGAAGCTACCAAAAATTACCTTACTGGATTGCCGGGAATCAATGGCACAGTACTTGCAGTGAAAATTGATGACACAAAGGATGCTCACCCCCAAATAGGTATCGAGGCTGCAGATTTAGTTTATGTGGAACAGGTTGAGTCTGGTTTAACTAGGTTACTAGCGTTATACACATCAGAGTATCCAGAGTTCGTCGGTCCAATTAGATCAGCTCGCATAAGTGATATTGATTTACTAGCGCAGTACGGAAAAGTAGCATTTGCCTACAGCGGCTCACAAACAAAAATGCGCCCAGTATTGGCGGAGGCCAATCTCAATATTCTCTCTGCAGAACGCAATCCGCCATCTATTTTTGCGCGAGATGAATCCCGAGTTTCACCCGTAAATATGATTCTGTACATCCAAAGATTATTTGATCAAGCAAGAACTAAGTTAAAAATGAATCTAATTTCCTTACCAAGTTCGCCTTGGATCTTTGGTGATTTGTCTAAATCTGCGGTTGCTGTGAGTTCAGCAAAAATAAAATGGCCGAATGCACAGTATGAGGTAATTTGGAATTCAACCAACAAATGTTGGAATTTAAAACAAAATGGCGAAATTGAGGTAACTACTGCAGGAAGCAATCTCTGTATTCAAAATGCGATAATTCAAAAGGTCAAAATTGAACCTTCAATCTACGGAGATAAATTTGGTGGTATTACCCCATACTCCGAAACAGTTGGAAGCGGTAAAGCGGTTTTACTTCGCGATGGAAAGTATTTGAATGTGAGCTGGCAACGAGATGATGCGACCCAATTCACCAATTGGTTTGATGATCAGGGCGAGAGGATGAAGATCACACCAGGTAAAACTTGGATTTTCCTCGCTGATTCCGATCCAGCCTTGACCCTTCAGCCCTGATTACTTTTTTGCCGCATATCGGGATTGCCTCTTTATTAGTAGACTTCAGTCCTTAATCAAAAAAATGTTGGGGGAGTAATGGCTCAGGAAACTGGTACAGCACGAGTTAAGCGCGGCATGGCTGAAATGCTAAAAGGCGGCGTGATCATGGATGTTGTAGATGTTACGCAAGCCAAAATTGCTGAAGATGCTGGCGCTGTTGCAGTAATGGCGCTGGAGCGTGTGCCTGCTGATATTCGCGCACAAGGCGGCGTTGCTCGTATGTCTGATCCAGATATGATTGAAAAAATTCAATCCGCTGTCTCAATTCCAGTTATGGCAAAGGCACGCATTGGACATTTTGTTGAAGCTCAAATTTTGCAGAGCTTGGGTGTTGATTACATTGATGAGTCTGAAGTTTTAACACCAGCTGATTACGCTCACCATATTGATAAATGGAATTTCACTGTGCCATTTGTTTGCGGTGCAACAAATCTTGGCGAGGCGCTGCGTCGTATCAATGAAGGTGCGGCGATGATTCGTTCAAAAGGTGAGGCTGGCACAGGTGATGTTTCAAATGCCACAACACATATGCGAACAATCTCAGCGGAGATTCGCAGACTTACCTCAATGCGCGAAGAAGAGTTATTTGTCGCAGCAAAAGAATTGCAAGCTCCTTATGAGTTAGTAAAAGAGATTGCTAGCACTGGAAAATTACCTGTTGTGTTATTTACCGCTGGCGGAATTGCTACTCCGGCAGATGCAGCGATGATGATGCAACTAGGTGCAGATGGAGTCTTTGTTGGTTCAGGTATCTTCAAATCTGGCGATCCAGCCAAACGTGCTGCAGCTTGCGTAAAGGCGGTTACTTATTACACCGATGCCAAAGTTGTTGCGGATGTTTCTCGTGGACTTGGTGAGGCTATGGTCGGTATAAATGTTGCAGATATCCCAGCACCTCATCGATTAGCGGAGCGAGGCTGGTAGTAAATGAAGATTGGAGTTCTTGCACTCCAAGGTGATTTTCGGGAGCACATAAATTCACTAAGTGATTGTGGCGTTAATGCTGTTCCAGTAAAAACTAAGGAAGAGATTTTAGAGGTAGATGGATTAGTTATCCCCGGCGGGGAATCAACAACTATCGCAAAATTAGCAAGAACCTTTAACCTATTTGATCTGATTAAAAAACGTATCGCAGATGGCATGCCAACTTATGGATCCTGTGCCGGCATGATTTTGCTTGCCGATCGTGTTGAAGATGCCATAGTTGGACAAGAATCATTTGGCGGAATCGATATGACGGTAAGGCGTAATGCTTTTGGTCGCCAAGTTGACTCATTTGAAACAGATTTAAAGTTTGAAGGCATTACTCAACCAAGTATCAGAGCTGTCTTCATTCGGGCTCCATGGGTAGAGTCGGTAGGTGCCGGTGTGCAAATATTGGCAGAGGTAAGTATTGATGGCTCTAAACATCCAGTAGCTGTTCGACAAGGAAATCTACTTGCGACATCTTTTCACCCAGAATTAACTGGGGATAATCGGATACATAAATTTTTTGTAGAACAAATTTGTACCAAATTAGTGAAAAATTAGTGAAGGGTTAAGAAATGTCAGGCCACTCCAAATGGGCAACCACTAAACATAAAAAAGCGATAATTGACTCACGGCGTGCTAAAAATTTTGCAAAGTTGATTAAAGCGATTGAGGTCTCCGCGCGATCTGGTGGAGCAGATATATCTGGAAATCCAACCTTATTTGATGCCATTGCGAAGGCTAAAAAAAATTCAGTACCAGCGGACAATATTGAACGTGCCGTAAAACGTGGTGCTGGACTTGAAACCGGCGGTAAAGAGTGGGAAACCATTATGTATGAAGGTTATGGAGCAGGTGGAGTTGCCTTATTAATTGAGTGTTTATCCGATAACCGAAATCGTGCCGCATCTGATGTGCGAGTAGCGGTCACTCGCAATGGTGGAAACATGGCCGATCCTGGCTCGGTTTCATATTTATTTAATCGCAAAGGTGTCGTGATTGTGAAAAAAGTCGACGGAAAGGTAACAGAGGATTCACTTCTTGAAGTTGTCTTAGATGCTGGTGCTGAAGAGGTGAATGATTTAGGTGATTCTTTTGAGATAGTTTCAGAGCCAGCAGATTTAGTTGGGGTTCGCACTTCATTACAAAAAGCAGGATTTGATTACGAATCGGCAGAGAGTTCATTCCTGCCCACCATGTCTATTCCGTTAGATGCTGAGTCGGCAAAGAAAGTTTTTGATTTGATTGAGGCAATTGAAGAATTAGATGATGTCCAAAATGTATACGGAAACTTTGATGTTTCAGATGAGGTGATGGCGAGCCTTAACTCCTAAAGATTTAGCACATCGTTATGCTAATTAGGTGCGAGTTTTAGGAATAGATCCGGGATTAACGCGGTGCGGCATTGGCATCGTAGATTCAACCGGACCGCAAAAATTGCAATTAATCGATGTTGGAGTAATAAAGACAGATCCAGATGCAGATTTAGATCAGAGATTGCTCCATTTAGAGAGTGAATTAGTGAAATGGATTCAGAAGTACAAACCAGATGTAATTGCGGTAGAGCGAGTCTTTTCGCAACTTAATATTAGAACCGCTATGTCCACCGGACAGGCGGCTGGGGTGGCATTACTACTTGCTGCAAAATCAAAGATTAAAGTTGTCATGCACACGCCAACCGAGGTTAAAGCAGCAGTGACTGGATCAGGCAGAGCTGATAAGAAACAGGTTGCAGAAATGGTAAAGCGCCTACTTAAATTAAAGGAAATTCCAAAACCAGTCGATAGTACCGATGCCTTAGCGCTAGCAATCTGCCATCATTGGCGCGGAGTTGGAAACGATCGTTTAGTTGCAGCGAAAAACAAGAGGAAAAAAAGATGATTAGCTCTTTAACTGGCAAGGTTAAGCATATTTCTGCCAGTAATTTGGTGGTTGATATATCTGGGGTTGGTATTTCGGTAAATGTGCCAGCTCGAATCTTGGCGCAGGTAAGTATCGGTTCAGTCGTCGAGTTAAATACCTATTTGGTGGTTCGTGAAGATGCCCTCACACTTTACGGATTCTTGGATTTAAGTGATCGCAACTTCTTTGAACTTTTATTATCAGTGACAGGTATTGGACCAAAGGTTGCGCAAGCGATCTTGTCTAACCATGATGCAGCTGCAGTTGCCCATGCGGTTTCAGTTGGCGATATGAAAACACTAGAGGCTATACCAGGCCTTGGAAAAAAGGGAGCCCAGCGTTTAGTTCTGGAATTAAAAGATAAGGCACTTACCTATGCAAATTCTGGCGGCAAAATTTCAACTGAAATTAATGATCAAGTAGAGGTCGCATTGCAAGGACTTGGGTTCACTACCAAAGAGAGTAAAGATGTCGTATCACAAATTAGAGCTCAAATAGAATCTGAAAAGTTAGATCTATCGCAGGCAATTAAATTAGCTTTGCAGTTCACTGGTACAGGTAAAAGATGAGTGATCGAGTTACTTCAAATAGTGCAGATGAGAATGAGAGAGTTCAAGAGTTAGCGCTGCGACCAAAAAAGCTACAGGAGTTTGTCGGTCAACATCGAGTTCGGGAGCAATTGAGTTTGTTGCTGGATGCGGCAAAAGGACGAAAATCTCCAGCTGACCATATATTGCTCGCTGGTCCGCCAGGTCTAGGAAAGACAACTCTTGCAATGATTATTGCGGAAGAGATGAATGCACCTATTCGAATTACTTCTGGACCTGCGATACAACATGCTGGTGATCTCGCATCCATCTTGTCATCTTTGGTTGAAGGTGAAGTTTTATTCTTAGATGAGATCCATCGAATGTCTCGGCCCGCAGAAGAGTTGCTTTATTTGGCGATGGAGGATTTTCGAGTTGATGTAATTGTCGGTAAAGGTGCAGGTGCTACCTCCATTCCATTGGATTTACCCCACTTCACTTTAATTGGAGCAACCACAAGAGCAGGTTTACTACCTAGCCCGTTGCGAGATCGTTTTGGCTTAACGGCACAATTAGATTTTTATGAAACTCCAGAGCTAAATAAAATAGTTAATCGAAGTTCATCTTTACTAGATATTGAAATTAATGATGAGGCAGCGATTGAGATTGCATCTAGATCACGCGGAACACCACGCGTTGCCAATAGGTTACTTCGCCGGGTACGAGATTTCGCCGAGGTAAATAAGGAAAAAGTAATTAGGTTGCCACATGCCCAACAAGCCTTATCAATCTATGAAGTTGATGAAATTGGTTTGGATAGATTGGATAAATCTGTTTTAATCGCGTTGATAAAAAATTTCAATGGTGGTCCAGTTGGAGTTTCTACCTTAGCGATGGCAGTTGGCGAAGAGATTGAAACTATCGAATCTCTAGCTGAACCATTTTTGGTGAGAATGGGCTTTTTAGCTCGTACGCCAAGAGGTCGAATGGCTACCGCAGCGGCTTGGATCCACTTAGGGTTGAAGCCACCGCTTTCTATACAAAGTGAAAAAGATCCTAATCTCTTTGATATCGACCCAGATATAGCGCAGTAAAGTGGCGAATTTCGCCATTTCTCCCAGCCCATCTAGAATTACGCCCCATGTCTTCCAATAAATCTGCAGCTACGCAATCACGTTCACTCAGAACTATTTCGATTTTATTGTTGGTACTAGTCGGCTTTTCTGGTTTAGCTGTAGTGCAAGGAGCAACATCCTTTAAATTAGGTTTGGATCTACAAGGTGGAACAAGTGTGACTTTGCAGCCACGAATTGGCGCAGGTGAAACCGGTAAAGTAACAAGTGAGTCAATTGATCAAGCTGTGGAGATTATCCGGCAACGTGTTAACTCATTAGGTGTAGCAGAGTCTGAAGTTTCAGCTCAAGGAAGCGGCGTAAATCGCCAAATTGTCATTTCAGTTCCAGGTGAGACTGGCAGAAGAATTGTGGATTTAGTTGGTCAGACTGCAGAACTACGTTTTCGTCCAGTTTTAGTTGAAGGTGCACCAACTCCATCAGTTGATACATCTACCAATACCGCCGGAGTTAGCGCAGAGGTTATTGCTGCTTACTCCGCTCTTGATTGCACATTGCCACAAAATCGCCAAGGCGGTGGCGGAGATAATCCAGATGGAATTTTAGTTGGGTGCGATAGAGCGGGTGTTAATAAGTACATTCTTGGACCAGCAGAGGTTTTAGGAAGGCAGGTAACAAAGGCGAGCGCATTAATCGATCCAGCGCAGGCTTCTGGTTGGTATGTAACTTTAGATTTTAATGGTGAAGGAACCAGCAAGTTTGGCGCAATGACAACTCGATTAACCTCGTTACCGTCGCCACAAAACCAAGCAGCGATTGTGCTGGATGGATTGGTTTACTCAGCTCCTAGAATCAATGAGGCAATTAATACGGGAACTGCACAGATCACCGGCAGCTTTACCCAAGAGGATGCAACTGATTTAGCAAATGTTTTGAAGTACGGAGCGTTGCCATTGGCATTTGATCGCGGTGAGGTTCAACAAGTTTCACCAACTCTTGGAGCAGATCAATTACGTGGTGGCCTTATTGCTGGTTTGCTTGGCTTACTACTAGTAGTTATGTACTCACTGTTTTATTACAAAGGCCTGGGTATTGTGTCGGTAGCATCATTGCTGATAGCCGTTGCCCTAACAATTCTTTCATTCCTTCTTTTGGGCGAATGGATCGGATTCACTCTAACTCTTGCGGGAATTGCGGGAGCGATTGTTTCTATTGGTGTTACTGCAGATTCATTTATTGTTTATTTTGAACGTATACGTGATGAAGTTCGTGAAGGTAGACCACTTAAATCAGCGGTTGAAACCGGCTGGGCACGCGCTAGAAGAACTGTAATTGTTGCAGATATGGTTTCTCTGATTGCTGCGATCCTGCTTTATTACTTTGCAGTTGGTGGAGTCCGAGGATTTGCATTTACATTAGGCCTTACCACTTTAATGGATCTAATCGTTGTGTTCTTCTTTACCAAGCCATTCATGACAATTTTGGCGCGAGTCAATTTCTTTAGCAGTGGCCACAAATTATCTGGTTTCTCAGATAAAAGTTTAGGTATTGTTAAAAAGGTTGAACAGGAAGGCGCAAAATAATGGCTAAATTAAGTGGTATTGGTGGACGTCTCTACCGTGGTGAAACCTCTATTGATTTCATTGGTAAACGTCGCCGTTGGTACGCATTCTCAACGATTCTGATTATCGCTTCAGCTGTAACCTTATTTACACAAGGTCTACATCTAGGAATCGAGTTCAAGGGTGGATCATCATTTACGGTTACTTCGAACAAAGCATCCATTTCTACTGCCGAATCTGCATTGAGTGATGCCGGCGTAACATCTCAAAACATTATTCAATTGATCGGCAATAACAAGGTTCGGATACAAACTCAACCTCTTTCAAATGTTCAACAAAATGCGGTGCAAGATCAATTAGCGCAAAAATTCAATGTCAGCATTGAATCAATCGACTCACAAATTATCGGACCTTCGTGGGGTAAAGAGATCACTCGTAAGGCACTTTATGGTTTATTTGGCTTTTTAATCGTCGTAATGCTCTATTTGGCAATGACCTTTGAACCAAAGATGGCGATCAGTGCAATCATCGCAGTTCTTCACGATGTCTTTATTACCGTGGGAATCTATGCTTTGGTTGGTTTTGAAGTAACACCTGCAACAGTTATAGGTTTCTTAACGATTTTGGGTTATTCGCTATATGACACAGTTGTTGTTTTTGATAAGGTTCATGAGAACACCAAAAGCATTATTTCAAGCGGCAAGAGCACATACACTCAAGCTGCAAATTTAGCGGTTAATCAAACGCTAGTTCGCTCATTTAACACTTCATTAATTGCGTTATTGCCAGTTGGCTCAATCCTGTTTGTCGGTGCTGGCTTGTTAGGGGCGGGAACCTTGAAGGATCTCTCCTTAGCATTATTCATCGGTTTAGCTACTGGTACTTACTCTTCGATATTTATCGCAACTCCAATTCTTGCCATGTTGCGTGAGCGCGAGCCAGCGATGAAGGCATTGGCCAAGCGGGTTGGAAGTAGATCTGCGGTTGCAACTGCTACAACTGCCGTGGTTAATTCAGATGCAAATCGTGGTCCTCGTAATCAACCAAAACGCAAAAATAAGCGCTAATTAAATAGATCTTAGGTGGCTTAGATGAGTAACTCATCATTACTTGAGCCAATTAAATCTGGTTTGAAGTTAAATCATCCAGATTTTGACAGCGCTAAATTATTGAAAGCATTTTCAGTTGCTGAAGCGGCGCATGCAGGCCAAAAACGCAAATCAGGTGAGGATTACATAACCCACCCAGTTGCAGTTGCCCAGATCTTGGTTGAGCTCGGAATGGATCTGGCAACGATCAATGCAGCATTGCTTCATGACACTGTAGAAGACACTGGATTGAGTATTGAAAATATTGCCAAAGAGTTCGGTGATGAAGTAGCGGCACTTGTAGATGGTGTAACTAAATTGGATAAATTAATTTACGGACCAACTGCAGAGGCCGAGACGCTCCGCAAAATGGTAGTTGCGATGTCTCGCGATATTCGAGTTTTGGTTATTAAATTAGCCGATCGCTTGCACAACGCTAGAACTTGGGGCTTTGTTGATCCAGCAAGTGCTAGCCGCAAAGCGCGTGAAACTTTAGACATTTATGCTCCGCTTGCACATAGATTGGGTATGAATGCAATCAAATGGGAGTTGGAAGATCTCTCTTTTGCTGTATTAGAGCCGAAAAAGTTTGAGGAAATTGCACGGTTGGTATCAGAAAGATCTCCAGCGCGGGATCAATTAACTTCAGATGTAGTCTCGGCGATTGAGGCTGATCTGAAAGCAGAGAGTATTTCGGCGCAAGTTACAGGTCGAAAGAAACATTTTTACTCGGTCTACCAAAAAATGGTTGTTCGTGGCCGTGAATTTAACGATATTTATGATTTAGTAGGAATCAGAATTTTAGTTGAATCGGTTCGAGATTGTTACGCAGTTCTTGGCTCTATTCACGCAAGGTGGAGTCCAGTACCTGGTCGATTTAAAGATTACATAGCGATGCCAAAATTCAATCTATATCAATCACTACATACAACTGTAATTGGACCATCTGGCAAAGCGGTAGAAATTCAAATTCGTACATTTGAAATGCACTCTCGAGCAGAGTTTGGAATCGCCGCTCACTGGAAATATAAACAAAAAAGTTCAGATACAAAAAATACTCCAGAGCTGCTTTGGCTTAAGCAATTGCATGAATGGCAACAGGAAAGTGAAGATGTCGGTGATTTTCTAGAGACCCTCAGATATGACCTTCGAACACCTGAAGTTTTTGTTTTCACACCAAAGGGAAGTGTCGTGGCCCTTCCATCTGGTTCTACGCCAGTTGATTTTGCATACGCTGTACATACCGAGGTAGGCAATAAATGTGTTGGCGCGAAAGTTAATGGAAAATTAGTTCCACTCGAATCGCACCTCAACAATGGCGATGTGATCGAGGTTCTCACAAATAAATCTCCAACAGCAGCACCAAGTCGAGATTGGTTGAACTTTGTAACTTCATCAAGGGCAAGATCAAAGATTAAAGCTTGGTTCTCCAAGGAACGAAAAGAGGAGGCGATAGAGGCAGGCCAAGAATCTATTGCCCGCCAACTTCGTAAGGCAGGATTGCCAATTCAAAAAATTCTAGGTGGGCAATCATTGTTGCAGGTAGCTCATGATCTACACCTTGAGGATATTGAAAATTTATATGAGGCAGTAGGTAATGGACATGTTTCATCACATTCCATAGTTGAAAAACTTAATGCCTTAATGCAAACGGAGGAATTAAATCCAGAAAGCCAATTTCCAACTGAAATAAAGGGTGTGCGCCGTGAACGCAAGAGTATTTCCGGTGTAGATGTTGAAGGCAGCGAGGATGTTCTTGTGAAATTGGCCAGATGCTGTGCGCCAGTACCAGGAGATGAAATAACTGGTTTTATTACAAGAGGATCCGGAGTTTCAGTACACCGTAAAGATTGCATCAATATGGGGGATTTAGAGATACATCAAGGGGATCGGGTTGTTAATGTTAAGTGGAATTTGCAGGCAAAAAGCTCATTCTTGGTAAATATTCAAGTTGAGGCCTTGGATAGAAATAGATTACTTTCCGATATTACAAAAGTTCTCTCAGATCAACATGTGAATATTTTAAACGCTTCCGTCATTACTCATAAAGATCAAACAGCGATATCTAGATTCACCTTCGAAATGGCTGATGCCAGCCATCTAGATTTGATATTAACTGCAGTAAAGAATGTAGAGGGTGTTTATGATGTTAATCGAGTCTTCAATAATTAATTTGAAAAATCAGTTAAACCTTTTTGTGCCTCGGCTAGCCATGTTCGGCGCGCTGCAGCAGCTTCTCTAGCTAACATTGCTTTCGCAGTTTGTCCCGCTGCCTCTGCTTTGGCTGCTTGTTTCTCATAATTTTCAATAGCTTCTGCCAAGCCCTGAACAACCTTGTTCGCCTGCGCTATCGCTGTTGGATCATTTTTGCGTGCATGGTTGCGTTCTAATTCAGAGATTGCAGCGGAAACTTTTTCAACTCGAGCATCAAGGGCTGCCAATTTCTTTCGATCTGTGATTCCAATGCGACGCCATTTGCTCTCTAAATCTCGGAATTTATTACGGGCTGATTTGAAATCTGATACCGGTAATAATGCTTCAAACTCTAAAATCAATGCTTCACGTTTTGATAAATTCTCCGCCATTGAACCTTGACGTTTTTCTAAGTCAGCATTTTTTGCAGCAAAGAAGGTATCTTGCGCAGCTTTAAATCTATTCCATAAAGCGGTATCTGTTGATTTCTTGCCACGACCTGCTGCCTTCCATTGATCCATAAGAGATTTAAATTTTTGAGCAGTTTTTAGCCAATCCTTTGAATTAATCAGTAATTCCGCCTCTTTAACAATTATTTCCTTTGCTGCTGCCACCTTTTTCTGCTCGGCATCTAAGCCTGCAAAATGAGTTCGACGACGTTTATCAAACTTGTTTCGTGATGATGAGAAGCGTTTCCAAAGTTCAGCATCAGCTTTTTTATCTAATCGAGGAGCTTTCTTCCACTCATCTAGTAATTGCTTTAATTTCTCTGTAGTAGCCTTCCAATTAACAGATTCAATCAGCGCCTCAGCTTCTTGAACTATTCTTTCTTTTTGAGCAAGAATTTCATTTCTTCGAACCGCTTTTTCCGCAGCTTGCGCCTGTTTCTTAGCCTCATAGGCGCCTGCAAATTGCTCGATCAGAGCGGGAATTTGTTCTACCGAATTAGTTAATTTTTCTAAATCACCGACACCATTTAATGATGCAATTTGGTTTTTAAGTTTATTTACCGCCTCATGTGCATCTGATGGCACCATTGCACCAGAGCGAATTCGAGCCGCAAGAAGTGCGACCTCTGAGGCAACCATTTCAAATTTTTTAACAAAGTAGGCGAGCGCTTCCTCAGCACTCTTCCCAGGATAGGAGCCGACCGGCCGTTCGCCAGATGGGGTAATAACAAATACGGTGCCATCCTCTGCCACTCGGCCAAATTTTGCAGGATCACCGATCAGTACCGCCGCCGCGCCATTACTTGCTGAACTGTTTTGTAGATCCATCTTATTTCTCACTTTCGTAGCGCGAGATTGCTTTTAGGGCAAAATCGTTATGGGGCGGGCGTTGCAATCACTTTCGATTGCGGGGTTTTTACTGACTCCAAAGGTAGCCTAACCAAGTAAATAGAGGAAATTGCCGTTGGATCAAGGAGGGTGAATTCGAGTGTTAATCGACCGAGTGGTTGCACCCTACTTCGAAACCAATTGTTGGATTATCAGCACAGGCGTTGGAGCTGAGTGCATCATTGTGGACCCAGGTATGGATAAGCCCGACCTGGTTAATGCGATATTAGAAAAGGTAGCAAAACATAATCTAAAGCCGATCGCCGCTTTGATAACACATGGTCATATAGATCATTTTTTCTCACTAATTCCCCTGACAAAGAAAACCCCAATGACAACCTTCATCTCACAGGAAGATCGATATTTGTTATCTGATCCTTTTAAAGCATTAATGCAAAACGGACCCGCTCAACAATTAATTTCTTCATTTGGTGAAAGAGATTTCAAAGAACCAGATGATCTTGTTGAAGTAGAAGATTTCGCATCCTTTCAAATCGCAGGTTTATCTATAGAGGGCATAAAGGCGCCTGGCCATACCCAAGGATCAATGATCTTTGTAGTAGATAACCAGCAGTTGTTATCAGGTGATGTTTTATTTGCTGGCTCAATTGGGAGAACTGATTTACCCACTGGGTCGGCCATTCAGATGCGTAAAACTTTAAAAGAGCGAGTTTTGACCCTGAATGATCACTTAAATGTACTGCCTGGACATGGGCAACAAACTACAATTGCAAATGAGCGTCGGAATAATCCATATCTACAGGGGGAGTTCCTTGATTAATTGGAAGAGTTATCTATGAGTAAGTATCAGGCACCAAAGGGTGTAAGTGAGTACTTTCCACCACGCTCTAACTTATTTGAATATGTCAGAGACCAATTAATTGCACCCGCTAAACGAGCCGGATACTCATTGATTGAGCTACCTGTTTTTGAGGACACTGAATTATTTGAACGAGGAGTTGGTGAATCTACCGATGTTGTAAGCAAAGAGATGTACACATTTGAAGACAGAGGCGGAAGATCAATTACCTTAAGACCAGAGGGCACTGCTGGTGTAATGAGATCAGTAATTGAAAATAATTTAGATCGTGGTCAATTACCAGTAAAACTTTTTTATGTAGGACCATTTTTTAGAGCAGAAAGGCCACAGGCTGGTCGCTATCGACAGTTCTACCAAGTTGGAATTGAGGCAATCGGACAAAATGATCCCGAGATTGATGCCGAGGTTATTTGGGTAGCAGATTCCGCATTTAAAGCACTTGGTTTGAAAAAATACCAGTTACAGATCACTACATTAGGGGATGCAGCCTCGAGAGCTGATCACCGAGTCGAACTAATTAAATTTTTAGAAAAATTACCTCTAGATGAAGATACTAAGAAGCGAGCAAATTTAAATCCGTTGAGAGTATTTGATGATAAACGTCCAGAGGTAATTGCCATGATGCAGGATGCACCATTGCTAATCAATTATCTAAATGCAGAAAGTAAAGATAATTTCCAAAAGGTTCAGAAAGCATTATCCGCTATGAACATTGAGTACTCAATAAACCCAAAGATGGTTAGAGGTTTGGATTACTACACCGGCACTACCTTTGAGTTTGTGCACCCGATGCTAGGAGCTCAATCTGGCATTGGAGGTGGTGGACGATACGACGGTTTGATGAGTCAACTTGGTGGACAAGATTTATCAGGCATTGGTTTTGGAATTGGAATAGATCGAGTACTACTCGCATGTGAAGCCGAGGATTCGCTTCAGAATTTACTACCTAAGTTAGATTTATTTATTGTGCCTATTGGCGAAGTTGCCAAGGAATACTGCGTAAAGTTATTAAGCCAACTACGTGATGCGGGCGTAAAGGTTGATCTGGCATATGGTGATCGGGGATTAAAAGGTGGCATGAAGGCAGCTGATAAAAGTGATGCCAGGTATGCCTTGGTAATTGGCGATGATGAAGTTAACTCCAGCGTTGGACAATTAAAATTAATGAGTTCTGGTGAGATTATTTCTAGTACCCTAACCCCTTCCGCAATTGCGAAAGCAATCGGCATTTAATAGAGATAGGTATTACTAAATGTTGCGTACGCATGATGCTGGTTTACTTAATGCCAAAAGCATTGGTACAACGGTAAAGCTAGCTGGTTGGGTTGCAAGACGACGTGACCATGGCGGGGTTGCCTTTATTGATTTACGAGATGGTTCTGGTTCGGTTCAGGTTGTTATAAATGATGAGAAAGTTGCTGGTGAATTACGGGCCGAATGGTGTGTTTTAATCACTGGCAGGGTTACCGCAAGACCAGCCGGCAATGAGAATAAAGAGATTGCAACTGGTGAGATTGAGGTAGTTTGTGATGAATTAGAGGTTCTCAGTGAAGCGGCACCTTTACCCTTTCCGGTAGATAGTGGGGATCTTTCAAATATTTCTGAAGAGGTTCGTCTTAAGTATCGATATTTAGATTTAAGGCGTGAAGGTCCTGCGAAGAATTTGAGATTACGTTCAACTGTTACTGCGGCAATTAGAGATGTCATGCATAAATCAGATTTTTTAGAGATCGAAACACCTTATCTAACTCGTTCAACTCCTGAAGGAGCAAGAGATTTCTTAGTACCCGTTCGCCTGCAGCCTGGTTCTTGGTACGCGTTGCCGCAATCTCCACAATTATTTAAGCAGCTATTAATGGTCGCTGGAATGGAGCGGTACTACCAAATCGCAAGATGTTTTCGCGATGAGGATTTCAGGGCGGATCGGCAACCTGAGTTCACGCAATTAGATATTGAAATCTCCTTCGCCGATCAAGCAGATGTTATGCAGATTGCCGAGAAGGTATTAGCTGAAGTTTTTGAGAAGGTGGCAAATTACAAAATTCCTTTGCCGATTCCACATATGACATACAAAGATGCCATGGATAAATACGGTTCAGATAAACCAGATCTTCGTTTTGATAATCAGTTGGTTGATGTCACCGAATTTTTCAAGGAAACCAGCTTTAGAGTTTTTCAAGCCGATTATGTTGGCGCAGTTGTTATGCCCGGCGGTGCATCATCACCTAGACGAGAGTTAGATGCTTGGCAGGATTGGGCTAAAGCACGTGGCGCAAAAGGTTTGGCTTACATTTTGATTCAAGAGGATGGCACATTAGCTGGTCCAGTAGCCAAGAATTTATCTGAAAAAGAGAGTGCCGGAATTGCCGCTGCGGTATCAGCAAAAAATGGCGATGCAATTTTCTTTGCTGCTGGAACAAAAAGCTCATCACAAAATTTGCTAGGTGCAGTGAGGTTAGAAATTGGCGCCCGTTGTAATTTGATTGATACTGCGGCTTGGAAATTTCTCTGGGTAGTTGATGCGCCGATGTTTGAACCAGTTGATGCCGATAATTTGTCAGCGGGTTGGACTGCGGTGCACCACCCATTCACTGGCCCGAAACCGGAGTTCAAAGATTCATTTGATTCAAATCCAGCAGAAGCTCTGGCTTATGCCTATGACATTGTTTTAAATGGAAATGAAATCGGCGGCGGTTCTATTCGTATTCATCAGCGGGATGTTCAGCGCAGGGTATTTAATACCATTGGTTTATCTGATGCTGAAGCTGAAAGTAAGTTTGGATTCCTATTAGAGGCATTTAATTATGGGCCACCACCACATGGCGGTATCGCACTTGGAATCGATCGCTTATGCGCATTGCTTGCTGGCGCACAATCAATTCGCGAAGTAATTGCTTTTCCAAAAACAGCAAGTGGCGGTGATCCTTTAACAGGTGCGCCAACTCCAATTACCCCTGCGCAGCGAAAAGAGAGCGGTATAGATTCACCTGCTGCTCCGAAGCAAAGTTAAGATTTCAGGTATTCTGCACACATGGGTCCAGGTGGAATCGCAACAATCATTGCCGCATCATCGCTTGCGGTAATTGCTGTCGCAATCTCTTATACCGTTATTAGAGCAAGTAGATTAATTGATGAGATCACGACAACTATTTCTTTAGTTAACAAACCCCTATCTAGCATCTCAAAGGCCGCAAAATCAGTTGAAGATTTGGCAACAAAGGTCACTGGCGCTACCGACACTTTTCTAGAGAACAACCCACTAGCAATGAAAGCTGCTGGCGCGATTGTGGCTGCTGCTAAGTTGAAAAAGGGTAAGAAACGCAAAGCGGCGAAATAAGCCATTATGAACTCCGCAGAGATTAGATCTCGTTGGTTAAATTTTTTTGAAAAGGAAAACTCTTTAAATTTACCGCACACAGTTGTGCCATCAGCTTCATTAATCGCCGATGACCCAAACCTACTTTTAGTAAATGCGGGCATGGTGCCCTTTAAACCTTACTTTTTAGGCGAAGTAACTCCACCATATAAAAGGGCAACCTCGGTTCAAAAGTGTGTGCGCACTTTAGATATCGATGAGGTTGGTAAAACCACCAGACATGCTTCATTTTTTCAGATGTGCGGCAACTTTTCCTTTGGCGATTATTTCAAAGAAGGTGCGATTGCTCTTGCTTGGGAGTTACTAACAAAATCTATTTCTGATGGTGGCTACGGTTTTCCAGAGGATAAATTATGGGTGACAGTTTATAAAGATGATGATGAAGCGGCAGAGATTTGGCACAAACAGATTGGTGTTCCAAAAGATCGAATTCAACGAAGAGGTATGGCAGATAATTTTTGGTCGATGGGTGTTCCTGGGCCATGTGGACCCTGCTCAGAAATTTATTTTGACCGCGGCGCAGCCTATGGAAAAGATGGCGGGCCAATTGCAGATGAGGATCGATATCTAGAAATCTGGAATTTAGTATTTATGCAAAATATAAGAGCTGCTGGTGGAACTAAGGATGATTTCCCAATTGTTGGAGAACTTCCTGCAAAAAATATTGATACTGGATTGGGTCTAGAACGAACCGCCGCCTTATTACAAGGTGTAGAAAACATTTATGAGATCGATACCACAAAGATAATCCTCGATAAAGCATCTGCTTTAACAAATGTAAAGTATGGAAAAGATAATAAATCTGATGTTAGTTTGCGAGTTATTGCAGATCATTCGCGAACAGCGATGATGTTAATCGGGGATGGCGTAAATCCTGGCAATGAAGGGCGTGGCTATGTTTTACGCAGAATGATGCGTCGCACCATTAGAAATATGCGGTTATTGGGCTCCCAAGATTTGGTCATTGCGGAATTAATAAAAAGCTCAATCGAAGCTATGGGCCCACAATATCCCGAGCTATCAAGCAATCAAGATCGTATTTTGGCTATTGCTATCGCGGAAGAGGATAGCTTCTTGCAAACACTCAAGAGCGGAACAACGATATTTGATTTAGCGGCTGTCGATTTAAAGAAGGGCAAACAAAGCTCCTTGCCCGCAGAGACCGCATTTAAATTGCATGATACTTATGGTTTCCCTTTTGACTTAACTTTAGAAATGGCCCGCGAGCAAGGCCTAGAGGTTGATGAGACAGGCTTTAGAAAATTGATGAAGGAACAAAAAGATCGAGCAAAAGCTGATGCAAAGGCGAAGAAAAGCGGCCATACAGATCTTACTGAATACAAAAATATTGTTGATAAAAATGGAGCATCTAAATTTATTGGTTACAACCAAATAAAATCTGAGGCTAAGTTAACTGGAATATTAGTTGATGGAAAGTATGTTAATGAAGCAAATGTAGGTTCTGATTTAGAGATAACCTTAGATCAAACACCCTTTTATGCTGAGGGTGGCGGACAGCTTTCTGATGGTGGATTAATCAAACTAAGTAGTGGCGCAGTAATTGAAATTGATGATGTGCAATCACCAGTGCCTGGTTTGATTGTTCATCGTGGAAATCTAATTTCTGGCTCAATTAGATTAGGCGATGAGGTTTTGGCAGAAATTGATCTAGAACGTCGAATGGCAATATCAAGGGCACACACTGCAACACATATGGTTCACAAAGCATTTCGTGAGGCATTGGGTGAAACGGCAACTCAAGCAGGATCTGAAAATTCACCAGGCAGATTTAGATTTGATTTCCCATCTACATCAGCTGTTCCAACCTCTGTAATGAATGAGGTTGAAAATAGAGTAAATGAATTATTAATCGCTGATTTAGAGGTACAAGCTGAAATCATGTCGCAGGCACAGGCAAAGGCGATGGGCGCGATGGCTTTGTTTGGCGAAAAGTATGGTGATGAGGTTCGCGTTGTCAGTGTGGGAGATTGGGCGAAAGAGCTGTGTGGCGGAACGCATGTGACAAGATCTGGTCAATTGGGAGTTGTTAAGTTGCTATCTGAATCCTCAATTGGGGCTGGTGTACGTAGAGTTGAAGCACTGGTCGGCCACGATGCCTATAAGTATTTAGCTAGAGAGCACATTCTTTTAAATTCATTGACGGAGATAATCAAAGGTTCTCGGACAGAGGAGCTGCCAGAAAGAATCAGTGATCTAATTGAAAAATTAAAGGTTATGGAGAAAGAATTATCCGGAGTAAGAGTTGCAACAGCTATTTCAAATTCTGCTGATCTATTTAAAAATGCTAAAAAGATAGGCAGTTCAACTCTAATTACATCTATGATGCCAAATGGATTAGCTGGTGATGAGTTAAGGGCAGTGGCCTTGTCCTTAAAATCAAAGGCCGAGGGTTCAATTATTGTTTTAAGTTCAATATTAGATGGCAAGGTCAATTTGATCAGCGCGGTTTCGACGGAAGCAATCGCCTTGGGTGTTAAAGCTGGAGAATTAATAAAGATTGGATCCGCGGTTCTTGGCGGTGGCGGTGGCGGCAAGGATGATTTCGCACAAGGTGGCGGAACCGCTCTTGATAAGGTAGCTGAAGCTTTCTCAGAGATTGAAAAAACTATCATTTCTAAATTGAAGTAATTCCTCATGGCATCACAGTTTGGTCGGGGCAGAAGGATCGGAATCGATTACGGTGATGTTCGTGTAGGAGTAGCAATCTCAGATCCAGAGGCAATTTTGGTTTCACCATTAATAACTCTGAAAAATGATAGTGAATTATTTAAAAATATTGCAGAAATTGTCGAAGAGCATCAGCCAATATATGTAGCACTGGGCTCTCCCGTGCATTTATCAGGTGAATCTGGCAGCAAAGCTGCTTCTGTTGCTGAGTTCGCTGCTAAATTAAAAAGTGGTATTTCTGTAGATATCTATATGATCGATGAAAGATTAACCACCAAATCTGCCCAAACTCAATTACGCGAAGTTGGAATTGCTGCCAACAAAAGCAAAGCAATTATTGATCAAGTGGCTGCGGTTAATATTTTAAACCAAGCATTAAATTTGGAGTCTTCGCAAAGCGGTTTGGGAAATCCACTATGAAAAAATTAGGGTTGGGAATAGTTTGTGCTCTAGTTTTTACATTTTTTGCCGTGAGTATTCATAATGCCTTTCTATTAATAGATTACCGCTCAAAAAATGGAACGGACCAAGTAGAAGTTATAATTAACAATGGTGATACTGGATTAGAGATTGCGAAAAAGCTATACGAGGCTGGCGTGGTAAAGACCAGCAAGGCTTTTTATAGAGTTGCACTTATTGAAAAAAGATCTGCTGGCATATCTCCTGGAATTCATACTTTAGATAAAGAAATATCGGCTAAAAGTGCTTTAGATCAATTGTTGGATAGCAAAAGAAATCGCGGACTCTTGCGTTTTAATGAGGGGTTGCGCGCCTATGAGATTATTTCAATCCTAAATAATTCCCCTCTAATAGATGGGGAAGCATCAGGAAAAATTACGCCGGATGCAAAGTGGGGGACTAGAAACATTGAGGGCTTTTTATTTCCTGCTCAGTACGCTTTTGGGCCAGGTACAACTGTGGATCAAGCCATTACTTCAATGGTGCAAAGATTTGAATCTGCTGCGCAAGAAACAAATTTGTATGATTGCTATGAAGATTACACCGCTTATCAATGTTTAATTATTGCCTCTATTGCGCAAGCAGAGGGTGATCCTCAGGATTACACCAAGATTGCTCGAGTAATTTATAACCGCTTAGCAATTGGTATGCCGCTGCAGATGAATACCACTGTTGAGTATGCCGCTAAATTACGCGGTCAGATCAGAATGAGTTACAAACAATTGGAGATAAACTCTAAATACAACACCTATAAGTATCGCGGATTGCCCCCTTCGCCAATTGGCAGCCCCGGAGAAGCAGCCATGAAAGCATCAGTAAATCCGGCAGATGGAGATTGGTTGTTTTTTATTACAGTGAAACCGCAAGATACTCGGTTTACTAAATCTATAGATCAATTTAATATTTGGGTAAATGAATTTCGGAAAAATGAAGAGGCTGGTTTATTTAAATGATCAAGATGAAGGTTGCTGGATCACCAATTGGCCACTCCTTGTCGCCTTTGCTGCACAATCATGCTTACCAAATCTTAAATGTAGCTGCCGAGTTCACATCTGAAGAGGTGAATGAACTTACATTTCCAGATTTTTACTACAAGAGCAGGGACTCTGGTTTTAGAGGTTTGGCATTGACTATGCCACTTAAAGAGATTGCAATTGGATTTGCTGATCGCGTTGATCCTGTAGCAAAACAAATTGCTTCTATAAATACCATTATTTTTGAATCTACTGGAAGTATTGGTGTATCTACTGATTTATTAGCATTTAAAAATTTACTCGCACCTTACTTTGGAAAGCGAGTGGCAATTTTGGGCGCCGGTGGCACAGCAAGGGCGGCGATCGGAGCCTTAAGTGGCACAAATACACAGGTGAGTATTTTGACCAGATCCATAAACCGTCATGATCAGTTGCATGCAGCTGCCTCAGATCTAGAGTTAGAGTTTTTAGATTGGCACACATTTGCTGACATTCAAGATCGAGATTTAATTATTTCAACCACTCCAGCAGGTGCAACTGATGGTCTATCGATTATTTCCAGCAAAGCAGATTTCTTTGAGGTTATCTATCATCCTTGGCCCACCGAGTTGGCAAAACGTTATCAAAACTTAGGCCGTCATGTCATTGGTGGATTGTCGCTACTGGTTGAACAAGCGATTTTTCAGATTCAATATTTTTCTGGGGTAAAATTTGATCAAGCAGTCATGCGTGATGAGTTGTTAAGAGTTGGTCGGGCCGCAATCGGCCGTTAATCCACAACCTTAAACTCTCCATAGCTTTTCTTATTACGCTCTAAGTATGTTGGCGAGCTTAGGTTATATCTTGCTTGCATTTTTCCTCATCAGAATAACCATGATTGATCTAAATAATCATTACATCAAAAATATTGATCTGCTTGGCTTGCTATTTTCTATTACTTTGTTCTTTGACCATGATTTTAAAATGGGATTTTTTAATCTAGCGATATATCTGACTCTGTATTTTTTGACTGGTAAGAAACTTGGTTTTGGTGATGTAAAGCTCTCCTTTGTTATTGGCTTGGGATTCAATTCACTGACAGCATTTCTGATTGCCCTCAACGGATCCTGGATCATGGGTGGAGTATGGGCGATGGCAAGTAAGCAAACCAAGATCGCTTTTGCACCCTGGATGCTGATTGGAGCCATAATCCCGCAATTTTTGATCAAATGAAGTTTATTGTTGGCAAGATTAGTAACTTTTCTGAGAGAATTACTCCTCTCAAAGCTTTGAATGGATTCTAAAAATGTTGCGTTGGTTAACTGCAGGTGAATCACACGGCCCTGCGCTCTCAGCAATTATTGAAGGCTTACCGGCGCATATTGAAATCACCACCTCTGATATTGATGCAGCACTGGCACGGCGCAGGTTAGGTTTTGGCAGAGGTGCTCGGCAAAATTTCGAAGCGGATAAGGTAAGCATTATTGGTGGAGTGCGTCTTGGTTTCACTCAAGGAGGACCTATCTCAATTCAGATTGCTAACTCTGAGTGGCCAAAGTGGCAAAAGGTTATGAGTGCTGATCCAGTTCCGGAGGATGAGATTAAAGATTTAGCTCGTAATGCACCATTAACTAGACCTCGTCCAGGTCATGCAGATTTAGTTGGAATGCAGAAGTACTCCTTTGATGATGCACGAGCAATTTTAGAACGCGCAAGTGCGCGTGAGACTGCTGCCCGTGTTGCATTAGGTGCGGTTGCTAAGGCATTTTTAAAGCAGTCTCTAAATATTGATATTTTGAGTCATGTTGTTTCAATTGGAAAAGCAAAATTGGCTGAGGATTATAAATTACCGGAGTTTTCTGATCTCAAAAAGATTGATGCAGATCCAGTTAGATGTTTTGATCAAAAAACAAGTGATGCAATTGTCGCTGAGATTGAATCAGCACACCGGGACGGCGATACCTTAGGTGGTGTTGTTGAGGTTTTGGCATACAACTTGCCACCTGGACTTGGTTCACATACTCATTGGGATCGAAGATTGGATGCCAAATTAGCTGGCGCAATGATGGGCATCCAGGCAATTAAGGGAGTTGAAATCGGAGATGGCTTTGCCAGTGCCATGCGAAGAGGATCAGTTGCACATGATGAGATTGAAAAAAATAACAGTGGTGAAATTGTTCGCAGAACTGATCGCGCTGGTGGCACTGAAGGCGGAATGAGCAATGGCGAAGTTTTGCGAATAAAGGTTGCGATGAAACCAATCTCAACAGTTCCGAAGGCGTTGGACACAATTGATGTAAGTACCGGTGAGGCAGCTAAAGCAATTAATCAGAGATCAGATGTTTGTGCCGTGCCAGCAGCTGGCGTTGTGGCAGAAGCAATGGCTGCCCTTGTTTTGGCAGATGCAGTCTTGGAAAAATTTGGTGGAGATAGCGTCAATGAAACCAAACGCAATTACCAAAATTATCTAGCAAATTTAACGATCAAATAACTATTCATATGGTTAAAAGCAAGGTTGTTTTAATTGGTCCACCTGGTTCAGGTAAATCAACAGTCGGTAAAGCACTTGCTAAATTACTGGGTTTAAATTTTATTGATAGTGATCGCGAGATCGAAAACCGCATAGGGCGAAAAATTTCAGAAATATTTGTTGAAAATGGGGAGGAATTCTTTCGGCAGATCGAGTTGAATGTAGTTAGTGAATTACTTAATAATTTTGAGGGTGTTATCTCTCTAGGAGGTGGGGCTCCAATTAATCCCAAGATCCAACAAATCCTTAAAAATGGCGGTTATCCTGTAGTTTTTCTAGATGTTTCAATCTCACAAGCTGCCAACAGAATTGGCTTTAATAAAGAACGACCCCTTCTCTTAGTAAACCCTAGGCAACAATGGATCAAATTGATGAATGATCGGCGGGGTATATATGAGGACGTCTCTACCGATTATTTTTTAACAGACTCGAAAAAACCGGTGGAAGCAGCTGAAGAGATCTCATCAATGCTGGGGAGCTTAAAGTGAAAAATCTTGTAATCGATGCCGACCGAAAGTATCAAATTCTAGTTGATGTTAAATGTGCTGATGCTATTTCTGAAGTAGCTAAGAAACATAGGAAAGTTCTTTTAGTTTTACCAACAACTTTATCTCAATTGATCAAGATAAAGTTACCAAAAAATGTTGATATGTTGATTGTGCCAGATGGTGAATCTCAGAAAGATTTTAAAACTCTTCAACGAATATGGTCTGAATTAGGTAAAAATCAGTATTCAAGATCTGATGCGTTAATCGGTCTTGGAGGAGGTGCTACAACAGATCTTGTTGGATTTGCAGCAGCAACTTGGTTACGAGGTATTGCATGGTATGCAATACCAACCTCGTTAGCTGCCATGGTGGATGCCGCAATAGGTGGCAAGACTGCGATAAATTCTCCCGCAGGGAAGAACCTAATTGGCGCTTTTTACTCACCATCTAGCGTCTATGTTGATTTAAATTTTTTACAATCCTTACCAAATCGAGATTTATCGGCTGGCATGACCGAGGCGATTAAATGCGGATTTATAGCGGATGCAAAGATTTTAAAATTGTTGGAAGCTGATCATTTAGATTTTCAGCAGATTATTTATCGGTCAATTAAGGTAAAGGCCGATGTGGTAAATAAAGATTTCAAAGAGAGTAGATTAAGAGAGATTTTGAATTACGGTCACACCTTAGGTCATGCAATAGAGAAGCACTCTAAGTTTAAGTTGCGACATGGCGAAGCGGTCTCAATTGGTTTGGTATTTGCAGCGGAGTTGAGTCATTTGGTTGGTGGATTATCCGCAAAGATAGTTGAGGAACACAGAAGAGTACTTACAGCCTTCAACCTTCCAATTACTTATCCTAAGCAACATCTGAAGGCGCTGGAAAAGTTAATGAATTCAGATAAAAAGGTAAAGGCTAATCAAATTAGGTTTATCGGATTAAAAGCGATTGGAAAGCCACAGTGGTTAGAAAATGTAACTACCTCTCAAATAAAGGTGGCTTATGAGAGAATAGCCAAGTGAAGATACTTGTCCTAAATGGTCCAAATTTATCCCGATTAGATTTACGCGAGAAGAATCACTACGGGGATTTAACCTACGCACAGTTAAAAGCTGCCATTGAGAAGGATGGTAAGGAACTCGGCTTTGAAGTTGATGTAAAGCAAAGTGACAACGAAGCAGAGTTGGTTGGCTGGTTACATGAGGCTGCAGATTCTGCAACTCCGGTGATTATTAATCCAGCGGCATTTACACACTACTCATATGCAATCAGAGATGCCGTATCCATGCTTAAAGCGCCAGTAATCGAGGTTCATCTTTCAAACCCATTAAGCAGAGAAGAGTTTCGCCATACATCGGTTGTATCTGGCGTAGTAAATGGAACAATCGCAGGCTTCGGTTCCGAAAGCTACGCATTAGCGTTAAGGGCGATGCAAAACTTACTTCGCTAACAAGGTAGAATTATCGCTTATTCAAATTAATTCGAATGGATACAAATGGCAACCACAAATGATTTAAAGAATGGCATGACCTTAAACCTAGATGGTCAGTTATGGACCGTTGTTGAGTTTCAACATGTTAAACCTGGCAAGGGCCCCGCATTTGTTCGAACCAAGATGAAGCAGGTTTTAACTGGAAAGGTTGTCGAGAAAACATTTAACGCTGGCGTAAAAGTAGATGTTGCGGTATTAGAGAAGCGAGATATGCAGTATTTGTATCGCGATGGTGATGACTTTATGTTTATGGATTCCAATACCTTTGATCAAATTTCTATTTCAAAGGCAACTGTAGGCGAGGCAGCTGACTACATGTTGGAGAATTCTGATGTAATTGTGGCGATGCATGAAGGCAATGCACTATATGTTGAGCTCCCAGCCTCAGTTGAATTAACAATTACTTACACCGAACCAGGAATCCAAGGAGATAGATCATCTGGCGGAACCAAGCCAGCAACGCTCGAGACTGGTATCTCTATTCAAGTTCCTTTATTTATCAAGCAGGATGAAAAAGTTTTGGTTGATACTCGAAATGGTTCATACCTCGGCAGAGCAAATTAATAATGGCCGCCCGTAGTAAAGCTCGTAAACGGGCGCTTGATTTTTTGTACGAGGCTGATATTAAAAATGTCTCAGCAAAGGATTTGTTTGCCCAACGAGGCGCCGCTGAGTTGTCGCAGGAGCCTTATGTGGGTGATTTAATCTCCGGAGTAACCGAACACATTGGCAAAATAGATGAATTAATAATGACCTATGCACAAGGCTGGGATATGGACCGGATGCCACCAATTGATCGAAATATATTGCGCATCGCTTTATTTGAAATCCTTTGGGGAGTGGAAATACCTATGCAAGTGGCAGCAGATGAGGCGATCGAACTTGGTAAATCCTTATCTACTGATGATTCATCTGCGTATATCAATGGCGTAATCGGCAGAATTATAAAGATCAAAGACTCAATCGCGATTTAACTGATCACGTATCCATTATCTTTTAAATAATCTAAAGCACCCTCGTCGCTCGTATTTAATAGCACTCCAAGAAATTGGATATCTGTTGATCTGAGGGATAAAACCTCGCCATTCCAATCTCTGCGCTTAGCTGCAACAATACTGATCATTCGCTTAACACCATCAACTGTTTTATCGGTGCTCTTCAGTAAATTTCGTTGGTCAATAATTATCGCCTTTTGATAGGGGCGGTTACTTTTACTGGGCTCTTCGCTATCAAAAAGAGCAGAAATTGGCACTTGATAGAAGGCCATTAGCTCAATGGTTTTCTTTAATGAGATGGCGCGGTCAGATCTCTCATAGGAACCTACAACGACCGCCTTCCATTTTCCTTTGGAAACTTTCTCGACATCCTGCAGTGACCAGCCCTTGGATTTTCTTATTTCACGGAGTTTTTTAGCGGCGAAATCTTGTTCTATTCTCATACTGGCAAGGTTAGCCACTCCGAAAAAAGGTATTTTTAGATATCCACAGATTTGATGGTAATCTTCCGGCAGTTCCTTTAACGATCCGTCCAGAGAGGCGGCGAAGGAGATTTAAATGGGTATTTTATTGTCAAGCGATGATATCAATCGTGCTATTAAGCGAATCGCTCATGAAATTATCGAACACAATCAAGGTGTATCTGATCTTGTTTTGTTGGGAATTCCAACTAGAGGTGCATTTCTAGCTAATCGGATAGGCGCGTTCATCGCTGAGATCGAAAGCCAAATTCCAACTGGAGTTTTAGATGTAACTCTTCACAGAGATGATTTGCGGATTCGCCCACCAAAACCGTTGGTACCTACCAACTTACCCAAGGGTGGTATTGAGGGAAAGAGTGTTGTTCTAGTAGATGATGTTTTATTTTCCGGCAGAACAATTAGGGCTGCCCTCGATGCAATTGGTGAACTAGGCAGACCTAAAACAGTTCAGTTGGCTGTTTTGGTAGATCGGGGACATAGAGAACTTCCGATTCGTGCAGATTATGTAGGTAAAAATATCCCAACCGCATTGGATGAGAATGTAAAGGTTCATATGCGCGAACTGGATGGCGATGATCTAGTGGAGTTGATCAAATGATTAATGGCCACCTCTTATCGATTGCTGATTTAAGTAAAGCAGATGCCCTCGGAATACTCGCAACAGCTCATGAATTAGCGTCAATCACCGACGGACCAAATAAGAAGTTACCAACTTTGCGAGGCAAAACCATTGTTAATCTATTCTTCGAAGATTCCACCCGAACTCGAATCTCCTTTGAAACTGCAGCCAAGCGATTATCTGCAGATGTAATTAATTTTTCAGCGAAGGGCTCATCTGTAAGTAAGGGCGAGAGCTTGAAAGATACAGCTCAAACCTTGCAGGCAATGGGAGCTGATGCCGTTGTTATCCGTCATGGTAGTTCTGGTGCAGCGAAGCGACTTGCAGATACCAAATGGATTTCAGCCACTGTAATTAACGCTGGAGATGGAACTCATGAACATCCGACACAGGCGTTATTGGATGCATACACAATTAAAGAACATTTGAAACCAGATGGAGAAGATTTAATAAATCTTAATGTGGTCATAGTTGGCGATATCCTGCATTCGAGGGTAGCGAGAAGTAATGTGTTACTGTTAACAAAATTAGGAGCAAAGGTAACCTTGGTTGCGCCGCCAACCTTGTTACCTGTTGGCGTTGAAAATTGGCCAGTTGAATACTCATACAATCTCGATGAAGTTCTGCCTAAGTGCGATGTTGTAATGATGTTGCGGATCCAACAGGAAAGAATGCATAACTCATTTTTTCCTACGGAGCGTGAGTACTCAAGAAGGTATGGCTTGAATTCTCATCGGCTTTCGATGCTCAAATCCTCTGCAATTGTTATGCATCCAGGACCGATGAACCGTGGTTTAGAAATTTCTGCGGAGAGCGCAGATGATGTTAAGTCGGTGGTTATCGATCAGGTAAAAAATGGCGTCTCAGTGAGAATGGCGGTGCTGTATCAACTATTAGGCGGGGTTGCATTGACCGGAGAGAGAGTTAGTGATCAATGATTATTTCAAACGCTAAAACCGTGACAGGCGAATTGATTTCATTAGAGATTCAAAATGGTTTAATTTCAAAGATTAGCAATGCGCCAATAGCAGGCGGAATTGAGGCTAACGAAAAATTGATAATGCCAGGTTTAGTTGATTTGCACACTCACTTAAGAGAACCCGGCAAGGAGGATTCGGAAACAGTTTTAACTGGATCTATGGCGGCTACTGCTGGTGGATATACCGCAATCTCAGCAATGGCTAATACCAATCCAGTTGCTGATACAGCTGGTGTTGTAGAGCAAGTTTTTCGCCTGGGCAAAGAGGCGGCTTTATGTGATGTCAACCCGATAGGTGCGGTGACAAAAGGTTTAAATGGCGAACAATTAGCCGAAATCGCCGCCATGGCAGATTCCGCGGCTAAGGTAAGAATTTTCAGTGATGATGGCAAGTGTGTTTCTGATCCGTTGCTAATGCGTCGCGCTTTGGAGTATGTAAAAACTTTTGATGGATTAATTGCACAACATGCACAGGATCCAAAATTAACAATCAATTCGCAGATGAATGAAGGATCGGTTTCGGCAAAGATTGGATTAGTTGGTTGGCCAGCGGTTGCCGAAGAGGCAATCATTGCCAGAGATATTTTACTAGCCGATCACGTTTCATCTAGATTGCATATTTGCCATGTTACGACAGCTGGTGGAGTGGCTTTGATTAAGTGGGCGAAGGATCGCGGAATTAAGGTAACAGCGGAGGTGACACCCCATCACTTACTCTTAACAGATGAGCTTGCAGAAAATTACGACCCAATTTATAAGGTGAATCCACCTCTTCGTACCGAGAAGGATGTTTGGGCGCTACGAGAAGCTTTAGCCACTGGCATTATTGATGTTGTAGCAACTGATCATGCGCCACATCCAATTGAGGATAAGGATTGTGAATGGCAGGCAGCAGCCTTTGGAATGGTTGGTTTGGAGACGGCTCTATCGGTTGTAGTGAAGGCGATGATTGAAACCAAATTAATGGATTGGCAAACATTGGTAAATCGGATGTCAATCGCTCCAGCGCAAATTGCCGGTTATGAAAATCAAGGCGGAAAGATCGAGGTTGGTGCTCAAGCAAACATTATTTTGGTCGATCCTGCTGCAAAATGGCAGGTCACAAGGGATAGGCTGAACTCCAAGAGCAAGAACACCCCCTTTGATGGAATGGAGTTACCAGCTGTGATCACCGATGTTTTCTACAATGGAAAGCAGACGGTTGCTAGTGGCAAGGTTTTAAATGGCTGACAGTAAATCTGCATATTTAGTCCTTGATGATGGCCGAATCTTTGAAGGTCAATCGTGGGCAGCTGAAGGCGAAACTTTTGGCGAAGCGGTATTTACGACAGGAATGACTGGTTATCAAGAAACCTTGACTGATCCTTCCTATCACAAACAAATAGTTGTAATGACAGCGCCGCATATTGGAAACACTGGAGTTAATTTAGAAGATAATGAATCTGATCGAATCTGGGTATCAGGTTTTGTTGTAAGAAATCCATCGCCTATTGCAAGTAATTGGCGCAGCAAAGGATCCTTAGAGGAGGCTTTGATCAAAGCAGATGTAGTTGGCATTTCTGGAGTTGATACAAGGGCGCTTACCAGGCATCTTCGTGATAGAGGTGCGATGCGTGTTGGAATATTTAGTAACACCACCCTTACCAGAGAAGAGATGGTGGTGAAGGTACGGAAAACGCCTCCCATGGATGGCGCCTTTTTAGCAGCAGATGTGAGTACAAAGAAAACATATGTTGTTAAACCACCTCGCGGAATACCAACTAAATTTAAGGTAGCGGCTATCGATTTGGGCATTAAGGGTGCAACTCCAAAATATATGGCTAAATTGGGAATTGAAGTTCACGTTATGCCGATCAATTCAACCTTTGCCGATGTAAAAGCGATCGGCGCAGATGGAGTTTTTCTTTCCAATGGACCAGGTGATCCAGCCTCGATGACCGAAGTGATCTCATTGGTTCGAAGTGTTTTAACCGAAGGAATTCCGTTTTTCGGAATTTGTTTTGGGCATCAAATTCTAGGTAGAGCATTAGGTTTTGATACTTATAAGTTGCCCTTCGGTCATCGTGGAATCAACCAACCTGTTGTTGATTTAACTACTGGCAAGGTAGAAATAACCGCTCATAATCATGGTTTCGCAGTTGCAGCCCCAAAGGAGAATGAGTTCAACACAGTTTACGGAACTGGTCGGGTTACTCATATTTCACTAAATGATTCAGTTGTTGAAGGTTTGGAAATGAATTCAATTCCAGCTTTTTCAGTTCAATACCATCCAGAATCTGCGGCGGGACCACATGACTCCACCTATTTATTTGAAAGATTCCTGAATTTGATGGAGAAGCCCCAATTGGATTTTCATAACACCGTCAAAGAATCGATTTAAAATGCCAATAGATAAGAGTATTTCAAGCGTATTAGTAATTGGTAGTGGTCCTATTGTGATCGGACAAGCTTGCGAATTTGATTACTCTGGCACACAGGCATGTCGAGTTTTAAGATCTGAAGGAATTAGAGTCATTCTCATCAACTCAAATCCTGCGACAATCATGACCGATCCAGAGTTTGCTGATGCAACTTATATCGAACCAATCACGCCTGAAGTTATAGAAAAAATTTTGGAGAAGGAGAAGCCCTCAGCGGTATTGGCTACATTAGGTGGACAAACCGCTTTAAATGCTGCAATGGCTCTGCATGAACGCGGTTCTTTTGAAAAATACGGTACGAAATTAATTGGTGCCAATATAGATGCAATCAAGCGGGGCGAGGATCGCGAAATATTTAAAGGGATTGTTTCAAAAATCGGTGGAGAGTCTGCTAAATCTGCGATCTGTCACAGTATGGAGGATTGCTTAAAGGCTGTTGCTGAATTGAAGTACCCGGTTGTTGTAAGACCTTCATTCACCATGGGTGGTTTGGGATCGGGAATTGCATATAACGAAACCGATTTACATCAAATTGCTGGTGCCGGCTTACGTCATAGCCCCACAACAGAGGTTCTGCTTGAAGAGTCAATAATTGGCTGGAAAGAGTATGAACTCGAGGTCATGCGTGATCAAATGGATAACGTAGTGATTGTATGCAGCATTGAAAATTTAGATCCTATGGGAGTGCATACTGGAGACTCAATAACGGTAGCGCCAGCAATGACGTTAACCGATGTTGAGTATCAAAAACTTCGCGATCTATCTATATCAATTATTAGAGAGGTTGGGGTGGCAACTGGCGGATGTAATATCCAATTCGCAGTGAACCCTGATGATGGAAGAATTATTGTTATTGAGATGAATCCTAGAGTTTCCAGATCATCAGCATTGGCCTCTAAAGCAACTGGTTTTCCAATCGCGAAAATAGCTACCAAATTAGCAATCGGTTACACCTTAGATGAGATCGAAAATGACATTACCAAATCTACGCCAGCCTCATTTGAACCAGCACTGGATTATGTGGTTGTAAAGGTACCTAGATTTGCATTTGAAAAATTCCCTGAGGCAGACACCAAGTTGACCACAACTATGAAAAGTGTTGGCGAAGCTATGGCTATCGGAAGATCCTTCCCAGAGGCGCTGCAAAAAGCACTTAGATCAATAGAAAAATCTGGGTATACCTTCGAATGGAGTGATGGCAATTTAGTAAATTTGATGAAACAAATGCAGATTCCAACTGAAAATAGATTACAGCAAGTACAAAAGGCGCTTTATCTTGGCGCCACAATTGAAGAGGTTTATAAAGCAACAAAAATTGATCCTTGGTTTCTCGAACAAATTCAAATCATTAACGAAATGGCAAAGCGACTTCAAATTAAAGGTGAGTTATCACGGGAATTGCTGCGTGCTGCAAAACAATTAGGGTTTTCCGATATTCAGTTGGCAAATTTACGAAACGTATCGCTTACCGAAATTACAGAGCTGCGAAAGAAGTTTGCAATTCATCCAGTTTATAAAACGGTAGATACTTGCGCGGGAGAATTTGCTGCACTAACTCCTTATTACTACTCATCCTATGATGAGGAAAGTGAGGTTTTGCCTCGTGATAAGGAAGCGATAATTATTTTGGGAAGTGGACCAAATCGGATCGGTCAAGGAATTGAATTTGATTACTCATGTGTTCATGCCTCTTTTGCACTTCGCCAAGCAGGTTATGAAACTATAATGATTAATTGCAATCCTGAAACTGTTTCAACTGATTACGATACTTCGGATCGACTTTACTTTGAACCATTGACATTAGAGGATGTTTTAGAGGTTATATCTGCCGAAAGTGCGGCCGGTCCCATACTGGGAGTAATTGCGCAATTAGGAGGACAAACTCCGCTCGGCTTGGCCCGCGGATTAAAGGATGCAGGTGTAAATATTTTAGGCACCTCTCCAGAAGCTATTGACCTAGCAGAGGAGCGAGGAGCATTTGGGGAAATTTTAAAAAGTAATAATTTAATTGCGCCGCAATTTGGAATGGCAAATTCATTTGAAGAGGCTCAAGAGATAGCAGAAAGAATTTCATATCCCGTCTTAGTAAGACCTTCATATGTTTTAGGCGGTCGTGGCATGGAGATTGTTTACGATTCTGAGAGTTTGGCTGGATTTATTCAGGCAGCTACTGCTATTACGCCAAATCATCCAGTGTTAATCGATAAGTTTTTAGATGATGCAATTGAAATAGATGTTGATGCATTATTTGATGGTAATGAACTTTATTTAGCAGGTGTTATGGAGCATATCGAGGAGGCCGGTATTCACTCTGGTGATTCCGCATGTGTTTTACCTGCTATCTCATTGAGTAAGGATCAGTTGCTGGAAATTAGAGGTGCAACTGAGAAGATTGCTCGAGGTGTGGGAGTCAGGGGATTAATCAATATCCAATTTGCGGTTACTTTAAATCCATATAAATTGTATGTTTTAGAGGCTAATCCGCGGGCATCTCGAACTGTGCCATTTGTGGCAAAA
>JACCDL011370362.1_pt1 | contig 59435 bp, 53 predicted proteins | sample 7441931 | NCBI WGS metagenome assembly JACCDL01 (sample SAMN15323437, study PRJNA562643) | freshwater metagenome | isolation source: river surface water | place: USA:Blue River Watershed | collected 2017-08-16
GCCATATGAGGAAACAATTCAGAAACCCAGGCACCTGATTGTCCGTGTTGTGCAAAATTGAAAGTTGAACCAACCAACGGGAAACTTTCTTGGTTGGAAGTCATACCGGTTAAACGCTGACCTTTTCTGATTGATTCAGGAAGTTCCTCTCCATGCATTTTATTGAGGAGTGGTTTGTAATCGAAAGTTTCCAACTGCGATGGTGCACCATTTTGGAATAGATAAATGATGCGTTTGGCTTTAGGTGCAAATTGGGCAATTCCTAAAGGAACACTTGCTGCATCACTGGTTCCAAACAATTGGTCTTTGAAAAGCATGGTACCAAGTGCAGCACTACCTATACCGAGTCCGGCTTTTGTCAGAAAATGTCTTCTGGTTACATTTAACCGAAATTGTTTTTCGTGGTTATCCATCTTCTTATTTTACAGTTGTTTCGTCAAGATTAAATAGCATTTGATTAACCTGCATCAATGCAGCTGTTTCAGCAAGATCTTTTGTTTTGATTTGCGGATATTCGCCAGCCTTTAAAAATGCAGTTGCTTTTTCTTTGTTTTTTTCGAATCGTATTTTTTCTTTTTCAAAATAGGCCATCAACATTTTCTTTTCTTTTTCACTTGGCATTCTGCATAGAATACGTCGGAATGTTTTTTCAAGTTTTTCTGATGATGATATTTTTTCGTTGGCCATATTCTGCGCAAGTACACGAGCTGCTTCTAACATTTGAGGATCATTCATCAATACAAGTGCTTGCAGAGGAGTATTTGTTCTTAATCTGTTCACTTCGCATTGATCTCGGTTACTTGCATCCATGATCAAGAGGGCAGGAGGTGGTGCAGTCCTTTTGATAAAATTGTACAAGCCTCTTCTGTAGAGTTTATCACCATTGTCTTGCACATATCTGGCGAGCTCACCTCTTCCAGAGGTAGTCGATTCCCAAACACCTTTGGGTTGATAGGGTTTCACACTTGGTCCGCCTATTTCTGGATTTAAAATACCTGATGCAGAAAGAATTAAATCTCTTTGTAATTCTGCTGTTAGTCTAAGTCTTGGAAAATAACTGTAGTATTTGTTTTCAGGATCAACTTGTAATTTTTGTGTTGTTCTTACAGCTGATTGTTTATAGGTTGCTGATGTTACAATCAGTTTCACCAATCGCTTGATGTTCCAATTGTTTTCACGAAAATCTACTGCAAGCCAATCGAGTAATTCTGGATGTGTGGGAAGTTCGCCCTGCATGCCGAAGTCTCCAATGGTTTTAACCAAGCCTCTCCCAAAGAATTCGCTCCAGACTCTATTGACAAATACTCTAGCTGTGAGTGGGTTTTCGGGAGCCACCATCCACTTGGCCAAGCCTAATCTGTTCTTTTCATATTTTGCTGTGAAGGGGAGGATGGCAGCTGGAGTGGCCATATCGACTGTATCAGCAGGTTGATCATATACACCTCTTTTTAAAACTCGGGTAGGTCTGATGTTGACACTATCCTTCATAATCATCACGGTTACATCTGATTCCTCTTTCTTGTTGATGAAGTTGAGGACTGAATTCACATCAGCTGTACTGATTTTCATGTTGGGTGGATCACCTGGTGATGCCAATTGAATATCTCCTACTAATCCTTTTTCAGGCACTTTATCAAAAAAGGCAAACATGGAGTAATAGTCCTTTTGCGAAACAGGATCGTATTTGTGATCATGGCATTTTGAACATTCGAGTGTTATTGCCATGAATGCTTTACCGACTGTATTCGTTCTGTCAGTAACATATTCAATTCTGTATTCTTCATCTATTACACCACCTTCTTGTGTAATCTTATGGTTTCTGTTAAAGCCTGTTGCCAATAATTGTTCTTTGGTTGGATTAGGAAGTAAATCACCAGCCAATTGCCAAGTTAAAAAAGTAGAGAAAGGATAGTTCTTGTTGAATGCATGTATCACCCAATCTCTCCAAGGCCACATGGTGCGGTAGCCATCGTCTTGGTAGCCATGACTATCCGCATACCTCGCAACATCCATCCATGATATCGCCATTTTTTCTCCGTAATGCTTATCCTTCAGTAATTCATCAACTACTTTTTCATAGGCATTCGGAGATGCATCATTCAAGAACTTATTTTGCAATTCAATGGAAGGGGGGAGTCCGGTTATATCCATTGCAACCCTCTTCAACAAAGCTTCTTTATTGGCTTCTTCATTAGGAGAGAGTCCCGCCGATTTCATTTTTTCAAAAACAAAATTATCGATAGGGTTTTTAGGATGTAGATCATCATCCACTTCAGGAATAGCTGACTTTACTGGTGCAATAAACGACCAGTGTTTTTTGTAAACTGCACCTTGTGCAATCCATTTTCTAATGATTTCAATTTCAGTTTTCGTGAGCGAAAGATTAGATGATGGAGGGGGCATTAAAATTGATGTATCTGTGCTGATGAGTCTTTGATACAACTCCGACTTCAAAGGATCGCCTGCTACAATCACATGTGCTTTAGGATTGTCTTTTAATGCGGCAAAGGCACCTGCTTCTGTATCTAATCTTAGATCTGCTTCTCTTTTGTTGGCATCAGGGCCATGGCATTTAAAACAACGGTCAGATAAGATAGGTCTAACATGAAAATTGAAATCAACTGTATCAGGGATTGCTTCATTGTTATTTGTATTTGATTCAAAGAAATAATACGAAATAGCAAGAACCCCAAGTATAATTATTGAAAAAACTACTATTCTATTTTTTGGCATATGGCAAGCTTCGAAAGTACAATGGAAGTTAAGCAATTTTATCATCTGATTGAGTATTTGAAGAAGCCTTAAATTGCTACCTTTGTCCTTTCTTTTTTAAACAAAAATCATCCCTCATGATTAGCTTGCCCCCCAGTTTTTTGAAGAATGATGATATTATCAATTTTGTAAAGGAAATGGCAGATGTCTGTCAGCCAAAAGATATTCAATGGTGCGATGGTTCACAGGAAGAGTATGATCGGTTATGTGGCTTGTTAGTAGCCAATGGTACGTTCAAAAAACTCAATCAGGAAAGATGGCCCAATAGTTATGCTTGTAACTCAGATCCAAGTGACGTGGCCAGGGTAGAAGACAAAACTTTTATTTGTAGTAGAAGAAAAGAAGATGCAGGTCCAACCAACAATTGGGTTGATCCAAAGGAAATGAAGGCTAAAATGAAGTCATTGTTCAAAGGATCTATGAATGGTAGAACCATGTATGTTATTCCCTTTTGCATGGGGCCTATTGATTCTCCGTTATCAAAATTTGGTATTCAAATTACAGATTCAGCTTATGTTGTAGTGAATACGCGCATCATGACGCGTATGGGAAATGCGGTATTGGAAAAATTAAAAGATGATGGGGAGTATATTAAATGTCTACACTCACTTGGTGCTCCTTTAACAGAAGGTCAGCAAGATGTAGCATGGCCTTGTAATCCGACTACCAAATACATTGTCCATTACCCAGAAGACAGGGCTATTGCATCCTATGGTTCCGGTTATGGCGGAAATGCTTTGTTGGGTAAAAAATGTTTTGCGCTTCGCATTGCATCGGTTATGGCCAAAGAGGAAGGTTGGTTAGCAGAACACATGTTGATTTTGGGTGTTGAAGATCCGCAGGGAAGGAAAACCTATGTGGCTGCTGCATTTCCAAGTGCTTGCGGAAAGACGAATTTTGCGATGTTGATTCCACCAGCTGAAATGAAGGGATGGAAAGTAACAACAGTAGGAGATGATATTGCTTGGATCAAGCCGGGTAAAGATGGAAAGTTATATGCTATCAATCCGGAGTACGGTTATTTTGGAGTAGCGCCAGGAACAAATGCAAAAACAAATCCTAATGCAATCGCGGCGTTATCCAAGAACAGCATCTTTACGAATGTAGGTGTTACTGAAGATGGTGATGTTTGGTGGGAGGGACTTACAAAAGAAGTGCCTGAAAAAATTTACAACTGGAGAGGAGAATTGCATGATCCAGCATCTGGTAAAACAGTAGCTCATCCCAACGCAAGATTTACTGCGCCTGCACATCAATGTCCGAGCATAGATCCGAATTGGGAAAATCCTGAAGGAGTTCCTATCAGTGCCTTTATTTTTGGTGGCAGAAGAAGCAATACCATTCCACTTTTGTACCAAGCGTTTAACTGGAATTTTGGTGTATACTTAGCAGCGACAATGGGTTCAGAAACAACAGCTGCAGCCTTTGGAGAAGTTGGTAAAGTGAGAAGAGATCCATTTGCGATGCTGCCTTTCTGTGGTTACCACATGGCAGATTATTTCAATCATTGGTTGCAGTTAGGTCGTAATATTCCTAACCCTCCAAGAATTTTTGGTGTGAACTGGTTTAGAAAAGATGAAAATGGAAACTTTAGTTGGCCTGGCTTTGGCGATAACATGCGCATGTTGAAATGGGTGGTACAGCGTGTTTACGGTGAAGTAGTTTCAATTGAAAGTCCAATTGGCTGGGTACCCAGGTACGAAGACATTGATTGGGGAAGTCTCAATTATACATTAGAAGATTATGATGCGGTTATGGATGTTGATCGTGAGGCATGGAAAAAAGAAGTACTCGCACACGAAGAATTATTTTCAGTGATGTACGATAAGTTGCCGAAAGAATTTTTCTTCATGCGCGAGTTGTTGTTATCTGGTTTATGGCGTTCCCCTGAGCATTGGTCCTTGGCACCTGAAACTGAATAACTAAGTTTAATTCATATCATTTTTTATGCGAAATTCAATTAGCAGTTTATTCCTATTGTTTATGATGTTGAATGTCCATCAGGGGTACGGGCAATTTCTCGATACCAAAATCTATCCTGTTTATCAGGGTAGTGATTTGGGTTTGACTTATTCGCCTGAACAGTCCAGTTTTAAAATATGGAGTCCGACTGCTGATGCCGCAGCAATCATTTTTTATTCCTCTCCATTGGGTAAGGATTTAATTGAGCGTGTTCCAATGTCGAAATCAGAAAATGGAACATGGTCCATCACCATCAACAAAAATCTCAAAGGTCAATATTATGTTTTCCAGGTATTGGTTAATGATAACTGGTTGGCAGAAGTCCCAGATCCTTATGCTAAGGCAGTCGGCACAGACGGCAAACGTGCAGTGGTCGTTGATTTGAAAGAAACCAATCCAGTTGGTTGGCAAAGCGACAAATCACCTGCCTTCTCCAGCAGAAAAGATTTACAACAAGGTTTGGGCGGACTACCCGTAGATGCGGTTGTGTATGAATTGCATGTTAGAGATGCTACAATCCACCCTTCATCTGGAGTAAAAAAGAAGGGTAAATTTATTGGGCTGACTGAATCAGGTGTTGTTAATGATAAACAAGTAAAGACAGGTATTGATCACATAGCCGACCTTGGTGTTACACATGTCCATCTTCTTCCATCGTATGATTTTTACAGTGTGGTTGAAAGCAAACCTGATAGTCTTCAATACAATTGGGGCTATGATCCTTTGAATTACAATGTACCTGAAGGATCTTATTCAACCAATCCTGCAGATGGCATCACCAGGATAAAAGAGTTTAAATCGCTAGTGCAGGCGATGCATAAAAAAGGGATAAGGGTAGTAATGGATGTGGTATATAACCATACCATGCTTACTGAAAATTCTTATTTCAATCAATTGGTGCCAGGTTATTATTACCGACAAAATACAGCAGGTGGTTTTTCTAATGCATCGGCTTGTGGAAATGAAACTGCTAGTGAAAGACCAATGATGAGAAAGTTCATGCTCGAGTCTTTGAAATATTGGGTACAAGAATATCATGTGGATGGTTTTCGATTTGATTTGATGGGTATCCATGATATAGAGACCATGAATATGATTTCAAGAGAACTTCATGCATTAAAGCCAGATATTTTATTGTACGGTGAAGGATGGACAGCTGGCAGTTCTCCATTGCCTGATTCATTGCGTGCATTGAAACAAAATGCACACAAGTTGGATAAGATTGCAGTATTCAGTGATGATTTGCGTGACGGTATTAAGGGAAGTGTGTTTGATCATGCTGATAGAGGTTTTGCATCTGGTAAACAAGGTATGGAAGAGAGTATCAAGTTCGGCGTTGTTGCAGCTTGTGATCATCCTCAAATTGCCTACAGCAAAGTGAATTATTCTAAATCTCCTTATGCAAAAGAACCCGGACAAGTAGTGTCTTATTGTGAGTGTCATGATAACCATGTTTTATGGGATAAGTTGATGATTTCAAATGCAACAGATGCATTTGAAACAAGAAAGCAAATGCACTTATTGTCGCTCTCAATTGTACTTACATCTCAAGGAGTAACTTTTTTACATGCAGGTACCGAAATTTTGAGAACGAAAAGAGGAGTTGAAAATTCATTCAATGCTGGCGATAGTATCAATGCAATCAATTGGAATGATAAATCACAATACAAGGATGTTTATGAGTATGTAAAAGGATTGATTAAAATGAGAAAAGAGCATCCTGCATTTCGCATGCATACGCAGTCGCAAATAGCCGGACTCATTCGCTTTGATGAACAAACGCCGAAAGGGGTTGTTGCTTATGAAATCAATGGAGCAGGAGTAGGGGACTCATGGAAAAAAATCAGAGTGATGTACAATGGTTCTGCTGAGGTAAAACAATTGAATCCTGGAGATGGCTCTTGGAAAGTTTTTGTTTCAAGTAATACTATGCAGACTGCAAAAGCAAATGCAGGAGGCATTCAAAATACAGTGGTCTTGCAACCCTATAGTGCAACTATTTTGTACAAAAATTAATTTATGAAAGAAGTTTATGTGTTATCTGCTGTAAGAACACCTATCGGAAAGTTTGGTGGAGGATTAGCAGGTTTTTCTGCTACAGCATTAGGTGGCTTTGCGATTGGTGAGGCATTAAAAAAAGCTGTTGTAGATCCGAGCTTGGTTCAGGAAGTGATTATGGGCAATGTATTGTCTGCTAATTTGGGTCAAGCACCTGCCCGTCAGGCTGCATTAGCTGCGGGTTTGCCTGATAATACAGTTTGTACAACAGTTAACAAGGTCTGCGCAAGTGGTATGAAGGCCATTGCTATGGGTGTTCAAAGTATTGTGATGGGTGATGCTGATTGTGTAGTTGCAGGTGGTATGGAAAGCATGTCAAATGTGCCTTATTACGTTGATTCACTTAGATGGGGGTCAAAGTATGGGGATAGAAATATCATTGATGGGTTGGCTAAAGACGGACTGACTGATCCTTATGATAAACAGGCTATGGGATTAGCGGCAGAACACTGCGCAACAGCATGTAAAATTTCTAGAGAAGAGCAAGATGCTTATGCGATTGAAGCATATAAGAGGGCTCAAGCTGCCTGGGGAAAAGGTGCATTTAGCGAGGAGGTAATTCCCGTTTCCATCCCACAGAAAAAAGGTCCTGCTGTTATCATGGATAAAGACGAAGAGCCCTGGGCAGTCAATTTTGAAAAAATACCAACGCTTCAACCCGCATTCATAAAAGAAGGGACAGTCACCGCTGCAAATGCGAGTACTATGAATGATGGTGCAGCTGCATTGGTGCTCATGTCCAAAGAAAAAGCAGATGCTTTAGGATTAAAACCAATTGCGGTTATCATGGGTTATGCCGATGCTGAACAAGAACCTGTATGGTTTACAACAAGTCCTGCTTTGGCTCTCCCTAAGGCCATTGCAAAAGCAGGATTAACAAAAGAACAAATTGAGCTCTGGGAAATCAATGAAGCATTTTCTGTGGTGTCCATTGAAAACGCAAAAAGGTTGGGTATTCAACATGATCAGCTAAATATACATGGAGGTGCCGTTTCTATTGGTCATCCATTAGGTTGCAGTGGTGCTAGAATAATCGTAACCCTAATTCATGCTATGCATCAAAACAATCTTACTTATGGCGCTGCTGGAATTTGTAATGGTGGAGGAGGTGCTTCTGCCATGGTCTTGCGTGTGCCCCGTTAAGGCTATTCAGCAGAAATACGTAATCTTTTAAAATCAAGCTATTAAAGTTTTTATCTGGCTTGAACCTTTCATAGGTTTACATTGCTATGAGCGAATAGTAGTATTTACTATGAACTTTTGGTAAAATCCAGTTCCACTTCCTGAAATTCCGTTTATCCAACTATCCTTGAGCAGCTCAGCTGTTCTAAGAAAATCCGCAGGCGTCCAGACTATGAAGCCGATAAGTGAAAAAAACGCCTGAAAATACGAACCCCGCAAGTGCGGGGTTTTTATTTTGCACATTTCCTTCCATGCAATACTTTTGCATCACAAAATCTGTTATTATGGGTAGAATCATTGCTTTTAGAGAGGCGCTTAGAGAGGCCATGCAGGAAGAGATGAGAAGGGATGAACGCGTTTTTCTCATGGGTGAAGAAGTTGCTGAATACAATGGTGCCTACAAGGTGAGTCAGGGTATGTTAGATGAGTTTGGACCAAAGCGTGTTATTGATACCCCTATTGCAGAGCTTGGATTCACTGCTGTAGCGGTGGGTGCAGCACAAAATGGTTTGAGGCCAATTGTGGAGTTCATGACCTGGAATTTCGCGGTTTTGCCGTTGGATCAGATTTTGAATACTGCTTCTAAAATGTTAGCTATGAGTGGTGGTCAAGTGGGTTGTCCAATTGTTTTCAGAGGTCCAAATGGATCAGCTGGACAACTTGGAGCTCAGCACTCAACTGCTTTTGAAAGTTTATATGCCAATATTCCTGGCTTGAAAGTAATTTCTGTTTCTAACCCATATGATGGAAAAGGATTGTTGAAGAGTGCCATCAGAGACGACGATCCAGTCGTTTTCATGGAAAGTGAGGTAATGTACGGCGATAAAGGTGAGGTACCAGAAGAAGAATACTTGATCCCGATAGGTAAGGCTGATATCAAGCGACCAGGAAGGGATGTAACCATCGTTTCTTTCAATAAGATGATGAAAGTGGCATTGGCTGCAGCAGAAGAATTGGAGAAAGAGGGAATCAGTGCAGAAGTGATTGATTTGCGTACAATTCGTCCGCTCGACTGGTATACCATTCTTGAGAGTGTGAAGAAGACCAACAGATTAGTAATTGTAGAAGAACAATGGCCTTTCGCTTCTGTGTCTTCTGAAATCACCTATAGGATCCAGAAAGAGGGCTTCGATTACCTCGATGCACCTATCAGAAGAATAACAGCAGCAGATGCGCCAATGCACTATGCGCCAAATCTTGTAGCAGGTTATCTTCCTGATGTTCCTAGAACTGTAAAATTGGTAAAAGAGGTAATGTATATTAAAAAATAGGTCCTTGAAAAAGGCTCTATTTTTTATATCTCTATTTTGTTGCATACAGCTAGGCCAAATACAGGCCCAAACAGATTCCGTAGTTAATGTTCAGGAAGTTGTTGTAAAAGGTTTTGAGTCAAATACTAAATTACTCCAAGTACCTACAGCTATTGCTGTTTTGAATAAACAAGCGCTCCAGCGCAACGCTTCCTACAGCTTATTGCCTGCATTCAATAATGTGGCAGGTGTTAGAATGGAAGAGAGGTCACCTGGTAGTTACAGGTTGTCGATAAGAGGAAGTTTATTAAGGTCTCCATTTGGTGTACGTAATGTGAAGTTGTATTTGGATGATTTCTTGTTAACTGATGCAGGGGGTAATACTTACTTGAATTTATTGGATGTAAACAATATCAGTCGCGCTGAGATCCTTAAAGGTCCCGCTGGAAGTATCTATGGTGCAGGAACTGGAGGTGCTGTTTTGTTATCTGGAAATAGTTTAATGAATGAGCAACTAAATGACACAAGTACTGCTCAAATAAAATTTGCTGCAGGTAGTTTTGGTACAATTCATCAATCGGCGCAATTTCAAAAGAATGCCGAGGCTTACAATCTAAGTGTGCTGCAAACACATAGTCAGTCAAGAGGGTATAGAGATCAAAGTCGTTTGCAAAAAGATAATATCCAATTGCGCTTCAAACTTAAAGAGCAGAAAAGACTCAGCAGTGATTTTTTGGTACTGCTTTCAAGGCTGAATTATCAGACACCAGGGGGACTCAATCAAGCTCAAGTTTTGGCTAATCCAAAACAATCGCGGCCAGCTACACCTACATTGCCGTCTGCTCAAACACAAAAAGCCCAAATATTTAATACAACGGCTTTATTTGGTTTCTCAAATACCTATCAACTTTCAGATAATTGGAAAACAGTCACTTCGTTTTCTACTTCATACACAGCTTTTAAAAATCCATTCATTACCAATTACGAAAAGCGCAACGAGATTAACTTAGGCATTCGCACAAAGTTGGTCTACGAGCAACAGAAAGGGATACCTCATCAATGGATTACAGGAATTGAAGTACAGCGTGGCGATTACAAAATTGATAGTACCGGTAATAAAGCAGGTGTGCCTGATGCTAATCTTGTTAGAGATGATGTAAAGGTGAAGCAGCAATTTGTTTTTTCACAGTTCAATGTTGATCCTTTTGATTTTTTGAAGCTGCAAGCAGGGTTTAGTTATAATTATTTTGGGTACAATATTGAGAGAACTATCGGTCTTCCTGCTAATGGCAAAGTACCGATCACTTTTGGAAATCAATTTTTGCCTAGGTTCGCAATGAGTATTTTCCCTACAAAAAATTTCACCTTGTATGGACAGTTGTCGAAAGGTTACTCATCTCCTACGATAGCTGAGATCAGGCCTTCAGCCGGAGGAACATTTACAGGATTGCAAGCAGAATATGGATGGAATAAAGAACTAGGATTTAAGTGGTCGGCTGATCGGGGAAGAATTTTTTTCAGCACAGTTGTATTCCAATTTGATTTAAAGGATGCAATAGTGAGGCAAACCAATGTGGCTGGTGCTGAATATTTCACCAATGCTGGAGCTGTGGTACAAAAAGGACTTGAGTCAGAATTCAATTGGATTGTACTTAATCGAACAGGAAGAAAGGCATTGAGTTATTTGCAGTTTTTTAGTGCATATACTTTGAATGATTTTAAATTTGGTGAATATCGCTTAGGTAATAATAACTATAAGGGTAATAAGCTAACTGGAGTTCCAGAAGAAGTTGTGATTATTGGATTAAATGCAGAAATCTTCAATCATTTTTACTTCAATCTCAATTTTAACTATACTGGCAGTATGCCTTTGAATGATGCGAACTCAGTAAAAGCATCTGCTTATCGTTTGTGGCAAAATAAGTTAGGCTGGAGAGGAAGCATCAGAAATAAGGCAATTGATATTTTCTTGCTCACCGATAATTTAAGCAATGAGCAATATAGCCTTGGAAATGATATCAATGCTTTTGGTGGTAGATTTTTCAATCCAGCACCTGGCAGAAATTTCTTATTGGGCTGTTCAATTAATCTTTGATTATTTTGTTGGGTTGAGTCGTTGTGCAAATAGCCAAGGTAACAATGTTGGTTCTTTAAATGCGTTTATCCAACTATCATGACCAACACCTGGATATTCCGTATACTTTACATTCTGGTTTGTTTTTTTGGTAAGATTTGATATCAATCTTGAATTCGCCACAAAAATGATGGGGTCTTTATCGCCATGAAAAATCCATAAGGGTAAATTTTTTCTGAAGTCTTTTACACGTGCAGGATTCATAGCTCCACAAATTGGAAATGCAGCAGCAAATGTTTGTGGTCTTCTCCAGAGTAATTCATAAGTGCCAAATCCACCCATGGATAATCCACCAACATAAACTCTTGATTTATCTATTTGTCCAGATGACAAAAGCGTGTCAATAAATTGACTCACCAATTTCAATGATTTTCTTATTGGTGCATCGTTTGAATATACATAGCCAGTACTATCTGCATTTGGATTTTTATTGTATTCAGCCCATTTATCATTTGCAGGACACTGAGGGAATACTACAATAGCGGGATATTTTGCTCTATTCAATGAATCTAAAAAAAGATCTGCACCCCATTGTAATTGCGCACTATTATCACTTCCTCTTTCGCCAGCACCATGCAAGAAAATCACCAAAGGGTATTTCTTCCCGATTTGAAAATTCTGTGGCGTCAAAATACGACAGGGTAGTGTGTCTTCTCCAACAATAAAAAGTTGTTTTTCAAAAAGGTCTTTGTTCTGCGCATCTACAGTGATAAAAAGAAATAGAGAACAAATGAGTGTAAAGCAATTTTTCATTATGGGTAGTTTCAATAGTTCTAATTCAAATGTATACAATGCAATTAAATTAAAGTCGTCTGGTGATAACTGGTAGAATATCTTTTTTCCAACCATAAAAAGAACCATCCATTATTTTAATTCTGGCCTCTTTTACTAGCCATAAATAGAAGGCAAGGTTTTGAATACTGGCTATGGTTAAACCTAAAAGTTCTTTGCTCTTGATCAAATGCCTTAAGTAGGATTTCGAATAATAGGAGGATATGTTATTCTCTAATTCATGGTCAATCACACTATGATCGAATTCCCATTTCTTGTTGTCGATATTGATAATACCTTGTGTTGTAAACAACATGGCATTTCTTCCATTTCTAGTAGGCATAACACAGTCGAACATATCTACTCCTAAGGCGATGCATTCGAGTAAATCTGCCGGTGTACCAACACCCATGAGGTATCTTGGTTTGTCGGCTGGTAAATGTTCACATGACCATCCGCAGTATTCATAAATCAATTCAGTAGGTTCACCAACACTTAATCCGCCAATGGCATTACCGACTGCATTTTTTGAGGCAATGAATTCACAGGATGCTTTCCTCAAATCTTTTTCTGTGCCACCTTGTGCAATTGGAAAAAGATTTTGGGTGTAGCCATAACTACACTCAGTTTGGTTAAACTGGTTAAAGCAACGGTCCAGCCACCTGTGTGTAAGCTCCATTGAATTTTTGACGTACTTGTATTCACTGGGGTAGGGAGGGCATTCATCAAATGCCATGATGATATCACCTCCAATTGTCCGTTGAATATCCATTGCCTTTTCTGGTGTAAACAAATGTTTAGATCCATCTATATGGCTTTGAAACACTACGCCTTCTTCATTTATTTTTCTGTTAGATGCCAATGAAAAAACCTGGTAACCACCACTATCAGTTAGAATAGGGCGGTCCCATCCATTGAATTGATGTAAACCGCCTGCTGATTGCAAAACATCCATACCCGGACGTAAATACAAATGATAGGTATTGCCAAGAATGATTTGTGCATCGATTTCTTCTTTCAATTGTTGTTGCGTGACGCCCTTTACTGTGCCGGCTGTGCCGACTGGCATAAATATGGGGGTTTGAATTTCACCATGATCAGTGGTGATGACACCAGCCCTTGCTTTAGATAGGGCATCTGTCTTTTCTAATTTGAATGATAATGGAGGCATGCTGCAAGTTAATCAGAATGATGGCTCCAATTAATTTTTGGTGATGAATTCAGTTAATTCAATTGCTTGTCCTATTTTTGAAAAGACTAAAACTACATTTATGCAAACTGGACTTGTACACTTGCACAATTTATTGAGATGGATCATCCTTATTTTGCTTTTGGTTTCAATATTCAAAAGCTATGCAGGATACAGCAGTAAAAAACAATTTGAAGCAGGTGATAAAAAGATCTGGTTATTTACAATGATTGCTTCACACATTACTTTATTGTTGGGGTTGTACCAGTGGACATTTGGAACCTTAGGTCTTTTTACTGGTCCAAATGCTTCTTTTGGTGAGGTTATGAAAAATTCAACTACAAGATTCTTCCAAGTTGAACACCCTGTAATGATGATACTAGCAATTGTTTTTATCACATTAGCCCATGGCATGGCAAAGAAAACAGTGGACGACACAACCAAATACAAAAAAGCTTTTCGTTACTTTTTGATAGCACTTATACTTATTTTGGTTGCAGTACCTTGGCCATTTAGAGAAGTAGGAAGACCTTGGTTTCCTGGGATGTAATTCAGGTTGAAGCATTGCGCTTTAATTCTACAACTTCCATGTTTTTTATTTCGGGTCCCTCAATCTGAAATTTCAAAAGTGTTTGCACTTTGTGCCAACCTTGTTTTCCTGCAGCACCTGGATTAAGGTGAAGGCAATCAATATCCTTAAGGTATTGGACCAGTAGAATATGTGAGTGTCCACAAATAAAAATCTTCGGCTTATTTAATTTGATGTTTGTCAGCACATCTTTAGCAAACTTAGGAGGTCTTCCTCCTATATGGGTCATCAAAACAGAAACATCTTCTGTTTGCCAGGAAAGCCATTCTGGTAATTCGTAACGCAGGGGGTGACCATCAATATTCCCAAAAACTGCTTTAGTAGGGGCTAGTTTTTGTAATTTTTCATAAACGCCATTTTCCCCTATATCCCCAGCATGCCAGATTTCGTCGCAGTTATTTAGATGGGGGATGAACCGATCATCTAAAAATCCATGCGTATCTGATATCAGGACAATATTTTTCATCTATTTGATAATCAATGTATTGTATTAAAAATTATGAGAAAGTAATCGAATTTTAATCGAACTGCACATGAAGAAAGTCCATTTCCGTTAATTTATCCCAAACTTTTTTTATAATTCAAGTGATTTGGTTATCTTTGCGCTCCCAAAAACTATGGCTAAACAAGCACTCATTAAGCAGGATGGTACGATCATAGAAGCGTTGAGCAATGCTATGTTCAAAGTGAAATTAGAAAATGGGCATGAGATTTTGGCAACAATTTCAGGAAAAATGAGGATGCACTATATCCGTATTCTTCCTGGAGATAAGGTAGGAGTAGAGATGAGTCCTTATGATTTAACAAGAGGCAGAATCATCTTTAGATATAAATAAAAAGGTGTCAAAAAACGAAATATGAAAGTAAGAGCATCCATCAAGAAACGCAGCGCAGATTGCAAAATCGTACGCAGAAAAGGGAAACTCTATGTGATCAACAAGAAGAATCCTCGTTTCAAACAACGTCAAGGTTAATAAATAACATTCAACAAGTAAACACAATAAACATCTATGGCTCGTATCGCAGGTATTGATTTGCCAAAGAACAAAAGGGGTGAGATTGGTCTCACTTATATCTATGGCATCGGACAATCAACTGCCCAGTACATTTTGTCTAAGGCAGGCATTGATTTCAATAAGAAAGTAAACCAATGGAATGATGATGAGCTGAACGCCATCAGAAATATCATTACCAATGAGTTCAAGGTTGAGGGTCAGCTTCGTTCAGAAGTTCAGATGTCTATCAAGCGTTTATTGGATATTGCTTGTTTCCGTGGTCTTCGTCACAGAAAAGGACTTCCAGTGAGAGGTCAGCGTACCAAAACTAACTCTCGTACAAGAAAAGGTAAGAGAAAGACAGTTGCGGGTAAGAAGAAGGCTCCTAAGAAATAATAATGCAGAAGAGTGGCTGATGCCGCTTTTCTGTTATTAGTATATGCACCAAAAAATTGTTCAACGCCGGAAACAGGTGCAGTGAGGGTTGAGCAAGGGTTGAAAAACCTGTCCACATTTTGAGTACCTATTTAAAGTAATTATGGCAAAAGCACAACAAAACAGCGCTAAAGCAGCTGCTAAAAAAAGAGTGGTAAAGGTTGATAGTTTCGGGGATGCCCACATCAATGCCACATTCAACAACATCATTATCAGTTTAACCAACAAGACTGGCCAAGTTATTTCTTGGAGCAGTGCTGGTAAAATGGGTTTCAGAGGTTCTAAAAAGAACACTCCTTATGCAGCGCAAATGGCTGCTCAGGACTGTGCACGTGTTGCATTGGAAGCTGGTTTGAAGAAAGTTGACGTTTATGTAAAAGGTCCTGGTGCTGGTCGCGAAGGCGCTATCAGAGCTTTGGCTAATTCTGGAATTGAAGTTGTGATGATCAAGGATATCACACCATTACCACACAATGGTTGCCGTCCTCCTAAAAAGCGTCGTGTATAATTAACAATTATAATCAAGGGCAGGTGATTCAGTTTTATGATTTTTTCATAATCACTTGTCATTCTTAAAAAATCAAAAAAAACAAAAGAACATGGCACGTTACACAGGCCCCAAAACAAAGATCTCCAGAATTTTTGGAGAACCTATTCTCGGAAACGGAAAGTATCTCGACAAAAACAGTAATCCTCCTGGTCAGCATGGTGCTCAACGCAAGCGTAAGCAGTTGGGTGAGTACGCTATCCAGTTGAAGGAAAAGCAAAAAGCAAAATACACTTATGGTTTGTTGGAGCGTCAGTTCCGCAAAACATTTGAAGAAGCAGCTCGTCTTAAAGGCGTAACTGGTGAGAACTTGATCAAATTGCTTGAAGCTCGTTTAGACAATACAGTATATCGTATGGGTATTTCCCCATCACGTCCAGCTGCTAGACAGTTGGTTTCACACAAGCACATCATGGTAAATGATGTTGTGGTGAATATACCTTCTTATCAACTTAAGCCAGGTGATGTTGTAACTGTAGCTGACAAGAGTAAAGAAAATGAAGCATTGAAATCTCTGATGAGACCGAAGAATCCAAAGATTGGCTGGGTTGATTTCAACGAGGCTGAGTTGACTGGTACATTTGTAGCATATCCTGAAAGGGAGAATGTACCTGAAAACATCAAGGAACAGCTTATTGTGGAATTGTATTCTAAGTAATCTGCCTGATACCTACGGGTATCTGGTTTTCATATCATCTCTCGGGTAACCGAGCTTAATAACAAAAAAGGGATTTAAAATGGCCATATTAAACTTCCAGCAGCCGGACAAAATTGTCCTCCAGAAAGCTACCGATTTCGAAGCAACTTTCGAGTTCCGTCCTCTTGAACCTGGTTATGGTGTTACCATTGGTAATGCACTTCGCAGGGTTTTATTGAACTCACTTGAAGGTTATGCTATTTCTGGTATCGTAATTGAAGGTGCAGATCATGAGTTTGCAACTTTAAAAGGAGTTGTTGAAGATGTAACTGAAATTATTCTTAACCTTAAGCAGATCAGATTCAAGAAAATACTTGATCATGATGTACAATCAGAGAAGCTTACACTTTCTATCAAAGGAAAGTCTGAGTTTACTGCAGGTATGATTGATGAAGTAACTGGAACTTTTCAAGTAATGAATCCAGAATTATTGATCTGCACAATGGATCCTTCAGCAAAATTGAACATCGAACTTCACATCACAAAGGGTAGAGGTTATGTTCCAGCTGAAGACAACCAAATTAAAGAAGCTCCATTCGGATATATTCCTATCGATTCTATTTTCACACCAATTAAGAATGTGAAATACGCAATTGAAAATACCCGTGTTGAGCAGCGTACCGACTTCGAAAAATTGTTGTTGGATGTTGTTACTGATGGAACAATTCATCCTGAAGAGGCTGTAAAGCAAGCTTCAAGAATTTTGATCCAGCATTTGATGATCATCACTGATGAGAACATCACCTTCGATAACAAAGAAGAGAAGAAGGAAGATTTAGTAGATGAGCAGACTTTGCAATTGAGAAAAGTATTGAAGACACCATTGGAAGATTTAGATCTTTCGGTTCGTGCATTCAATTGCTTGAAAGCTGCAAAGATCAACAGCTTGAGCCAGTTGGTTCAGTATGAGCAAGAAGACTTGATGAAGTTCAGAAACTTCGGACAAAAATCATTGTCTGAAATCGAACAGGTTCTTCAAGAAAGAGGTCTACACTTCGGTATGGATCTTGCGAAGCTCGGTATTGATGTAGAAGAATATTAGTAGAAACAAGGATTATCCTTATTTTATAACAGGCTGTAATTCCTGACACGGTACAGCACTAAAAACAAAATGTCATGCGTCACGGAGACAAAATCAACAATCTAGGTCGTAAGAAAGCACACCGCGAAGCCCTCTTGTCGAACCTTGCATCTCAGTTAATTACTTACAAGCGTATTGTAACTACACATGCTAAAGCAAAAGCACTGCGTACTTTCATTGAGCCTTTGATTACCAAAACAAAGAAGGTGGAAAGTAAAGAGCAGATCATGCACAATCACCGTATTGTATTCTCTTATCTTCAAGATAAAGCTGCTGTGAAAGAACTTTTCACTGTAGTGGGTCCAAAAGTTGCTGCTCGTCCAGGTGGTTACACCAGAATCATCAAATTGGGTATTCGTCTTGGTGACAATGCTGAAAGAGCAATGATTGAATTGGTTGACTTCAACGAAATCTATGGTAAGGGTGCAGCAGAAGCTGCCGCTCCAGCCAAGAAAACAAGAAGAAGTAGTGCTGGTAAGAAGAAAGCTGCTGAAGCACCTGCTGCAGAAGCTCCAGCTGCTGAATCAACTTCTGAAGAGCAAAAATCAGCAGAATAAGAAAATGTTGATAAATTATCTTTTTAAAGGCAGGTCTTTTGGTCCTGCCTTTTTTATTTTGCATACAAATTAGAATTCATGCCTAATCAAGAAGTAAAGTCGGTTCCTGCGGTATTGGTACTAGAAGATGGAATGGTATTTCATGGTCGTTCCTTTGGAAAGATTGGAACTACATCGGGTGAGTTGTGTTTCAATACAGGCATGACTGGGTATCAAGAAGTATTCACAGATCCAAGTTATTATGGTCAGGTCTTGATCATGAACACAGTTCACACAGGAAATTATGGTGTGAAGCCTGAAGATGTGGAAAGTGAAACTGTAAAAATCAAGGGGTTGATTGGTAGAAATTTGGAAGAGCGATACAGCAGATTGATGGCCACTGATTCTTTGCATAATTATCTTGAACAACAAGGAGTTGTTTCAATTGAAGATGTTGATACCAGAGCATTGGTAACGCATATTCGTGAGAAGGGTGCTATGAATTGTATCATATCTTCTGATAATACAAACGTAGAAGAACTTAAAGCGATGTTGAGTAAGGTGCCTTCGATGGACGGACTAGAACTGGCTTCTATCGTGTCTACTCAGGAAGTTTATCACATGGGTGATCCTAACTCTTCTATAAGAATAGCAGTACTTGATTTTGGTGTTAAACGCAACATCATCAAATGTATGGCTGATAGAGGTGCTTATGTTAGGGTTCATCCTGCCAAGACTAGCTTTGAAGAACTACAAAAATTTGAACCACACGGTTATTTCATATCAAATGGTCCCGGTGATCCAGCTTCAATGGGTTATGCTGTAGAGACCGTTAAGCAAATCCTAGAAACTAAAAAACCTGTGTTTGGTATATGTCTTGGTCACCAACTCTTAGCATTGGCCAATGGCATCCCAACCTTTAAAATGCATCATGGACACAGAGGATTGAATCATCCTGTGAAGAATTTGATGACAGGACTCTGTGAGATCACTACACAAAACCATGGATTTGCAGTAGATGCTGCTTCCATTAGAAATGCTGAGCATGTAGAAGTGACGCACGTAAACTTAAATGATGATTCAATTGAGGGTATACGTTTGAAAGATCGTCCTGCTTTCTCTGTGCAGTACCATCCTGAGGCAACTCCTGGTCCACATGATAGTCGTTATCTTTTCGATGATTTCATATCTTTAATACAGAATAACTGATTTGAAAAAGATTGTCATCATCAACGGACCGAATTTGAACCTTCTCGGAAAGAGAGAACCTGATGTATATGGATCGGAAGGATTCGATTCTTTTTTTGCACAACTCCAAAAAGAGTATACTGAAGTAGAGCTTGCTTATTTTCAATCCAATATTGAAGGTGAGTTGATCAATGCCATCCAAGACGCTGGAAATACTGCTGATGGGATTATCCTCAATCCTGCTGGTTATACACATACATCTGTTGCTATAGGAGATGCAATTGCTGCAATTAATGTGCCGGTAGTAGAGGTGCACATATCGAATATACATGCCCGTGAAGAATTCCGAAAGCTATCGCATGTTTCTGCAAAAGCAAAAGGAACAATTGCAGGGCTCGGTTTGGAAGGGTATAAACTTGCCCTGCAATTTCTCCTTAAGTAATTATTTATTCTTCTTGTTTTTTGCCTGCTGTTGAACGAGGTCGAGTTTACCTATGTAAAGACTTCTTCCGTGGGTACCAACAACCAACTCATTTTCTCTTTCTTGAATTGCTAAATCATGAACCGGAATGGCATGAGGAAGATTATTGGTAAACTGACTAAAACTCATGCCACCATCAATGCTTGCATAAATTCCACCATCTGTTCCTACATATAGAATGGCATCATCTTTCGGATCTTCTTTTAACACATTAATTGGTTCTAAAGGCAAATCTGTTCCAATTCTCTTCCAGCTTACACCAAAATCGTCACTGCAATAAGCATGTGCTTCGAAATGGTCGTCTCTATAGCCATTTAGAGTCACATAAACGCGGCTTTCTTTATATTTCGAGGCAACTACTCTGCTAACATAAAGCCCCTGTGGAAGGCCTCCTAATCCTTTTTTATCAGGCATGCCTATTTTTGACCAGCTATATCCTCCATCTTTAGAAACTGAAATCACGCCGTCGTCTGTGCCAGTATAGATCAATCCAAATTTCAGAGGAGATTCACTTAGAGTGGTCAATGTGGCAAATGGAACATCACCTGCTTTTTTACCATTAGAAAGATCACCACTAATTTTTTCAAATTGATCACCTTTATTCATGCTTCTATAAAGAGCATTTCCTCCCATATACAAGATATCAGGGTTGTGTTTTGATAATAGGATAGGGGTTTGCCAATTGAATCTTGCTTTTGGTTCATTGAGGTTGGCGCTGGCAGGTCTTAAAAATTTATTTCCACCTTGTTGTTTGTGAATTCTCATGTAAGAACCAAACTGTGAGCCTGTGTAAACGATGTTGTGGTCTCTTGGGTCAATTTGCACTTGCATGCCATCACCACCATTGATGCTTTTATATCCATACTGACCATTGTCAATCCAGTCAATAGATTCTTTGTGTGTTGAAGGTCCATACCAAGAGCCATTGTCTTGTAAACCTCCATACACATTGTAAGGTTTTTCGTTATCAACGTTAATAGCATAGAACTGTCCGACTGAAGGAGAGTTGGCTTTGAACCAATTTTTTCCATTGTCATAAGTAATATTACAACCACCATCATTGCCTGCAATCATATGATTATCCTTCAATGGGTTAATCCATAATGCATGCCAATCTGAATGCGTATTGCCTTTATCCATTGAGCTGAAAGTCTTTCCTCCATCACTAGAGATGTTGGCATTTACACCTAGTATGACGAGTTTATTGGGGTTCATTGCAGAGACAAATATTTTTCCAAAATAATAGCCGAAGGTGCTGTAAATGCCAATTGGTTTATCGTGGGTTTTGTTCCAAGTTTTACCACCATCAGTGCTTTTATAAACTTCGCAGCCATTGATCTGGTTAACAGATGGGCCTGCACTTTCATCATTCAGGTATTGGTAGATTTGATTCAAGGTAATTTTCCCTGTCGCAATTTCATCCTTGAATGTTTTAGATTGGTATTGTCCTGATAGGCCATTCATTCTTAAGAAACGTTCAATTGCTTGATCACTATAACCAGCAAATGTTTCTTTGCTCATGTCTTTGAGATCTTTAACGGCTAGTCGGCCTGTATCTGCTTTCGTTGTATCAGGTTTTAAATTATAGTTATCTACTACAGCATATACAATTGATGGATCTTTAGGATAAACCGCCAATCCAATTCTGCCGATGCCATTTCCTTGTGGGAAGCCAGAAGCAGCATCACTACTCAGTTTCCAGGTTTCACCACCGTCAACGCTTTTGTATATACCTGAAGTTTTTCCTCCTTCTACAAAGTCCCATGCCTTTCTAATTCTATGCCATGCTGCAGCATAAATTTCTTTAGGATTTTGTGGATTGATTTCCATTTCTACTGCTCCAGTATTGTCATCAATAAAGAGTGTTTGCTTCCAAGTTTTTCCGCCATCAGTTGTTTTGTACACGCCTCTTTCTTTGTTTGGAGAATAAAGGTGTCCTAGTACTGCAACCCAAGCCTCATCAGGGTTAGAAGGGCTCAATAAAATTTTACCAATATGATGACTCTCTGGAAGTCCTACGTACTCCCAGTTTTTTCCGTTGTCTTTCGATTTGTAAACACCAATGCCTGCATACGAAGAACGGCTGCTGTTCACTTCACCTGTTCCTAACCAAATGGTATTGTTTTTCCAATCAACGGCGATGTCTCCAATACCCACAACTGCTTCTTTGTCGAAAATGGGAGTAAAGCTTTGTCCATTGTTTGTTGTATGCCAGAGTCCGCCTGTTGCATAGGCGATATAAAATTCTGTGGGATCATTTGGGTTTACTTCAAGATCATCAACACGACCACTCATGATACTTGGTCCGATATTTCTAAAGCTGACATCTTTGAAAATACTTGCATTTGCACGAGCAGCTTTTTCCGTTAGGCTTTTCATCCTTAGAGTGCCATCAGTTGGTTTGTTTTGTGCAAACATCAAAAAGGGAATGGTAAGCAATGGCAATAGCATGCTAAGAGCTGACTTCAAAACCGTTTTGTGAAAAACTTTACTGTGCATATCGACTGTTTTTTTTAATTTGAAGGATGATGCAATATAGAGATATTCAAGGTAAACCTTTTATTTCTGCAATAAAGTTGATGCTGTTTATTGGTATGCTATTTCCATGCATAGCTAGTGCCCAATATTGGATTGATTTCAAGTTGAGCCCCAAAGGAGATACGATCAATAGGGTGGATAAGTACAACCGCAAACAAGGTCCCTGGTGGTTTCGGTATGAGGAAGTGAGAGGAGAACCTGGCTTTGAGGAAGAGGGATATTTTTACAACGACAAGAAACAAGGTCCTTGGAAGAAGTTTAGTTTAATGGGTGATCTTATTGCCCGAGAATATTTTATAGCAGGACATAGAGATGGACAGCAATTGTATTATAATAGAATGGGGGATTTGATCAGAGAAGAAAGTTGGAAGGCTATTGACCCAGCGCATCCCTATGATACCATTATGGTGCCGGATATCGATCATCCTGAAAGGATGATTAAGAAAATTATCAAGCATGAATCTGCAGAGATAAAACATGGTGTTTGGAAATATTATGATCCAGTGATGGGATCTGTTACGCGGACAGAAACATTTGTATATGGACAACCACCACAAGTTGTGAGTCCTAGTAAAAATGCCAATCCAGTCAAAACAGATGTGAAGCCTACACCATCTGTTTCACCTCCAGTACCAGGAGCAAAGAAAAATACACAGACACAAAAAAAGGGGAAAAATTAATTTCCCCTTTTTTATTTTCTATTGTTTAAGATTATTTGTTTGCAGCTGCTCTGATTACATTCAAAGCACCGCCAGATTTGAACCACTCAATTTGTTGAGCATTGTAACTGTGGTTGGCTTCGATAGTATCAGAAGATCCATCTTTGTGGTTGAGGACAACTTTCAATGCAACACCTGGTGTGAAAGAAGTTAGTCCGATTACATCAATGGTGTCATCTTCTTGTACTTTTTCGTAATCTTCTTTGTCAGCGAAAGTAAGCGCAAGCATACCCTGCTTTTTCAAGTTGGTCTCGTGAATACGAGCAAATGATTTTACCATTACCACACGCACCCCAAGATGTCTTGGTTCCATGGCTGCATGTTCTCTTGAAGAACCTTCACCATAGTTTTCATCACCAAAAACAATACTTCCAACGCCTGCTGCTTTGTAAGCACGTTGAGTTGCAGGAACTGGACCATATTCTCCAGTGAGTTGGTTTTTTACGTTATCGGTTTTGTCGTTGTAAAAGTTAACAGCACCAATAAGCATGTTGTTACTGATGTTGTCGAGGTGACCTCTAAACTTCAACCATGGTCCCGCCATAGAGATATGGTCTGTGGTACACTTGCCTTTTGCTTTTATGAGTAATTTCAATCCCTTCAAATCAGTTCCTTCCCATGATGAGAAAGGATAGAGCAATTGTAATCGTTTGCTATCCGCTTTCACATCAATTTGAATACCACTGCCATCTTCTGCTGGAGCCTGATAGCCTGCATCTTCAACATCAAATCCACGTGATGGTAATTCATCTCCTGATGGTGGGTCTAATTTAACTGCTTCACCTTTTTCATTGATCAATGTGTCAGTGATTGGGTTGAAGGTAAGGTCACCTGCAATTGCGAGAGCAGTTACTAATTCCGGACTAGCAACGAATGCTAAGGTATTAGGGTTGCCGTCTGCACGCTTAGCAAAGTTTCTGTTGAAAGAATGCACGATGGTATTTCTTTCTTGTTTTTCAGCACCCATTCTATCCCACATTCCAATACAAGGTCCGCATGCATTTGCAAATACAGTTGCTCCAATTTGTGCAAACGTATCAAGATAGCCATCTCTTTCAATGGTATACCTTACCAATTCACTACCTGGAGTAATGGTGAATTCTGCTTTTGTTTTTAGTCCCTTTTCAGCAACTTGTTTAGCAAGGCTTACAGCGCGACTAATATCTTCGTAAGAAGAGTTGGTACAACTACCAATCAATCCTACTTCAACCTTGGTAGGCCAGTTGTTCTTAGCAGCAGCCTCTTTCATTTGAGAAATTGGTGTAGCAAGATCTGGCGTAAAAGGACCATTCAAATGTGGCTCCAACTCACTGAGGTTAATTTCAATGACCTTGTCAAAATATTTTTCTGGGTTTGCATACACTTCAGCATCACCAGTAAGGTAAGCACTGATGCCATCAGCTAGATCAGCAACTGCTGCTCTTCCTGTAGCTCTTAAATACCTGCCCATGCTTTCATCGTATCCGAAAGTTGAAGTTGTTGCGCCAATTTCAGCACCCATGTTACAAATGGTTCCTTTACCTGTACAACTCATATTGGTAGCACCTTCGCCAAAATATTCAACAATCGCATTAGTACCACCTTTTACAGTGAGGATACCTGCAACTTTGAGAATTACATCTTTTGGTGAAGCCCATCCATTAAGTTTACCAGTTAGCTTTACACCAATTAGTTTTGGCATCAACAATTCCCAGCTTAATCCTGCCATTACATCACAAGCATCTGCACCACCCACACCAATAGCAACCATTCCTAATCCACCTGCATTTACAGTGTGAGAGTCGGTACCTATCATCATGCCACCAGGGAAGGCATAATTTTCCAACACTACTTGGTGAATGATACCCGCACCAGGCTTCCAGAAACCAATGCCGTATTTATTAGAAATTGAAGAGAGGAAGTTGTAGACTTCTTCATTTTCAGTTACTGCTTTTTTCAAGTCGACTTTGCTCTCATCCTTTGCCACAATGAGGTGGTCGCAGTGAACGGTAGAAGGGACTGCTACTTTTTTCCTACCAGTTGTATCGAACTGAAGCAATGCCATCTGGGCAGTAGCATCCTGCATGGCTACTCTGTCTGGTGCAAAATCAACATAAGCCTTTCCTCTTTGAAAATCGTTTATTTCAACGCCTTTCCATAGGTGTGAATAGAGGATTTTTTCCGCTAAAGTGAGGGGTCTACCCAAAGCTGCTCTTGCAGCATCTACTTTTGCAGGCATTTCCTTGTAGGTCTTCTGGATGAGGTCTAAATCAAAAAGCATAATCGTCTTTTTTCCGTTTTATAAAATAGCCTCAAAAGGGGGAAGCGCTGAGGCAGGAATTTGCACCGCAAAATTAAATCATTCGAAGTCGAGTACCAAGACTAATGATAATTATGGGGATTATTTTATATTTGGACTATGGAAAAATTCAGAAATTTCATTGAATGGCAGGTTTTTGGGGTCTGCACACGTATCGGTGAAGTGTTGGGGATTTCCACATTCACCATTAGAAAGTACTTTATTTACATTTCTTGCCTCACGCTAGGATCGCCTGTATTGTTCTATTTCATCCTTGCATTTTGGATGAATCTCAAGCGCTATATTCTTCAGGGTAGAAGAAATCCTTTGCGTTATAATTAATTGGGCTAAACCACTGCTTTTCTGATCTTGATCAGCTCTTGTAGTAAGTCTTTCAATAGTTCTAACCTTAACATATTGGCTCCGTCACTTAATGCCTTAGCAGGATCTGGATGCGTTTCTATGAATAGGCCATCTGCCCCAGTTGCTATTGCTGCTTTTGCAATAGTCCCGATCATTTGAGGATTTCCGCCGGTTACGCCTGATGTTTGATTAGGTTGTTGTAAGGCATGGGTGCAATCCATTACTACTGGCACACCATGTGATTGCATAATTGGAATATTCCTGTAATCAACTACTAGGTCTTGATAGCCAAATGTTGTGCCTCTTTCAGTTAATATAATTTTCTCATTTCCAGTCCTTCTGATTTTTTCCACCGCAAATTTCATGGCTTCACCACTGATAAACTGACCTTTCTTGATATTGATGATTTTACCTGTTTCTCCTGCAGCCTGCAACAGGTCTGATTGTCTGCATAAAAAAGCAGGAATTTGCAAAATATCTGCATATTGAACTGCCATTGCTGCTTCATCTGCCGCATGGATGTCAGTCGTGGTAGGAAGATTAAATTTCGCTCCTGTTTTTTTCAATAAATCCAATCCTAGTTCATCCCCTAAACCTGTAAATGAGCTAGCACTGGTTCTGTTGGCTTTCCTGTAAGAAGCTTTAAAGACATAGGGGATGCCCAATTCTTTACAGATGCCGGATACATGTGCTGCAATTTGTTCGATAAGCGACTGGTCTTCAATAACGCAGGGTCCTGCGATAAGGAAGAAATTTTTTGGGTCGAAATCCTGGTTTTTGAACAGGTCTTGAAGAAATGGTTGCATGCTGCAAAGATATGTTGGTTCAATCATAATCTATATGTTTGCATTCTGAACCTTTCCATATGAAAAAAGAAAAAATACTGGTTATTGGTGCAAGCGGTCAGATAGGTGTTGAGTTAACGTTGGCATTGAGGAAGATTTATGGCGGATCGAATGTTATTGCATCAGATTTAAGGGAAGAAAATGACTTGTTAAAAGGGACCGGACCTTATGTGAGTTTGGATGTGATGAACAAGGAGATGCTCCATGTACAGGTTATTCGTCAGGGTGTTACACAGATTTATTTATTAGCGGCAATTCTATCTGCAACAGGAGAGAAGAATCCTCCGTTGGCATGGAACTTGAATATGCAATCTTTATTGAATGTTTTGGACATAGCCAAAGAGGAAAACCTTACTAAGGTATATTGGCCCAGCAGTATAGCGGTATTCGGTCCATCTTCTCCAAAATTGGATTGTCCGCAACAAACCATCATTGAGCCATCTACAGTTTATGGTATCAGTAAATATGCCGGTGAATTCTGGTGTAATTATTATCACCATCGTTATAACGTAGATGTGAGAAGCCTTCGGTACCCAGGTTTGATCAGTTATAAATCTTCACCTGGAGGCGGTACAACCGATTATGCAGTAGAAATATATCATGCAGCCAAGCACAAGAAAAAGTATACATCCTTTTTGAAGGAGGATACACATTTGCCGATGATGTATATGCCGGATGCAATCAGGGCAACCATTGAACTCATGGAAGCATCGGCTAGTAACATAAAGGTTAGAACATCTTACAACCTTTCTTCAATGAGTTTTTCTCCAGCTGAAATTGCAGCAGAAATCAAAAAACATATTCCTGAATTTGAAATGAGTTATAAGCCTGATTACCGACAAGCCATTGCGGATAGCTGGCCTAAAAGTATTGATGATTCAGTGGCAAGAAATGATTGGAATTGGAAACATGAATTTGATTTGCCAAAGATGACTGCTGATATGTTTAAAAATATTTAATTCAATTTTTCTCATGTTAAGATTTAAGGTTAGGGCTCTTGCTGCATGTTTGATTTTATTGGTATGTTTTGCATGTAAGCAAAATCAAAAGGTAAGTACAACCTATAGAGCATTGATTGTTCGTGCTGATAGTCTGCCTATTGCTTTTAACATAGTGGAGGAAAGGCGTTCGGATTCAATTGTATGGACCATTATCAATGCAGGTGAAAAAATTCTTGTAGAGGATATTGTTCAAAAAGAAGATTCGCTCTTAATTAATCTACCTTTTTTTGAAGCGCAATTGAATTTGGTGAAGTCGTCAAATGGCTATCAAGGTGTTTGGTATAAACGAACATCATTAGGGGAGCAACGTGTACCAATTTTAATTAAGGAGGAGAGTGATAGATTGGTATTACCTGGACAAAAATCAAAATACAACGTGAGTGGGAGGTGGAGTGTTGTTTTTACAAAAGATACCGGTAAAGAATACAATGCAGTTGCAGAATTTGAGCAGGTTGGGGATAGTCTCAAAGGGACTTTCTTAACTGCTACTGGTGATTACCGTTATCTTGAAGGAATTGTGAAAGATGATTCTTTGGTGATGTCTACATTTGATGGAACACATGCATTCTTCTTTTCGGGAAAGATCATGCATGATGGAAAAATTGATCGTGGTGTTTTTGCTAGTGGACCTGTTTACAAAGAATCATGGGTAGCTGTAAAAGATAGTTTGGGAAGCATTGATGAAACAAATGCGTTGATGCAACTGAAGGGGGTAGAAAACAAATTGCATTTTCGTTTTCCTGATTTGGACAGTAACATGATTGGTATTTCCGATGACCGTTTTAAAAATAAAGTGGTGATTGTTCAAATCTTGGGATCATGGTGTCCAAACTGTATGGATGAAACCTCATTTTTAAGTGGTTTTTATAAAGAAAATGCTGCAAAAGGAGTTGAAATAATTGGATTGGCATACGAGTACATTAATGAGTTTTCAATTGCCAGAAAAAACTTGATGAGGTTTAAAAATAAATTCGATGTTCAGTACCCTATGTTGATTACAGGAGTGACTTCTGCGGATAGTTTAAGGACTGAAAAAACATTACCAGAGATGACGCAGATCAAAGCATTTCCATCAATGATTTTAATTGGTAAGGACGGCACAGTACGAAAAACACATGCAGGATATGCTGGTCCAGCTACAGGAGTTCACCATGAAAATTTCAAACAGAAATTTACTGAGGATATCAATGCTTTGTTAGCAGAAGAGCTTAAATAATCTTGCTTATAGTTTGATCAATTCAATGATCCTTTCAAGATAGATTTTGTCAGTTTCATCAAAGCTATCAAGTGATGAGCTGTCAACGTCTAAAACACCGATGACTGTTGTGTCTTTGAAAAGGGGTAATACTATTTCACTTTTGGATAAACTGCTGCAGGCAATATGACCTGGAAACTTTTCTACATCTGGCACAATAATTGTTTTTGCCTGTTCCCATGATGTTCCACAAACACCTCTGCCTTTTTTAATTCTGGTGCAAGCAACTGGACCTTGAAAGGGACCTAGTACCAATTCATCATTTTTAACCAAATAAAACCCGACCCAGAAAAAATTGAACTGTTCCTTAAGTGCTGCTGCTACATTAGCAAGGTTGGCAATTAAATCAGGTTCTCCTTCTAATAGGCCTTTGATTTGTGGTAGAAGATTTTGGTATTGATCTTCTTTGCTTCCATTTAATATGTTGAGGTCTTCTGCCATTTTTTGGTGCTATTGTTTTTCTACTAAATCGCCAATGGTTTTGCGCTCAAGAATTTTTAAAGTTGCATCTCTCACCAAGACCATTGTATCGTGTAGTCCACAATGTTTTTCATCGCAGTTTTTACAGCGTTCATAAAAGTAAAGACTAGCACAAGGGAGCATCGCAATTGGGCCTTCAATTTTTCTGATGATAGTTGCCAAAGGTGTTTTGGTAGCGTTCTTTTTTAAAAAGTAGCCTCCACCTTTACCTTTTTTGCTTTCAAGGATATCCATTTTGCGTAGTTCTAAGAGAATATTTTCTAAAAATTTCAGTGGAATGTTTTTCTCTTTTGCGATGGATGCAATCAATACGGGTCCCTCATCCTTGTGTTCTACAAGGTAGATCAGTGCTTGAAATGCGTATTGGGTTTTTTTGTTTAGCATAAGTTTTAATCTCCAAAACCAAGGACATCTTTCATGGTAAAAATACCTTTTTTATCTTTTATAAACTCTGCTGCTACAACAGCGCCTAATGCAAAACCATTGCGGTTATGTGCGTTGTGAATAATTCTAATTTCATCTATGTCAGAGCTATATTTCACCTCATGCCAGCCTGGATACGGGTCGGTTCTTTCGCTCTCTATGTGAAGTACATTAGAGGTTTCAGATGGTTCATTCTGCCATTTGGTTTTTTGGCTGTTGTTTTCAATCACCTGTTCTGCGAGGCTGATGGCAGTCCCGCTAGGAGCATCTTTTTTTTGCGTATGATGAATTTCCTTGATGCTTACATCATATTGTTTTTGGCCTTCCATCAATTGCGCCAATTTTTTATTGACTTCAAAGAAGATGTTCACACCAACACTAAAGTTGCTTGCATATATGAAACTACCATCATTAGTTTTGCAGTTTTCTTCTACTAGTGCAAGTTTTTCAAGCCATCCCGTAGAACCACAGACTATAGGTGTGTGGAAGTTGATGCATTTCATGACATTGTCGAATGCGGTATGCGGACCTGTAAATTCAATTGCCACATCTGCTTTTGATAAATTTTCTGCTGTGAATGCATCAATATTATCAAGATCTATTTTCAGAACAATTTCATGACCTCTGGAAAGGGCAACAGATTCTATGATCTTGCCCATTTTGCCATAACCGATCAACGCTATTTTCATGTTTACTAAATTGATATTGTGCTAGAAGCCAATTGATTTATTTTCTTTGTTCTTTCCAAAATAAAAAATCGCCGACATCCCCATTTGGCCAGATTGGTTGCCTGTTGATAGTTTTGGTGTTAGTTTTAAGCTAACTTCATCGGATATATCAAAACCTCTTAAGTGACCATCTACTGTTGCATCAACAATGTTTAGTCCCCATGTTAGTAGTATTCCCAATATAGAGAAATCCATATTTTTCCTGAACTCATTTCTGTAAAGCCTAAGCGCTTCATTTGATAGTGGTACAAGTTCAGGAGTAATTTTATTGAAGTTGGCAGAATCATTATTGGATCTGATGGTGTAGGCAGTTCTGGTTAAGTTGTACCATTTTCTGTTATAACTATATAGACTAACCGGTATAGCAATAACACCATAAACAATTGGAATCTTCCAATATTTTTTATTGTAAGCTTGTCCCAATCCTGGAAGTATAGCTGAACGCAATGCTGCTTTTGATGCTACAGATCTTTTTTTACTTGCAGTATCAATAATTGAAAGCGATTTAGCTTGATTAGGGCTTGCAGAATTTACTTCTTGTGCAAGTGTACTGTTGGTTGAAAAAACCAATATGCAGCATAGGCAAAAAATGCTCAAAAATGAAAAAGAGGGCTTCATCAATGTATATCTACCTGCATTTTTTCAAGCAAGCCATTAAGTTCTTCTAAAGAATAATATTCAAATGAGATCTTACCTCTACCTGTTTTTTGGTGGTCGAGTTTGACTTTAGTACCAAAATGGGAGCTTAGCTGACGTTCAATTTTTTGATACTGTTCGTTCTGCTTTGATGGAGTATTGGCCGCTTTTTTTGAAGGCTTATAAAGTTGCTTTACCAATTCTTCAGTTTGGCGAACTGAAAGTTTTTTAGATAGGATAGTATTGTAAACAAACATTTGTTTGTCCACTTCACCTGCATTGATTAAAGCTCTTGCATGGCCCATTGAAAGAGAGCCATTTCTTACAGCAACAATAATGTCTGGAGGAAGCTTGAGCATCCTGATATAATTGGAAACTGTACTTCTGTCCATTCCCATGGTTGTTGCAACCTCTTCTTGTGTCATTGCACATTCATCCATCAAACGTTGGTAGCTTAGTCCAATTTCAATAGCATTCAAGTTTTCCCTTTGCAGGTTTTCCAATAAGGCTAATTCTAATACTTTTTGATCGTCTGCTTCTCTAATGTAAACAGGTACATCTTTTATGCCTGCGAGTTTAGCAGCTCTCCATCTTCTTTCACCTGCAATAAGTTTATATTTCCCGGAAGGGAGTGGCTTAACGGTTAAAGGTTGGATGATATCATGAAGTTTGATTGAACTAGCCAATTCTTCAATTGCTTTTGAATCAAAGTCTTGACGTGGTTGATTAGGATTGGGAATGATATCTTCAAGTGGAATTCTAGATATAGCGGTATTTTTCGCAACTACTTCGGTTTTTAAAACACCAGTAGGGTTTTTGTATTCTGCGTCAATACTGCCTAAAAGAGAACGTATCCCTCTGTTTAAGGCCTCTTTTTTATTGGAAGGGTTATTGCTCATCATTTAGGTTTATGGTTCTTTCCGATTCTTTTATTTTGGTCATGTTGTTTTTCTGCAGAATTTCTTTGGCCAAGTTCAGGTAGTTGATAGCTCCTTTACTTTCGGCATCATACAAGATTGCAGGTTTGCCAACACTTGGGGCTTCACTTAATCTAGAGTTTCTATTGATCAAAGCATCGAATACCAGTCCATCAAAATGTTTTCTAACCTCATTCACAATCTGGTTGCAAAGTCTGAGTCGAACATCGTACATCGTCATCAAGATGCCTTCAATAACCAAAGCAGGGTTGAGTCTGCTTTGTACAATTTTGATGGTATTGAGTAGTTTACCCAGGCCTTCCAAAGCAAAAAATTCTGCTTGTACTGGAATAACTACAGCGTCTGCTGCCACCAATGCGTTTACAGTGATCAAGCCTAGAGAAGGGGAACAGTCGATGATAATGAAATCATATCCATCTTTTATTTCGTCGAGGATATTCTTAATTACATTTTCTCTATTGGGATAGTTGATCATTTCTAACTCAGCGCCAACTAAATCGATGTGTGAAGGAATAAGATCGAGGTTGGGTATTTCTGTCTTCAAAACAACATCTTTGGCTTTTGCATCACCCACCATGCAGTCGTATATACTCTGTTGTACATTTTGGAGGTCAAAGCCTACACCTGATGTACTATTGGCTTGTGGATCGGCATCAAGCAGTAACGTCTTGTATTCCAGCACAGCAAGGCTGGCTGCCAGATTAATGGCTGTGGTGGTTTTACCCACTCCTCCCTTTTGATTAGCTACTCCAATGATACGAGCCATTTGATTTTATTTGGTAAAGATGACAGGATGACAAATTTACAATTTCGGTACAATTTTGACGGAACAATATCGATAATTTAGAACTATATTGACAATGTTTTGTTGATTTATTGTATTGTGAATAAATAATTTAGATGAAAAGGCTATTTGGTTCCTGGTTTTTTATTTTGGTGATGCTTGCGGTTGATTTTTATGTTTTTCAGTCGCTTCGTTTAGTAACTGCCGGTCTCCCTCAAAAAACACGGTTTTTGGTGCATGCCATTTATTGGTCATTTACAGCGGTTGCGGTGTTGCTTTTTCTGATCATTCCCATGGTAGGTTTTGAGTCCATTCCAAAATTTATCAGAACATATGTGTTTGCAATTGTGGTGGGTTTGTTTATTGCCAAAATTGTAGCCTCTATTTTCTTTTTAATCGATGATATAAGAAGGATATTGCAATGGGGCGGAACCAAGGCGGTTAGTCTTGTGAATGGAAATAGTTCATCAGCTGGTGAAGGTATCTCTAGGTCTATATTTCTGTCATGGTTAGGAGTAGGTGTTGGATCTGGTTTGTTTGGGAGTCTTTTGTACGGATTTAGCAATAAATACAAATACACCGTTGAAAAAAAGAAAGTTGCATTCAACAATTTACCTGAAGCTTTCAAAGGGTTGAAGATTATCCATATTTCTGATATTCATTCTGGAAGTCTTGACGACATCAGGGCCGTGGAAAAGGGGGTAAACAAGATTTTGGAACTCAAGCCTGACTTGGTCTTTTTTACTGGAGATTTGGTCAATAATGTGGCAACTGAAATGGACAGCTTAAAAGATGTTTTTGCGAAAATTAATGCTCCTTTAGGCGTTTTCAGCATTTTAGGTAACCACGATTATGGAGATTATGTGCAGTGGCAGAGCAAGGAGGCTAAATCTCAAAATCTTGAACGTTTAAAGGCAATTCATGCTGAAATGGGGTGGCGGTTGCTGTTGAATGAGCATGTTGCTATTGAGAAAGATGGGTCATCTATAGGATTAATTGGTGTTGAAAATTGGGGTGCAAAAGCAAATTTTAGCCGCTATGGAGATTTGCAAAAGGCCTATTCTGGCGCCGATCAATACCCCTTTAAAATACTATTAAGCCACGATCCAAGTCATTGGGATGCAGAAGTTTGCAAGCATTATACGGATATTGACTTGATGTTATCTGGGCATACCCATGGAATGCAATTTGGAGTTGAGATTCCTGGCTTCAGATGGAGCCCAGTTCAATACGTTTACAAACAATGGTCTGGTCTATACCAAAAGGAGTCACAAAAATTATATGTCAATCGTGGTTTCGGGTTTCTAGGTTATCCAGGAAGGGTAGGTATGTTGCCTGAAATAACATTATTGGAGTTGGCTTAGCTTTAACAATTGTTTCTTTTTGAGGGAATAACTTTTTCCCTTTTTAATCGTCTAACTTTACAGCCAACTATTGTTAATGAGGAGACATTTCTATTTTCTTTTTCTTGCTTTCATGGTTTCTTTTGCCGTGCCAAATTTTGTGCGTGCGCAGGTGAGTAAATTTGATGAAAACGAGTTGAAGGCTGAATTGGATTTGCTCAAAAATGATAGTTTGATGAGTGAGCTTAAAAGTTTATTGGGTTCTATGTATAAGCCAGAAAGTTTTTTTTCCGCGAACCTGGCCTACAGTAATCGATTATTTAGTACAAAGAACAATGCTTTGAATGCGCAGCAAACCAGGACTGGACAAGCGGCATTGCTTCCATCAGTATCTTATTTTCACAAAACAGGTTTTGGGCTAACTACCACTGGTTTTATGCGAACAGTTGATGGTAAGCCTAATTTTTATCAACTTGCTGTTAGTCCCTCTTACGATTATATTGGAAAGAAACTAATTGCAGGTATCTCCTATACAAATTATATCAAGACTGCAACAAACAGCATTCTGACTACCCCCTTCACACATGAAGTGTATGCTTATGCGCAATTAAGAAAATCTGTTGTACGACCATTTTTAGCATTGGGTTGGGCGTCTGGCAATTATCAAGATGTTTCAACAATACCATTAAGAATTAGAGGTGAAAATATCTTTGTTCTAGATACCTCTAAAGTACAGTTAAATGATTTCTCAACTATTGCTGGGGTATCACATACATTTACTTTACAGAAAATTTTTGCAAAAGATGATATGCTCACTTTTGTTCCTTCACTGAATTTAATTGCTGAGCTACAAAATTATAAGACTACTCCACAGTCAATTGGTGTGATGAAAGATCTAGATGAAGATCCTGAAGATGATGATGCAATTGATATTGACAGAATTAGGAAGAGGTTCAATTTGAATCCTAAAACCTTATCTAAATTTTCATTTCAAACACTTGCTTTTTCTGCAAATGCCAATTGGTATAAATCTTCTTATTCAGTTACTGCAGGATATTTCTTGGGGTACTATTTTAACAACGTCAATACCTCAAAATTTGTCCATTTTTTTAACCTGACAGTAGGTGTTACATTTTAGTGTTTTCTTATCACTAAGAGCAAAACTAATGTTATAATTTAGCCTTTATCTATAGATTAAAATTCAATACTATGAAACGTTTACTAGTTATTGCAGTACTTGTATTGTCAGGGTTCATTTCGAATGCACAAGGGTTTAGTATCGGTCCGAAACTTGGTGCAAATATTACTGGATTAAACGGCTTGCAATTTGAAAAGGGTTATGACTTTTCATACCATGTTGGAGCATTCGCAGAAATAGGATTGTCGGAGAAAATTGCACTTCAACCTGAATTGTTGTGGAGCCAATCTGTGGTAAATCCTGGAGCAACATTTTCTAGTCTGTATTCTTCTACATTAACAGACCTTACCAAGGTAAAATTGAATTATATTTCTGTTCCTTTGCTGTTGAACATACGTCCGGTCAAGATGCTAAGTTTTCAAGTTGGTCCACAATTTGGTGTTTTATTAGATGCAAAAAATTCAACAATTAACAATGTAAAATCCGCATTCAAATCTGGTGATTTTTCCATGATGGCAGGTGTTCAATTGAAAATACTTGCATTTAGATTTTATGGAAGATATGGTTTTGGTATAACCAATATTAATGACATAAGCGAGGATACTTGGAAGAGCAAAACCCTTCAATTGGGTGTAGGATTGGGACTTTAAGATCAATAAAAATAAAATTCTTTAATCCCGGTCAGCGACCGGGATTTTTTGTGGCATTAAACTTGCCCTATATAGCGGTAGAACAGAAATCTACTTATTAGGTGATTTCATTGTGACAATATGTCTTAATTGAAAAGTATGGATTTAAAGATGAATTTTTTACAACAGGAGGATGATTTGGACTTCATGCCTATCATTCCTTTAAACGATAATGATGGTGGAAATGCTGACCAAATGGCTGTTCCTGCCGAGTTGCCTCTTTTGCCCCTTAGGAATACAGTTCTTTTTCCTGGAGTCGTTATTCCCATTACAGTGGGTAGGGATAAGTCGATTAAGGCTATTGCGGAGTCTTATAAGACTGACAAATTGGTAGGGGTACTGGCTCAAAAAGACAGTAGTGTGGAAGATCCTGGAGTAGGAGATTTGGTGTCTATTGGTACTGTTGCAAAAATTATCAAGTTGATCAAAATGCCTGATGGAGGCACAACAGCGATCTTACAAGGTAAAAGAAGGTTTAAGTTGTTGAAGGTGACTGCTGAAGAGCCTTATTTCATCGGAGAGGTTGAGGCGATAGAAGAGGAAGTCATCAAAGATGATGCTTCTTTTGAGGCCTCTGTTTCTTCAATAAAAGATCTTGCTGCACAGATCATTCAGCTATCGCCCAATTTACCTACCGAAGCATCAATCATTTTAAAAAATATTGAGCAGCCATCATTTCTGATTCACTTTGTAGGAAGTAATTTGAATTGTGAGCTACATGAAAAGCAGCAATTGCTTGAAATGAGTGATTTAAGAGGACGTGCTGAGAAATTATTGGGACTCCTTCAAAAAGAATTACAGTTTGTTGAGCTGAAGAACAAAGTCACAACCAAAACCAAGACGGAATTAGACAAGCAGCAAAGAGATTATTTTCTTCAACAGCAATTGAAGAGCATAAAAGAGGAGCTTGGTGGAGATTCAAATGATAGAGAAATTCAGGAGATGAAGAAAAAAGCCGAACAAAAAAAATGGTCGGCTGCTGCAAAAGAACTCTTTCAAAAAGAAGTAGAGAAGTTAGAAAGAATGCATCCTAGTACTCCTGATTATTCCACGGTTTATAACCATGTGGACTTGATGCTTGATTTACCATGGGAAGAATATACTTCTGATAATTATGATCTCAAGAAGGCCAAAAAGGTTCTTGATAAAGACCATTTTGGTATGCATAAAATCAAAGAAAGAATTCTTGAATACCTCGCCGTGCTCAAATTAAAGGGGGATATGAAGAGTCCAATTTTATGTTTTGTTGGTCCTCCTGGAATTGGTAAAACATCATTGGGTAAAAGCATTGCAAGTGCGCTTGGAAGAAAATATGTTCGATTTAGTTTGGGTGGTCTACACGATGAAAGTGAAATAAGAGGACACCGCAAAACCTATATTGGTGCAATGCCTGGTAGGATTCTTCAATCTCTTCGAAAAGTGAAGTCTTCTAATCCTGTCATCATTCTGGATGAGATTGATAAAGTGGGAAAAGATTTTAGAGGTGATCCATCATCTGCATTATTGGAAGTGCTAGATCCTGAGCAGAACCATACCTTCTATGATAATTATTTAGAATTAGAATATGACCTGAGCAAAGTTTTATTCATTGCTACAGCCAACGATTTGCAGAGTATTCAACCAGCACTGAGAGATCGTTTAGAAATTATTGACCTGACTGGTTATGCAGTGGAAGAGAAAGAGAAAATAGCTCAAACGCATCTCTTACCAAAGCAAAGAGAGTTACATGGCTTGAAAGATCATGATGTTAAGGTTAGCCAGCCGGTGATGACTTACCTCATCGAAAACTATACCCGTGAAAGTGGAGTGCGTGAATTGGATAGGCAATTGGCAAGTATCATGAGAAGTTTAGCAAAGGATTTGGCTATCAATGGAAAATTGAAAGCAGTTTTAACCCAGCAAGATGTTACCAGGATATTGGGTAAGCCTAGGTATAGTAATGAGTTGTATAAAACTGCTAATATGCCGGGTGTTGCAGTTGGATTGGCCTGGACCTATGTTGGAGGAGATATTTTGTTTATTGAGGTCAGCAGCAGTGAGGGAAAAGGAGAGTTACAGCTTACCGGTAACCTTGGTCAGGTCATGAAGGAAAGTGCTAGTACGGCAATCACCTATTTAAAGGCCAATGCCAAGAAGAATGGAATAGACCCTGGTCTGTTTGGCAAAAAAAATATACACATACACGTTCCTGAGGGAGCAGTCCCTAAAGATGGTCCTAGTGCCGGTATTACCATGATGACCGCTCTTGCATCTGCTTTAACAGGTAGAAAAGTGAAATCGTTTTTGGCTATGACAGGGGAGATTACCTTGAGAGGGCAGGTTTTACCTGTAGGTGGGATTAAAGAAAAGGTATTGGCAGCAAAGAGAGCAGGATTGAAAGAGATTGTTTTGTGTAACCAAAATGAAAAAGACGTGCTGGAAATCAACCCTGAATTCATCAAAGGCATGAAGTTTCACTATGTGAAAACCATGCAGCAGGTCTTGGAAATAGCCTTAGCATAAACTTTTTTATTCCCTTTGAACCAAATTGAATAATCCTTGTTTTATTCTGCAAAGAGAATCGTTTCTCTTATGTTGGTTGTTTTAAGGGTTAAGGAATTTCCCCCATTTTTATGGGGGATTTTCATTTCTAGACGAGCTTGTTTACTTTTGGATATGACATTGAGGTCGATTTTAGCCTTTGTTCTGCTTTTCTCAACTAGCATTATACGGTCGCAAACCCTTGGGGGCAGTTCAGTCTACAGTTTCATGAAATTGCCTATGGGAGGCCAGCTTTCAGCTTTAGGCGGAAAGAATGTCTCTTTGTTTGCATCTGACCTTGGTCTTATTGCTGAAAATCCAGCCTTACTCAGGAAAAATCATCATGCTTTTGTCTCAACAACCTTCAATAATATTGCACCCTATACCAATGCATTACAGGGTATAGGCGCATATCATCATGAAAAATCAAATACCAGTTTTGCACTAGGGGTTGTTCATGTGCTATATGGACAAGAAATGCAGACCGATGCCTCAGGAAATAATTTGGGAAGCTTTAGCGCCTATGATCAAGTAATCAGTGCGTCTTTTGCTAAGTCGTATGGAAACAAATGGCGTTATGGTGCAAGTTTGAAATTAGCACATTCAAATTATGGGCTTTTTCGCAGCACAGGATTAGCAGCAGATGTTGGGCTGACCTATTTCGATGAGGGTAATAAATTACAAATCGGATTTGTTGCCAAGAATATGGGTGCCCAGTTGAAAACATACGGAGGTAATCCTGAGGATCTTCCTTTTGACTTGGTTATGGGAGTAACAAAGCAATTGGAAAAAGCGCCATTAAGATTTTCTATTACAGCCCAACGGTTGCATCAATTTGATTTGTTATACAACGATACCTTATACAACAATGAGAACTTTGGTTCTTCCAATGATGTTGGATTGGCCAAGAAAATATTCAGTCACTTTGTACTTGGAACAGAGCTTTTGTTAGGAGATAAGCTTGTTGTTTTGGTAGGGTATAATGTATTGCGAAGAAATGAATTGAGCATAAAAAATATAGCCAGTGGTTTAACTGGATTTAGTTATGGGTTACAACTAAAATTAAACCGCTTAAATTTTTACTATGCAAGATCGCATTACCAAAGTACACTTGTACAAAATCAACTTACCCTCTCTATTCGTCTAATAGCAAATCAGAAATAGCTGAGGTTGGTTTTTGGAGAAATAGATAACAGCGTTTCGTACATCAACTTAATGGTATTTTCTACATCATCTTTGTGTAACATTTCCACTGTTGTATGCATGTATCTTAAGGGGATAGAAATCAATACAGAAGGGCAACCATCATTCGCGTAAGCAAAGGAGTCGGTATCGGTGCCGGTACTTCTGCTCACTGTTCGCATTTGTACTGGAATTTTTTTCTTGTTGGCTACATCCTCAACAACAGATAATAATTTGTTATGAACGGCCGGACCAAAAGCTAGTGAAGGTCCCTTTCCACATGCTACATCACCTTCAATAATTTTATTGACCATTGGTGTTGTTGTATCATGTGTTACGTCTGTAATAATGGCTACATCTGGCTTGATTCTGCGTGCTATCATTTCAGCACCTCTTAGTCCAATTTCTTCTTGAACAGCATTTACCACATACAAGCCATAGGGTAGTTTTTTCTTGTTGGCTTTTAATAACCTTGCTACTTCTGCAATCATAAAGCCTCCAATCCTGTTGTCAAATGCTCGTCCTATCAAATAATCATAGGCCAATTCATCATAGCCTTCTTCATATGTAGCCACAGCTCCTATGTGAATGCCTAATGACTCAACTTGTTTTCTATTCTTCGCACCGCAATCGAGAAATAAATTATCAACTGCTGGTTGGGGATCCTTTCTTTCTCCGCCACCAATTCTGGTATGGATAGCAGGCCATCCAAATACTGCTTTTACTGGACCTTTTTTGCCATGGATAAAGACTCTTTTACCTGGAGCGATTTGATGATCAACACCACCATTTCTTTTTAAATAGATGAGTCCACTTTCGGATATATAATTAACGAACCAACTGATTTCATCAGCATGGGCTTCAATTACAACTTTAAATTTTTCCTGTGGGTTGATGATACCTACGGCAGTTCCGTATGGATCTGTCATGATCTCATCTACAAACGGTTTAATATAGTTCAACCACACTTTTTGTCCTCCTGATTCAAAACCAGTAGGTGAGGGAGTATTGATATAATTTCTAAGAAAACTGTAAGAGTTGTCAGCAAGCATTCGCTTTGCACTTGTTCTAACTGCTTTTGCCATTTTTTTGTATTTATTTCTTTACAATCTGTAAATGATGATTGGTGCTGTTTTTACAGTGTCGCTGATATTACCAGCTTCGTCTTTTATCCAGAAACTGAAAACAGCTGTGTCGTTTCTTGCACATCTTGGTTGAAGTTCAATCGCATAAGAAAAACTCACCAATACTTCACCGTCGAAGTTTTTGACTCTAGGAGTTTCTGGTGGGATTCTATATAATGTTGAATCAGAAAAATCACTTAAGGCGCACTTTGTGGTTGATTTCATGATCCAAAGTGTATCGCTAAAATCACCTTCTTTATCTGTTAGGCGCATCGTCACTTGTAAGTCACTCCCAACCGGAACCTGGGTTCCGCTTATGCTTTTGATTTTTAATTGAGGTTTTGACTGAAAGGTTTCCTTTCCGCAAGCGATCAATAATATCATGAATAGGAAACTTAAATAATACTTTGTCATGTACCTTTGTTGTCTCTTCAAATTTAGCAGTTAATCATTGAATAACCTATTCAGTCCATATCATTTTAAAGAAGATTTAACCCTTGGTAAAGGGAGGTCCTTTACAGAAAAAGCTATGGATATTTTTCATGTACAGGCTAACTATAACCCTCTCTACCAGCGGTATTTAAAGCATTTGTCAGTCGACCCCCAAAACATAACCCAATTAGCAGAAATCCCATTTCTGCCTATTTCTTTTTTTAAATCTCACGTCATCAAAACAGGTGATTTTGAACCAGAGGTTTATTTTGAAAGTAGTGGTACCACTGGGGTAGAGCCAAGCAGACATGGTATTCTGAGCCAATCTGCTTATTTGCAGAACGCAAAGTCAAACTTCAATGAGTTTTACGGGGATGTAGAAAATTATTGTGTTTTGGCACTATTGCCTTCTTATTTGGAAAGAGGAAACTCCTCTTTGGTTGCTATGGCAGATTATTTCATTAAGCTAAGTGGTCATGGTTTGTCGGGTTTCTTTTTAAACGATTTAGATCGACTTCATGCCGCACTAGTTGAATTAGAAAGTGCTGAACAGCCCACTATTTTACTTGGCGTTACCTATGCATTAATGGATTTTGCTGAAAAGTTTCCCATCCAGTTGAAGCATACAATAGTCATGGAGACGGGAGGAATGAAAGGGAGAAGAGAGGAGATTACGCGAGGACAGTTGCATAGTTTTTTGTGCGAAAGACTTGGAGTAGAACAAATACATGCAGAATACGGGATGACTGAATTGCAATCTCAGGCTTATTCAAAAGGAGGAGGGTGGTTTAGTCCTTCTGCTACCATGAAGGTGATGTTGCGTTCTCCTGATGATCCATTTGAAATTTGGGAGGCAGGCCAGTATGCTATGCGCAGTGGTGCAGTCAATATCATCGATTTGGCTAATTCCGATACCATCTCTTTTATCGCTACTGATGATCTAGCACGTTTCAGAAGCGATGGTTCTTTTGAAATAACAGGGCGAATGGACAACTGTGATATTCGAGGGTGCAGTCAGCTAGCGCTCTAGTTCTTCAATTGGAGTGAAGAAAAGAACTTAATTTTGCATCAATTCTATACTATGGGAGTACTAAAACAAATTGCAACCTATCTCTACCTCAGGAAAAAAGATGCGGATACACCCAACTCAAAATGGGTACAATATATGCATGGCATCAACAGGATTTCCTTGTTGCTTTTTTTGTTTGCTATCGTTGTTATGATTGTGAAGGCTTTTTTAAGGAAATAAGTTAAGCAATCAACATTTGGTGAATAATTCCAGCAGCTTTTTCAGATGCTTTTCCACCTGCACTCAGTAGCTGATACAACTTATCTGTATCTGCTTTGTATTTGTTTTTTCTATCCTCATTATAAAGCAATTCTTTTAACTCTTGCTTGATATTTTCAGCAGTGAGTTCATGTTGAATTAGCTCCTTTACAATTGGTTGATCCATAATTAAATTAACCAGTGAAATGTATTTTACTTTAATGAGTTTTTTTGCAATGGCATATGAAATAGGAGAGCCCTTGTAGCAAACGATTTCAGGTACACGGAAAAGTGCTGTTTCTAAAGTGGCTGTTCCAGAAGTGACCAAAGCAGCATCAGCAATAGAGAGTAGATCGTATGTTTTATTCTTGATTAATTTGACATTGGTGTATTTGTTGGTATATGCTGTAATGAAATCATCACTAATGCCAGGCGCTTGGGCAACCACAAATAAGGCTTCAGGAAAATCATTTGAACTTTCCAACATGATGGGTAGTTTCTTGGCTATCTCTTGTTTTCTAGATCCAGGTAAAAGGGCTATGATTTTTTTTCCAGTTGGAATTCCCAATGATTGTGTTACTTGTTCTTTATTGAGGGATAGTTTATACTGATCAATAATTTCAATCAATGGATGACCTACATAATCAACTGGATATTTCCACTTTTCATAGAATGTTTTTTCGAAAGGCAGGATCACCATCATTTTATCCACTACTTTTTTAATTGTGTGAATTCTCTTTTCCTTCCATGCCCAAATCTGAGGAGAGATGTAGTAGACAGTTTTATATCCTTTCGACTTAACAAATTTCGCTATTGGTAAATTAAACCCCGGATAGTCAATGAAAACAACAACATCTGGATTGAAAGTGCAGATATCATTTTTGCAGAATTTCATGTTCGACAATATCGTGGATATGTTACTTACAACTTCTGTAAACCCCATGAAAGCTAAGTCCCTGTAGTGTTTAATTATTGTTGCACCAGCTTCTTCCATTTTATCACCACCCCATGCTCTGATTGTTGCTTCTGGATCATTTTTTAAAATAGCATTGATAAGTCTGCTCCCATGGAGGTCTCCTGATGCTTCACCGGCTATGATGTAATACTTCATGGGTTGGGATTATCCAAATATTTTGAATAAAAATGCTGCAGCTGCATAGGCGACGGAAACAGTAAAAATTCCCTTAGCCGTTTTGTCTTTTTGTCCGTTTATGAAAATTGTAAACAAAACAATGTTCAAGAGTAGGCAAGGAATACTTAAGGCCGATACAAGTTGTTTATTGCTTTGCAAAGCATGTAGGAAGCTTTTAAAAGGGAATAAACTGAACTTCCAAAAGTAGTACCCAAAAAAACTCAAGACTGGTATAATGAGCCCTACAGCAAGTCCAAAATAGAAGTTGTCCTTTTTGAATATTACCATGTGTAGTCCTTTTCAATTTTCTTTTTCAAGGCATAATTGGTGAGGTCGTATTGCACTGGCACAACACTCACATAATTATGTTGTAATGCCCATACATCGGTGTCTTTACTTTTCTCAAGGTTGAGAAATTCTCCTGTCAGCCAAAAATATTTTTTGCCTGAAGGATCTTTCCTTTCTTCAAAATCTTCCTCATATTTTGCATAGGCTTGTTTACAAACCTTCACGCCCTTTATGAGTTTTACATCTCCTTTGGGGATGTTTACATTTAAACACATGTGCTTATCAGCCTTTTTCGATAGCATCTTTTCAACAATCAATCTTGCGTATTTTTTTGCTCCTTCAAAATTAGCTTCAAGACTATAATCCATTAATGAAAAACCCACTGAAGGGATGTTTTCAATTGACGCTTCAATTGCGGCACTCATTGTTCCAGAGTAGATAACATTGATAGAATGGTTAGCACCATGATTGATACCACTTAAACAGATATCCGGTTTTCTGTGAAGAACCTTGTCAACTGCAAGTTTTACACAATCCACAGGTGTCCCGCTACAGGTCCATGCCTCAACGCCATCCATTAAATGGGTTTTATGCAAACGGAGGGGATAGCCAATGGTAATGGCATGACCCATTCCAGATTGAGGTTTGTCCGGGGCAACCACAATAACCCTGCCGACATCTTTGACGGCTTCTACCAAATGCCTGATCCCTGGAGCAGCTATGCTATCATCATTTGTTATGAGAATAATGGGCTGTTCTTTTTTATTTTTTGCCATAAGATTCATCTAAATAAGAAGAACCTAAAAGTACCACTTATTTCAGTTTAAGGTTCTTTTGGTCTGACCCGTAGAAAAAAATTTAGCAAAAAATACTTTGAAAACTAAAATATTTAGTATATTGCCCCAAAATCATTAGTATGTCACAGTCCTATGCAGGTAAAAACCTTAAACATTTGCGCAAGCTAAAAGGCATGACGCAAGAGGAATTTGCACAAAAATTACAAATCAAAAGGTCGTTGTTGGGTGCTTATGAAGAAGAAAGAGCAGAGCCCCGTATCGATGTTCTGGAAATGGTCAGTGACCATTTTGGTATCAGTCTTGATGATATATTGAGAAGGGATTTGAGCGATACCAAAGACAATTACTTGGCAAAGCGACGACAACAAAAGTTGGGAGCTGAAACACATAGTGTTATTCATTTTGTGCCTATGAAAGCAGCCGCTGGTTATTTGGCGGGTTATGCTGATGAGGAATTCATTGACGAGCTGAATACCTTCACCCTTCCAATGTTGGGAAGTGGTCATTTCAGGGCTTTTGAAATTATAGGTGATAGTATGTTGCCAACTCCTAGTGGTTCAATCATTGTAGGTCAGAAAATTGATGACCTGGAGGAAGTGAAGCAAAATGCGTCCTACATTGTTTTAAGCAGAAACGAGGGGATTGTTTACAAGCGAGTTTCTCGTAATCCCAAGACCAAAAACAAGCTAACCTTGACCAGTGATAATCCGGCCTTTCAGCCCTACAATATCAATGCGGATGATGTATTGGAAATTTGGCAGGCGCAGATTGTTATCACAAAAGTTGCACAGCAGCAAAGATGGGATGTGGGTCAGTTAGCAAATCTTGTCTCGAATTTACAGGAGCAGGTCAGTTCTTTGAAGAAGAGAATGAACTAGGGCAAGCGTAATTATTATTGGGTTTTAGTACGATTTATACACATTGCGTTGATAACCTCCCTTTTTAAGGGAGGTTTCATTCATTTATCTTTGGCCCCCATCGGCACTTGTGAAAATGGCGGTTATTTACATCTAAATCAGTGAGATAGTATGGCTAAACAGCAGGAAAATAAGGTTTTTGAATATAACGAGGACTCGATAAAGAGTTTGGATTGGAAAGAGCATATCCGTTTACGTCCGGGTATGTATATTGGTAAGTTGGGGGATGGTAGCAGTCAGGATGACGGTATTTATGTGCTTTTGAAGGAGGTTATGGATAACTGTATTGATGAGCACATGATGGGTTATGGTAAACAGATTGACCTAGTGCTCAACAACAAAGAAGTGGTAATTCGAGATTATGGTCGCGGTATCCCATTAGGAAAATTAGTGGATGTTGTTAGTAAGATCAATACCGGAGCAAAATATGATAGCAAGGTTTTCCAGAAAAGTGTTGGTTTGAATGGTGTGGGTACAAAAGCAGTAAATGCCTTGAGTGAGTATTTCAAAGTGACGGCATTTAGGGATGGTAAAGAAAAAACTGCAGAGTTTAAGCGAGGAGAATTGATCAAGGAACACAAAGAGACCAGTACCAGTGAGCAAAATGGCACCCAGGTTGCTTTTGTTCCAGATGATTCAATCTTTAGGAATTATTATTTCATTTCAGATTATATCGACAAACAGCTTTGGAATTATTGTTACCTCAATGCTGGTTTGGTCATCAATTATAATGGCAGAAAGTTTGTCAGCAAGAATGGCTTATTAGACTTGTTGCACCGCAATGCCAATGAAGATGAATTGAGGTATCCTGTAATTCACTTGAAAGGTGAGGATATTGAGGTTGCGATCTCTCACAACAATGAATACGGTGAAGATATCTACAGCTTTGTAAACGGTCAGTATACCACACAGGGTGGTACCCATGTAGTTGCATTTAGGGAAGCTTTTGTAAAAACCATTCGTGATTTCTTTAAAAAGGATTACGATACTTCAGACATAAGACAGAGTATAGTTGCTGCTGTTGCAGTGAGGGTGCAAGAGCCAGTGTTTGAATCTCAAACCAAAACAAAGCTGGGTTCTCAATATTTATTTGAGGGTGGTCCTTCCATGAAGAATTTCATGATTGAATTCTTTTCAAAGGAGTTGGATAATTTCTTGCATAAACATCCTGCAGTGGCGGAGGCCATGAAGAAAAGAATTGAGCAGAGTGAAAGAGAACGCAAGGAATTGGCGGGTATCAAAAAACTGGCAAACGAACGTGCAAAAAAGGCCAACCTGCATAACCGAAAGTTAAGAGATTGCAGAATTCATTTGAATGAAGAGCCGCCTGCTAAAGCAAAAGAGGACTTTATTGCAAAGCAGTTGCAAAGTACCATATTTATTACTGAAGGTGATTCTGCAAGTGGCTCAATTACCAAATCGAGGGATGTTGAAACGCAGGCTGTATTCAGTTTGCGCGGTAAGCCATTGAATAGTTTTGGGCTGACTAAAAAAGTGGTTTATGAAAATGAGGAGTTTAATTTATTACAACATGCATTGAACATAGAAGAAGGTTTAGATGATTTGCGTTACAACAACATCATCATTGCAACTGATGCGGATGTTGATGGTATGCATATCCGTTTGTTGTTGATGACTTTCTTTTTGCAATTTTTCCCAGATCTGGTAAGAGATGGGCATGTATATATTCTGGAGACACCATTATTTAGGGTTAGAAATAAACAGGAGACTATTTACTGTTATTCTGATACAGAACGTCAGGAAGCCATAAAAAAAATTGGTGCAAAAGCTGAGATAACAAGATTCAAGGGTTTAGGCGAAATATCTCCTGATGAGTTCAAGAAATTCATTGGGGCAGATATGAAAAAAACACCTGTGATATTGGAAAGTCAAATACACATTCAGCAATTGCTGGAATATTTTATGGGTAAAAATACTCAAGAGAGACAAGATTTTATCGTTTCAAATCTCCGTATAGAATTGGATACGGTGCAAGACTCAATTTGATGCAAATGATACATGTAGTTTTTAATGAACCGGATGTGGAGATTTTAAATCAGGCCATTGAAATGGATGAAACCATGGCGGGAGAAGTTGTATTGGTGCGGGATGATTTCGCAGTAGGCCCCTTGGTGAATATTTATACCCCTGAAGGTCAAGAGCAAAGGAAAAATTGGTGGCGCAATGTGTTTGCGGGAAGTGACCACGAAGGTATTGTTGAAGAAGGCAAGGTGGATGACCCTGCAGTTGTAACCAAAATTAAAGAGCTCCTTACCAATGATGAAAAACAAGTGGTTTGGATATGGGCTGCGCAGAACAAGCATGATGTGTGCGGGTATTATTGGTTGATTAGTCAGCTTGCTGATTTTCAAGGAAGGGTGCATATTTTGTATTTGAACAACCTTCCATTTATCAATGAGAAGGGTAATATTTTCTATCCTGATTGGTTGAGTCAGATTCAGCCCAAAGAGTTTTTGAAAGCTAAAAAATTGGCAAGACCTGTTACGGTAAGTGAATTTGAAGTGGATAGTGACGAGTGGAATAAAATCACACAGGATGATCGTGAGGTAAGGCTTTTGGAAGGTGGAAAAAAAATCGTTCAGCGTGATGTTAGTTTTTACGATCAGGAAATTTCAAAATACATCACTGGAGATTTTCAAAAAGCAAACAAAATTATTAATGCATTTTTGACCAAGAGCAAAGAAACGACTGGAGATGGTTTTGTGTTATGGCGTTTGAAAATGATTGCACAAACTGAAAAGTTTGAATTTCAAGGTGAATTGAAAGGGATGAAAGATTTTGAAGTCAAAAGAAAATCTGTTGTTGCTGAAGGTGCTTAAATAGTCAATATGGCAAAGTCAAAATTTAATGTAGAGACAGAAACGGATGCTGGGGTATCAGGACAGTATAAAAACTGGTTCCTTGATTATGCTTCATATGTTATTTTGGAAAGAGCTGTTCCAGATGTTGCAGATGGATTGAAGCCCGTTCAGCGCAGGATTTTACATTCCATGAAAGAAATGGATGATGGGCGATTGAATAAGGCTGCAAATATTATTGGACAAACCATGCAGTATCATCCGCATGGTGATGCTAGTATACAAGATGCTTTAGTTAACCTTGGTCAGAAAGATATCATGATTGATACCCAAGGTAACTGGGGTGATGTACGTACAGGTGATGATGCAGCAGCGGCAAGGTATATTGAAGCCCGTCTGAGTAAGTTTGGCTTAGAAGTGGCTTTTAATGCTAAAACCACACAATGGCAATTGAGCTATGATGGCAGAAAAAAAGAGCCAGTCCATTTACCAGTTAAGTTCCCTTTGTTGTTGGCGCAAGGTGCTGAAGGTATTGCGGTGGGACTTTCTACTAAAATTCTGCCACACAATTTTATTGAACTTATTGATGCTTCCATCAAACACCTAAAGGGTAAAAAATTTGAACTCTTTCCAGATTTTCAGACAGGTGGAATGATTGATGTGTCTAATTACAATGATGGAAAAAGAGGCGGTAGGATTCGTTGCAGGGCCCATATACAGGAAGTAGATAAAAAATGTATTGCCATCAAGGATGTTCCCTATGGAGTTACCACAACCCAATTGATGGAATCTATTGTTAAAGCAAATGATCAGGGGAAAATCAAGATTAAAAAGGTAACTGATAATACAGCTGCTGAAGTTGAGATACTCGTTGAACTAGCAGCAGGTATTTCTGCAGATTTAACCATAGATGCTTTATATGCTTTCACTGATTGTGAAGTGAGTATTGCACCTAATGCTTGCGTTATTGTAGATCATAAACCGCAATTTATAGCGGCGACTGATCTATTAAAATTGTCGACTGACAATACAAAAGAGCTGCTCAAAAAAGAATTGGAAATTCGTCTTGATGAATTACAAGAGAAATGGCATTTCACATCATTGGAAAGAATTTTCTTTGAAGAAAAAATATACAAAGAGCTAGAGAAGAAACATGAAGACTGGGAAAAAGTATTGGTAGCCATCCAAAAAGGCTTTGATCCATTTAAAAAGCTCTTCAAAAGAGAAGTTACTCGTGAAGATATTATCAAGCTGACAGAAAAACCTGTTAGAAGGATTTATAAATTAGATATTGATGAGTTGAATATTCAAATCAAAAATATCGAGTCGGAAATCAAACAGGTTAAGCATGATCTTGCCAATTTGACCGACTATACAATTGCCTATTTTGAAGGGTTAAAGGAAAAATTTGGTAAGGGTAAAGAAAGGAAGACTGAGATCAAGCCTTTTGATGTAATTCAAGCTAGACAAGTAGCTATTGCAAATGTTAGGTTGTATATGAACCGTACAGAGGGTTTCATTGGGACAAGTCTGAAAAAAGATGAATTTATTACCGAGTGTTCTGATTTAGATGATATCATTGTCTTTACCAGACGCGGTATAATGAAGGTGGTTAAGGTAGATGATAAGGTATATATTGGTAAGGATATCCTACATGCTGCCATTTTCCAAAAAACAGATGAACGCCTAACGTATAACATGATATACACAGATGGCGAAACAGGAGTTTCCTATTCCAAGCGTTTCAATGTTACCGGTATAACTAGAGATAAAGAATACGACCTTACAAAAGGTAGCGACAAATCGAAGGTTAATTATTTTACTGCTAATGCTAATGGTGAAGCTGAATCGGTAACAATTGTTTTAAGTCCCAATTGCAGTGCCCGTATCAAACAATTAGATTTTGATTTTGCAGAATTGGATATCAAAGGAAGGAACTCCATCGGTAACCAGGTTACAAAATATCCGATCAAGAACGTGAAGCTTAAAGATGCAGGAAAGTCCACTTTAGGTGGAAGATCGCTTTGGTTTGATGATGTTTTTGGAAGATTAAATACTGAAGAAAAAGGAACCTATCTTGGTAGTTTTCAGCCTGAAGATCTAATTTTTGCTGTTTATCAAGACGGTAGTTATGAACTTACCAATACCGAATTGAACCAAAGATTTGATAGCGAATCTTTAATTAAAATTGAGAAGTTTGAGCCTAAACGAATTGTAACTGCCATTTACCTCGATAACGAAAAATTACAGTTTAATGTAAAGCGTTTCAAAATTGAAACAACAACGTTAAATACCAAATTCAATTTCATCAAAGAAGGAGAAGGTAATTATTTAGAAGCAGTGAGTACTGATGACAAGCCAGTCGCTGTTATAACATCAGGAAGGGGTGCTCAGAGCAGAACTTCAAAGGTTAAAATCGCTGATTTTGTTGAGATTATGGGGTGGAAAGCCATCGGCAATAAACTAACCGATTTTACCAAGAGTACTGAAATTGTTTGGCAGGAACAGGATGGGGATAAAAAACAGGCACAGCTTTTTTAGAAGCTAAACATTGATTTTAGGGCCTAAAAATCCGATTATTCAAGAAAAGTTATATTTGCATCTGTAACATTAAAATTTTACAATGCCTTTAAAAAGAGAAGAAGATTTTAATAATCAATTGTCTGGTTCATTTCCTGAACAGGAAACTACCTCAAACAGCTGGTTTAAACGCAGAAAAAAGGGCATTAGCACATCGACTGCTGAGAAGAAAGAAGTGCCTGATGGTTTGTGGACCATGTGCCCTTCTTGTAAGTATACCTGCACAACTGTAGAACTCAAGGAAAATTTATCAGTATGTCCAAAATGTGATTATCACCATCGCATTGGGAGTGCTGAGTATTTTGATATTCTTTTTGATGATCAGCAATACACAGAGCTTTTTGCTGAGGTTAAATCTATAGACTTCTTAGGGTTTAATGATCTTAAGCCATACAAGAAAAGGCTTGATGAAGCCTACGCTAAAACAGGGTTGCATGATTCAATAACATCCGCTGTGGGTAATGTTGGTGGTCATCCCTTACTGGTTTCATGCATGGATTTCAATTTTATTGGTGGTTCATTGGGAAGTGTGATGGGGGAAAAGATTGCAAGATCTGCTGAGTATTGTCTTGAACATAAGATTCCCTTAATGATTATCAGTAAAAGTGGGGGAGCAAGAATGATGGAAAGCGCGTTTTCCTTGATGCAGCTTCCTAAAACACTTGGGAAGATCAGTAAATTAGCTGTTGCTGGCATACCGTATATTTCGCTTTGTACAGATCCTACTTATGGTGGAACTACTGCTTCATTTGCCATGGTAGGTGATATCAATATTGGAGAGCCAGGTGCAATGATTGGTTTTGCTGGCCCTCGTGTAATCAAAGAGACAATCAAAAAGGATCTTCCGGACGGATTTCAGACTTCTGAATTTGTGATGGATCATGGATTTTTAGATATGATTGTCGGAAGAAAAATGCTTAAAGAAAGGCTAGCAGTATTGTTAAGTCACTTTGCAGGTTAGTTTGTAAACAATTTGCCTCTCATCATTTCTGTATCATGGAGATTAGGAATAAATCTGCAACGTTCGAGTATTTTATCGAAGAAAAGTTCGATGCAGGCATGGTATTGACAGGAACTGAGGTAAAGGCACTTAGAGATGGTAGTGCAAGTTTCAATGATAGTTATTGTTTGATGGATAGGGGTGAGCTCTACATTAAGGGGCTCCATATTTCTCATTATTCCTTTGGTAGTTATGCCAATCATGTACCTACTCGTGATAGAAAGCTTTTACTAAAAAAGAGAGAACTTGGCCGGATAACCCAGAAGTTGAAAGATAAAGGCTATACCATTATTCCTTTAAAAATTTACTTTAATGAGAGGGGATATGCTAAAATTCAAATTGGCTTGGGTAAAGGCAAGAAGCTGCACGATAAACGTGAAACCATTAAACAAAGAGAATCTGAGCGTGAAATGAAGCGTTATATTAAATAGATTTTAAACTTTTTTTGGAATTATTGCAGGAATATTTGACATTTGATGAAATGAAAAGAATTTATACAAATAACGGTTGGCATGCTATCCCTTCGATGGGCTAGTTACCTTGTTGTTTGTCAGCATAGTTAAAGCCCCGATATTCGGGGCTTTTTTTTTAAACAAAGGTGAAAATGGAGACGATAAAACTAACTACAACTGTAAAGAAAATGTCCTCTGATTTGTATACCCCTGTGGGTATCTATTTGAGGTTGCGGGATAAATTTCGTGATACTATTTTATTAGAAAGTACAGATCATCATACCGCAGAAAATAGTTTTTCCTTTATAGCGGTCAATGCCATTGGTGGCATTGAAATAGTTGATCAGCATCAAATTGAATATAAGATACCTGGTAGATTACCAGTAACGCAACCTTTAGCGTCTCAAGATGTAGCTACTTTGTTATGGGATTATATGAAGTTGTTTCAGGTAAGCTCAACTGATAGACAATTGAATTTTGCACAAAGATTGTTTGGTTATACGGCTTATGATGCAATTCCATTTTTTGAGACAATTCCTTTTTCGGATAAGTCATATACCAAAGCCAAAACAAATAACCGTTATTTCAATTCTCCTTCTTCAGCACTTCCTTTAATGCGCTATCGTCTATATCAATATGTAATTGCTATTGATCATTTCAGAGATGAGTTGTTTTTGTTGGAAAACCATGCAGAAGGAGTTGAAGGTGACAAAAATGCTGTTGAAAATATTATTTGTAGTAGAGATATACCTCAGTTCCCATTTGAATTAGAAGGTGACGAATCATCTAATCTACTTGATCAAGAGTATTTGGATATGGTTGAAAAGGGTATAGCCCACTGCTATCGTGGCGATGTATTTCAAATGGTTTTGAGTAGGAGATTCGAACAGAAATTCAAAGGGGATGAGTTTAATGTTTATAGAGCTTTACGCATGGTGAATCCTTCGCCGTATTTATTTTATTTCGATTATGGTGAATATAAACTCATGGGATCTTCACCAGAAAGCCAGTTGATTGTAATGAACGGAAAAGCAATTGTACATCCCATTGCAGGAACATTTAAACGGACTGGAGATGATGTTACAGATAGGATGGAAGCAGAACGATTGCTGCTCGATCCTAAAGAAAATGCTGAACATGTTATGCTGGTTGATCTGGCCCGAAACGACTTAAGCAGGGTATGTAAAAATGTAAAAGTAACGCAGTATAGAGAGGTTAAATATTATTCTCATGTAATTCACTTGGTGAGTGAAGTGACTGGCGATGTTTCCAAAAACGCTAATCCCTTTTTACTGATGGGAAAGACCTTTCCTGCTGGCACACTTAGTGGTGCGCCTAAGTATAAAGCCATGCAATTGATTGAAAAATATGAAACCACATCAAGATCCTTTTACGGAGGAGCGATCGGCTATTTGGGATTTGATGGGAGTTGTAATCAAGCAATTATGATCAGAAGTTTTTTGAGTAAGGGAAATACTTTGTATTATCAGGCAGGTGCTGGTATTGTAGCATCTAGTGTTCCTGCATTAGAATTGCAAGAAGTGAACAACAAGTTGGGAGCTTTGAAAAAAGCAGTTGGTTTTGCAACAGAAATGAATAGAAAATAAACTATTGAAAGTGAATAAAATTTTGATTTTAGACAACTACGATTCATTTACCTATAATCTTGTTCAATTGGTTGAAGAGATTATTGGTGGTGAAGTTGATGTCTTCAGAAATGATGCGATTACAATTCCTGATGTTGATCGATATGATAAAATCATTTTATCACCCGGACCTGGAATTCCAGCTGAAGCAGGTATATTGTTGTCTTTGATAAAAACCTACGCCAAAACGAAATCTATTTTGGGCGTATGTCTTGGGCATCAAGCTATAGGAGAAGTTTTCGGCGGACAACTTACCAACCTCAGCAAGGTTTATCATGGCATAAAAACCAAGATAAACCTAGTTCCTGCTGTTGAACCTTCTGTATTTAGGAACGATTGGTTCACAGGACTTGATCCTGAAATTGAAGTTGGACGTTACCATAGTTGGGTAATCAATGAGCAAGGAGTTCCTAATGAATTAGAAGTAACATCAATTGACAACACAGGTATGATCATGTCCATCAGACATCGTGAATATGATATTCAAGGAGTTCAGTTTCATCCAGAAAGTGTTTTGACACCCAGCGGAAGAAAGATGTTAGAAAATTGGTTGATGAAAGCATAAAATAAATCTTCAAAATGAAGCAAATCTTAAATCATTTATTCGAGCACCAGACATTGTCAAAAGATTCTGCCAAACAGATCTTGTTGGACATTGGAAAGGGTACATATAATGATCATCAGCTGAGTGCATTTATGACTGTTTTTCTCATGAGGACCATTACGATGGATGAATTGATTGGTTTTAGAGAAGCATTGCTAGAAATGTCTGTCAAAATTGATTTTGAGGATCGTCGCGTTATGGATATTGTTGGTACTGGAGGCGATGGAAAGAATACTTTTAATATTTCAACATTAGCTTGTTTTGTTGTTGCTGGAACAGGTCAGCCTGTAGCAAAACATGGAAGTTATGGCGCCAGTTCGGTCAGCGGTGCATCCAACTTAATGGAATCATTAGGGTATAAATTTAAATCAGATGCCACGCGTTTGAAGCAGGAGCTTGATGAATGCAATATGTGTTTTTTACATGCACCTGTTTTTCATCCTGCCTTGAAAGCTGTTGCTCCAATAAGAAAGAATTTGGGTATCCGGACTTTTTTCAATCTGCTTGGACCAATGGTTAATCCATCTAATCCATCGTATCAATTGGTTGGCGTTTATAATCTTGAAATTTCTCGTTTTTATAATTACCTCTTACAAGCCGAAAATCGCAAATACGCTATAGTACATTCAATGGATGGATATGATGAAGTATCACTTACTTCTGATGTTAAGTTGATAACAAGAGATGGAGAAAATGTCCTTTCACCTCAGCAATTAGGTGGATGCTTTGTGAAGCAGTCGGATATCTATGGTGGGGATAATATCGCATCTGCATCAAAAATATTCATAGATATTTTAAAGGGGGAGGGTTCAAATGAACAACAAAATGTTGTTTTGGCGAACGCAGCCCTGGCTCTGCTACTGACAGAAAAATATCCGGATTATGATGCTGCTTTTGATGCTGCAAAAGAAAGTTTGGAAAGCGGAAATGCTTTACGTGTTTTAAATCGTTTAATTGCTTTACAAGAAAACCAATGAATATTTTAGAAAAAATAGTTGCTCATAAGCGAGTGTGGGTTGCTGAACAGCAAGCAAAAAAATCTGTAGAAGAACTAAAGCAATCGCTTTATTATATGAGACCCACTTTTTCTTTGGTGGATAAAATTCGCAATGGTAGTGAAGCAGGTATCATTGCTGAATTTAAACGCAGGTCCCCCTCAAAAGGAGATATATATGCCAATGCAGATGTTGTAGAGGTGGTTTCCGGTTACCAAAACGCCAAGGCATCGGCGGTTTCTATACTCACCGATGTTGAATTTTTTGGAGGTTCAGACCATGATTTACTTGAAGCTAGACCTCATCTCACTATTCCTATTCTTAGAAAAGATTTTATCATCGATCCTTATCAAATTCATGAGGCCAAGGCAATTGGAGCGGATATTATTTTGCTCATCGCAGCCTGTCTCTCTGTTCAGGAAGTAAAAGAATTAGCTCAATTGGCAAAGTCGCTTGGTTTGGAAGTGCTATTAGAGCTTCATGATGAGGATGAATTGGGACATGTTTCGACACATATAGATTTGGTAGGTATAAATAATAGAAGTCTCAAAACATTTGAGGTCAATGTAGAGAGAAGTTTGTCAATGGCTGCTTCTATTCCTAACTCATTCATTAAAGTAGCAGAAAGTGGAATTGATGATCCTGCACTTATTCGTTTGTTTAAGTCAAACGGGTTTGGCGCTTTCCTCATTGGTGAATATTTCATGAAAACCCATGTTCCTGGTCCAGCTTTAGAAAAATTTATTCAACAAATCTGATTTCATGGAGCTTAAAGTATGTGGGATAACACAATTGGATCAGTTGCTTGCTTTGCAAGCAATGGGGGTCGATTATGCAGGTTTAATCTTTTACGAAGGGTCACCTAGGTTTGTTGGTGCGCATCATTTTACACCATCAGTGCTCAAGCAAAATGATATTGCTATAAAGAGAATTGGGGTCTTTGTAAATGCCAGTGAAGATGAAATTCTACAAGCGGTAGACGATTGGCAACTAGAAATGGTGCAATTGCATGGTGAGGAATCGCCAGTATTTTGTGAAAAAATATCCAATCACGTTAAAACAATTAAAGCTTTTCGTGTTAATGAGGAGGAGTCTTTGGCATACAAAGTAGCTCCTTATCAAAATGCTGTTGAATATTTCTTGTTTGATGCTATGGGTAAACAATATGGAGGTACTGGCAATAAGTTCGACTGGAAAGTGATAGCTGAAGCTAACATTGACAAACCCTATTTCTTGAGTGGTGGTCTTGGTCCGGATGATGTTGACAGCATACAAGCATTTGTTCAAACCAACAGTAATTGTTTTGCAATTGATGTTAATAGCAGGTTTGAAGTTAAACCTGGGGTTAAAAATTTAGAAATAGTAAGGAACTTTACAAAGTCTCTTTTAAAAAAGTAAATATGATGAAAAGTTTTGCAAAACCTGATATAGAAGGCTATTATGGCGATTTTGGAGGAGCATATATACCCGAGATGCTTTATCAAAATGTTGAGCAATTGAGATCATCTTATTTAGAAATCATGCATGATCCGTTGTTTCAACTAGAGTTTAATCAGCTTTTAGCTGATTATGTTGGTAGGCCAACTCCTCTTTTTTATGCACAACGTTTAAGTGAGCAGTTCAATACTAAAATATACCTCAAGCGTGAAGATCTTTGTCACACTGGTGCGCATAAGATAAACAATACCATCGGTCAGATTCTGTTGGCTATTCGCCTAGGTAAGAAGCGAATCATTGCAGAAACTGGCGCTGGTCAGCATGGTGTTGCAACAGCAACGGTATGTGCTTTAAAAGGAATTGAGTGTATTGTCTATATGGGTGAAAAAGATATAGAAAGACAAGCGCCAAATGTGGCAAGAATGAAAATGCTTGGAGCAAAAGTAATTCCAGCAACCAGTGGCAGTAAAACATTAAAAGACGCAACCAATGAGGCCATACGTGATTGGATCAATCATCCAAATAATACGCATTACATCATTGGCTCAGTAGTTGGACCACATCCTTATCCAGATATGGTTGCTAGATTTCAGTCTGTAATCAGTGCTGAAATTCGAACACAGTTGATGGAAAAAGAAGGTACAGAGTTGCCAACCCGTATTATTGCTTGTGTAGGAGGTGGTAGCAATGCTGCTGGTGCTTATTTTCATTTTTTGGATGAGCCTTCAGTTGAAATTGTTGCAGTTGAGGCAGCTGGACATGGTGTAAATAGCGGGATGAGTGCTGCTACTACTCAGCTTGGTGTGACTGGTGTTCTGCATGGTAGTAAAAGTATCTTGATGCAAACAGCCGATGGCCAAGTAGTAGAGCCGCATAGTATTTCAGCAGGGTTAGATTATCCTGGTATTGGGCCTATGCATGCCAATTTGTTTTCTTCTGGAAGGGGAAGATTTATCAGTGCAACAGATGATGAAGCATTAGCTGCAGCATTTGAACTCTCAAAAATTGAAGGCATTATTCCAGCATTGGAGACTGCACATGCTTTTGCAGTGTTACACGAAATGCAATTCAATCCAGAAGACATTAATGTAATATGTCTTAGTGGAAGAGGGGATAAAGATTTAGGTACTTACATGCAGGCAATGAATAGTTTATAATTGAGAATTATGAAAAGAATGGAACTTTTATTTAAAGATAAATCGGAAGCAGTCTTAAATGTATATTTTACTGCGGGTTATCCAACGCTTGATAGTACAATTGAGATCATGAATGGAATCCAAGAAGGAGGAGCTGATTTAATTGAGATTGGGATGCCTTATAGCGATCCATTAGCTGATGGTCCGGTTATACAAGAGAGCAGTGGAGTGGCCTTACAAAATGGTATGACCATAGAATACCTATTCACTCAATTAAAAGACTTTAGAAAGACAATATCCATTCCAGTTGTTTTGATGAGATAAATGAATCCAGTTTTGCAATATGGGTTTGAAAAATTTTGTCAGAAGGCAGCAGAAGTGGGAATAGATGGCTTTATTCTTCCAGATTTGCCGGTCTATGAGTTTGAGCACCATTATGGTGAAATATTGAAGAAATACGGGTTAGATTTTGTTTTTCTGGTGACACCTGAAACAAGTGAAACAAGAGTAAAGCAGTTAGATCAACTTTCTAGTGGATTTTTATATGCTGTATCTTCTTCATCAACAACTGGTAATGAAAAAGATTTTAGTCAAGTAACTGCATACCTAAATCGATTGAAAACCTATGGTTTGAAAAATCCTTTTCTGGTAGGTTTTGGTATAAAGGACAAGTCGACTTTCGAGTTGGTGAAACCTCATGCCAATGGAGCTATTATTGGATCTGCAATTATAAAAGCTTTATCTGCAAGTAACAATCCGGGGGCAACTGCAAAAGCGTTTGTGGAATCAGTGCTTAATTGAGAAACATGAATGTAGCAATTTTAAAATACAATGCAGGTAATGTGAGATCGGTTGAGATTGCACTTGAACGTATCGGAATAAATGCAATGTTAACTGATGATCATGAAGCAATTTTATCGGCTGATCGAATAATTTTTCCTGGAGTTGGTGAGGCGAGTTCTGCCATGTCCTATTTAAGAAATAAAAATTTAGATGAGTTATTATTATCCTGCACACAACCGGTTCTAGGTATCTGTTTAGGCATGCAGTTGATGTGTGCTTATAGTGAAGAAAATGATACC